>JGI12316J15310_10000042_pt83 | contig 16792 bp, 15 predicted proteins | sample MarCyaLeptolynsp_FD_15310 | JGI IMG/M metagenome (IMG submission 15310)
GCGACAAACCCGCGGATCGGCCGTCCGAGTGCCGAAAGCACATCCGCCACCACATGCGCGTGCCCGCCGCCACCCACAAGGATGGTGTCGCGGATAACAGCGTCTGCTGGTGTAGCGCCGGTCATTCCACTGCCTCATCAATGGCATAGTCGCGCGTCGCCGGCTGCCCCTGAAGGCTCCAGAAATCCAGCGGCGTCCGCCCGTCACCGGGCCGCTTCACCGTCAGATTGTCCTGCGTGAAGGCTTCGCCCCGTGCAATCGGCCGCGCCGCCACAAGAGACTTGCGCGCAACGATAATGTTCCTGCGTTCCGCATCCCCCGGCGCTTTCACCTCCGAGCCAAGCGCCGTCTGGGCTTCGCGGATCATTGAGATCATCGACGCGAGATCATCAGGCTCCAGAGACGCCTTGTGGTCCGGTCCCGGCATCGCGCGGTCCAGCGTGAAATGTTTTTCAATAAGAGTGGCCCCCTGCCCCACAGCCAGCACCGGCACGGCCAGCCCCGCCGTATGGTCCGAATACCCCGTTTTGACGCCAAACGCCCGGCCCATGGTTGCCATCGCCCGCAAATTCACAGCTTCCGGCGGCGTTGGATAATCCGTCGTGCAATGCAGCACAGTCACCTTGTCCCGCAGCGCGTCGCGTCCCTGCGCACTGGCATAGGCGGCCTCAAAGGCGTCGCGGCCCGGCGCTTCATTGCCGCCAATCATGCCGAAGGCAACAACACTAAGTGCTGTCTCCACATCCCCCAGCGTCGCCATGCCGGTCGACAGGATCATCGGCAGACCGCTGCGCGCTGCCTCCAATACGAGCGGCGCGTTGGTCAGTTCGCCGGACGGAATCTTGATGCGCCTGATGCCCATCTCGCCGACCAGAAATTTCAGGCTCTCGCTGTCAAAGGCCGTGGACAAGAACTCAATGCCCACCTCCTCGCACGCACGCGCGAGCACATGATGATGGTCTTCGGGCAGTTCCAGCGCCCGCAGCATGTCGAGCTGGCTCTGGTCGCCGCCTGTCTCGCGCGCCTGATAGACGGCCTTGGGTGCACTCGCCGCCGCCAGCGCCTCCGCCTTGAAGGTCTGAAACTTGACGATGTCCGCGCCGGCGCCCGCTGCCGCGTCCACCAGTGCAAGGGCCGTATCCAGCGACCCGTTGTGGTTCACCCCGGCTTCCGCAATGACCGTAACGTGATCGCTCATCCCACCACCTCCAAAGAGGCCGTGCCGGCGCGCATGTCATCAACGCTGCGTTCCGCGCCGGGGAAATGCATGTGCTTGATGAGCAGTCCGTCGAGCGGCACCGTCTTCAAAGCGTCCAGCATCCGGCGGCAGGTCTCTTCACCGCCATAGGGTGTCTCACACCGCGCCGCAATCGCCTGCGCCGTCGGTGACAGGGCATGGGTCAGAGCACCGGCAATCGCATTGGGCGTCTCGGCGCAGTCAATGACCGCCGGCGCCCGAAGCCGCCCGTCCTGACGCGGTCCGATATTCACTGTTGGTGTCCCAAGCGCAGGCGCTTCGATAATGCCGCTGGACGAATTCCCCACCACAGCAGACGCCGCCTTCACCAGCGACAGATAACGTCCATGGCCAAGCGACGGCACAACAACCGCAGCGGGATGTGCCCGCGCGATCCGCTGCATGCCTTCGGCCACCGCATTACCGCCCGGATCAGCATTCACACCGGTGATCACCACCTGCATGTCGCCAAACAGCGACAGGGCTTCCCCCAGCGCCAGCACCGGGCCAACACCGTGATCGTCTGCAAGGGTCACCGGATGATAGGTCACTGCCAGCACGCCCTTGTCAGGATCAAGACCCAGCTCGCCTGCAATCGGCGCCCAGTCCTGAACCGGCTGTGTACGGATTGTTTCCACTGCCAGGGAGCCCACAGAAAAGACCCGTGCCGGGTCCTCACCCATGGAGACAATGCGGTCCGCATAGGATTGCGCCGCGGGAAAATGCAGATGCGCCATCTTCGTCACCGCATGGCGTACCTGTTCGTCGATCTGCCCTTCGCTCGCTTCGCCCCCATGAATATGGGCAAGCGGCACGCGAGCCATCAGCGCCGCGGACGCAGCCCCAAGAATTTCAAACCGGTCCCCCAGCACAATGGCAAGATCAGGCTTCAGCATTGCAAAGGCATCCGCGAACCCACCACAGGCCGCCCCCAGCGCATGACCGGCGCCGCGCGCGGTGTCGTCTTCCAGCGGCATGGGAACAGTGGCGGCAATCTCAAACCCCGCCGCCTCGATTTCGCCAACGGTCATGCCGTGCTGCTCGGAGAGATGAGCCCCGCCGGCAATAACCGACAGGCGCACCTGGCTGTCGTCACGCAGCGCAACCGCCAGTGGCTGGAGAATGCCCCAGTCAGCACGCGTGGTGGTCACCAGCGCAATATGGCGGCTGACCTCGATCATGCATCCGCCCGCTGAAGTTTCGCACTGGATGGCAGGTTGATGAGTTGCCCGGCAAGACGCTCCGTCATCGACAGATCGGCCTTGGGACAATGGGCATACATCGGCAGGCGGTGCAGCGGCTCCCACACAGGCCGCGCCAGAATGCCGTCCGCAATCAGCGCCGCCAGCACATCATCCCGCCCCGCCTGTGATGTCACGCCAAGCCGGATGGTGTTGAGCCAGTAATTGGAACGCGCCCCCGGCGGCTGTCCCATGAAGTCAGCGCCGGGAACAGAGCAGAACGTCGCCGCATAGCGCGCCGCCAACCGGCGCTTGCGTTTGATGAAGTCCGGCAGCCGCTCGACCTGTGCCAGCAACAGCGCCGCATTGAGACTGGGCATCCTGTAATTGAACCCGGCCTCGTCATGCACATATTCCCACTTGTGCGGCAACTTGGCCGTCGACCCCAGATGCCGTACCCGTTGTGCAAGCGCCTCATCATTGGTCAGCACCGCCCCGCCGCCCCCGGCGGTCGCAATCTTGTTGCCGTTGAACGACAGCGCCGCGATGCGCGACAGCGACCCGCAGGGCTTGCCTTCATAGGACGAGCCAAGCGACTCCGCTGCATCTTCAACCAGCGGCACCTGCCACTCGTCCGCCACAGCCTGCAATGCATCCATCTCGGCGGGATGGCCGAACGCATGCATGACAATGATGGCCGCAATTCGCCGCCCTGATGCCTTGGCGCGGCACACGCCCGCCTCCATCACGCAGGCTTCAGCCATGTGTTTCTTCAGCGCGCGCGGGTCCAGCCCCAATGTCCATTCGTCTGCATCCGCAAAGTGTGGCACCGCGCCCGTGTAGGACACCGCATTGGCCGTCGCAACGAATGAGAGAGAAGGAACAATGACCTCGTCGCCCTCCCCTACACCCAGCGCCGCCAGCGCCAGATGCAGCGCCGCCGTGCCCGATGATGTGGCAAACACGTTGGAGACACCGCATGTCTCGCCAAGTGCCGCTTCCAGGCGACCCACAAACGGACCGACAGTCGACACCCAGCCGGACGTCACGCACTCGTTCACATACTGAGCTTCGAGATCGCCGATCTCAGGTTCATGCAGCGGATACGGTCCCTCGCCATTGCCCAGCACAGCCCGGACGGCAGTGACGACCCTGAACGGCAGAGCGTCATCTCCGGCGTCACGGGGTACGACCGTATCGTCCGTAGTCTGCGCATCAACAAAGGCAGCACTCATGCCGCTTGCTCCCAAATACGAGCCTCAACCAGAATGAGGCACGCCCTCGCGCACCTCGTAATTGCCGTAATACCCGTTGATATCTTCCACCCGGCCGAACAGCCCGTCCTGCACGGCGCTGATCAGCTGCGGCACAAATTCCGCCACTGAGTGCTGCGCCTCAAAGCCAAGCTGCGTACGGATCTTCGAGAAGGAGACACGGTAGTTGCGTGCATCAAACCCCTTCTCGACAAAGGTCACCGGCGCATCCACATGGCGCGCGAATTCTTCCACCAGCATGGCCTTGGTGTAGTTGTTGGCGTCAGAGCCCACATTGAACACTTCCCCCGCCACGGTCTTCGCCGGCGCTTCAATCACCTTGATGATGGCCGCGGAGATATCACGCACATGGGCATAGGGCCGCCACGTATCCTTGTCATAGACATCCAGCGGGGTCTTCATCGCCATGGCCCGTCCGAATTCATTGACCGTCAGGTCAAACCGCATCCGCGGGCTCAAGCCGAAGGCTGTCGCGATCCGTAGCAATGTCGGCGTCACCTGCTGCTCATGCAGCCGTGACAGCACAAAGCGTTCAAACCCCACCTTGGTTTCCGCATACAGCGACAGCGGGTTTAGTTCAGAGCTTTCATCCGCTAGGGAGTCATCTTCGCGCAGACCGTAGTTGGAGCAGGTCGACGTAAACACGAACCGGTCAATGCCGTGTGCATCCAGCGCGTCATACAGCGCCTGGCTGCCATCGAGATTCACAGACCGTGTGAGGTCCGGATATTTCTTGGAGATCGGATCGCCGACCAACGATGCCAGCAGCACGACGTGGTCAACCCCGTCCAGCGCCCGCGCCACAACATCCGCGTCGCGCAGGTCACCGCGAACCAGCCGGTACCCCGGCTCGTCATAAACGCCCTCTACTGAGAACGCGTGGTCATACAGAAAATCATCAAGCACCGTCACGCCATAGCCGCGCGCCAGCAGAACGCGTGTCAGGACCGAGCCCACATAGCCGGCACCCCCGACGACGCACACCCGGGCCGGGCCGCCGGTCTTGCCGGTTGGAATCGCTGTCTTGGCAGCTGCTTGCGGCAGCCCCGCTTCCTGAAGGGTCATGGCTCTCACGCATCAAGTTTGGGCGGCCGAAATGCACGAACATGCACTCCGGCCAGCCTGTCATTTACCTGTGCGTAAGACTTTGCCCCGGAATGGTTAACGAAGGCTCAACGGCGGCGTCATGACCGCGTCACCGAACTGTCGGAAAAACGAGGAAAAGCAGGGCTTTAGGGCCATCCACGCCCCTGCCGTCAGGCGTGTTTGCCGGCCTCCCAGCCATGCTTCGCCATATGCTCCCTGGCATGTTCCATCGGGTCCGCTTCAAGCGGTGTCGCGAAGGTATCGTTCCAGCGGTTCAGAAAGCCGAAGAACGAAATGACGGCGACGATATCGACGATCTGCTCCTCGGTGAAATGCTCCTTGAGGGTGAGCATGTCTTCCGGCGACACCGAATTGGGGACCTGTCCTGCCGACTGCGCAACCCGCATCGCCGCGCGTTCGGCTTCCGAAAACAGGTCTGACGTTTCATAGGCCCAGATCGCATCCAGCTTGTCAGCGGAAATACCCGCACTCGCAGCCTGGTGATAGGTATGGGTCTGGCAGTAGACACAGCCTGACGCACGGCTGGCCAGAAAAGCCACCATGCGCTTGATCTCATCCGGCAGAGCAGACGGGCCCTGAACGGTCGCCCCTAGCCCGGCAAAAGCCTCAACCAGCCCCGGTTTGCGCGCCATGATCAGCATTGAATTGGGTAGAAAGCCCATGGCCTCTTCCACCAGCTGAAAAACACCTTCCAGCTCCGGCAGGTCTTCACGTCTAAGGCCGTCCACGCGTGCTGCTGCGTGCGTCATGTCCGCCACCTCCCAAATGTCTGCCATTATCGGCATGTCATTGGGCATCAGGCTACGCGCAGGCGGGCGAAACGGAAAGTAAAACAGTATTGAAAGGGAAAGGCCTAGCCCTGCCAGTCTTCCAGCAGCTCATCAATGAAGCCGGTCGCAGCAACAACCAGCACGTCAAGGCTGGGAATGACCGCCAGGCGGTCCGGGCCGGAGGTCAGCAGTTCCGCATCAGCAGTTGCATCAGCAAGCGCCCAGGCACCAACACCGCGCGCAGACCCTTTAAGCGTATGGGCTGCTTCCTTCCAGGCCTTGTCGTCGCCAACCATGTCTGCAGCGGCGGCAAGCTTGTCGAGGCTGACGGCAAGCTGCTGGCGGAACAGACCCAGGATTTCGGCTTCAAGGTCCCGGCGTCCCATGGTGAACTTGGACAGATGCACAAGATCGATGGGGCGGGTGTCCGCAGTTCCGGCCCCTTCAGGACCAGCCGTGCGGCTATCAGATATATGCGCGTGCGCAGGCTGCATGATTGGTTTCCTTCCGACTCGAAACAGCTCGGAAAGCCTACGAACAAAGAACGTAGGAATTATTAAGCCCGCACCCCCAGCACCTGTCAGATCACAATCAGGCACACGTCACATGCGCTTATGCCTAACGAACCGGTAACGCGCTCACGCTGAACAGCCACTCATGCCCGAACGCCAGTGCGAAGTAGAGCGCCACGCCAACCGCCGGCCACAGGATACCGATCTCACCAAGCTTCAGTGAATTGCGGCCCGTCAGGATGGCGCCGAAAGGAACATTGGAAGTCTTGGTCGCATAACCGTCCCAGCGCTCCCCGAGCGCACGCGCACGCTTGGCATCAATCATCGGTGGCCCGATCAGTGCCAGAACCGCAAACGTCCCAAAGAAGATGAGCGAGGACAGATCACCATTCATCGCCACATGTGCCAGCGCCCACAGCTGCACGCCCCACAGGAACGGATGCCGGGTAATGCGCAGAATGCCTTTTGCCGCATCCGGATCATCCACAAGGTCACCGCTTCCAGCCGCGGTCGGACTCTTTGTGACATTGCCCAGCACAACCAGAATGGACGCCAGCAGAATGGCCGTCATGGCCGCATGGTGCCACCACGCTTCAGGGGTCCACAGCAGCGTGAACGTCTCCTCGCTCGCCCGGTTGAACGCCATCGCCATCCAGACGATGGCGCCGAGCGATAGAATAGCAAACAGGCCCGTATAGGGCCCCTCGCCGATCCGCCCCACAAGCACATCGCGCAGCCGGGTGCCGGAAATGAAAATGTGAATGCCCAGGAAGCACGCACTCGCGGCCACCAGGTTCACCGTTGGGTCTGCAATCATGTCGTGCCCCTCCCCGGCCCCTGCGGGCCGCTGTCCTGAATGGGCGGCATAGCCCACCCTGCGTCTGTCCCCAGCCACACCGGCATTCCACCGGGTTTGACGGTGCTGCTTCTCATGTTGGCAGCATCCGCACCACCACGTTAGAGTAAACAAATGGTTACTGCGCCTGCACCCTAAAACCCCCAAAAACCGAAGGATCGGACCTTTGCCGGACCGCCCCCTGAAACGCCCCGCCCTCACCCGCCGCCTGACCCGCCCTCTGGAGGCGGACAAACAGGACGAAAAAGTCGCCCCACCGGCTGAATTGCGGCCGACCGTGAGCGACTTCGGCACCACAGCAAAGCCGGGAACCGCGGAAAAGCAGGCCGCCCCCACACCACGCGGCGACACAGCACCAGCCCCGGCAGCACCAGCATCCGACATGGATGACGATCTCTTCGAAAAGCGAATCGTCCCCGAAGCTGCCACCCGCAAGCGCATCGCGCCCCCCAAAATCCGCGGTCCCCGCAGGGCATCACCGACACCGCTCTACCTGGCGGCCATCGCCAGCGCCTTCTGGACAGGCATCATGTTCGCCTATGCGGTCGGCTATTACGGCCCCGGCGGATTGCTGACCCTGCCGCCGGTCAGTTTTGCGCTTCTTGCATCCGCCCTGTTTGCCCCGCTCGCCATCATCTGGGGGTTTGCCAGCATCATGTGGTGGGGCGCCCAGATGCGCGCCAGCGCCGAACACATGGCGGAGGCATCGCGTGCTTTGCTGACCCCTGTTGACGCCGCATCTGCTGCCACCGCCAGCGTCGGCCATGCGGTCTCCACCGAGATGCGCCGCATGGAACAGTCCCTCAAGCAGGCAGAAGCCCGCGCGGCAGAACTGCGCAAATCCATCAATGGCGAGCTCAATGGTCTTGAAGCCGCCAGCGCCCGCGCGGAGATGCGCGCCAGCACCCTGCGCGATCTGATCGGCACGGAACGCAAGGCCCTTGTTGAAACCGGCAAGGCGCTGGAACACGAGTCTGCCGCAGTCGTTGAGGCCACCCGCGCCCAGGTCGAACTTGTGTCCGGCGTCACGGGCCGCGCGGCAGACCAGATGTCGGAAGCACAGGCCGGCATCGGCCGCGCAAGTGACTACCTCTCAAAGACCCTGGAAGCCGTCGCCCGCTCTGCCAAGGCGGTGCGTGAAAATGTCGAGACCCAGGCCGACCGCCTTGACGCGACAGCCGAACATGCCGTCCAGCGCGCCGGCGAACTCGCCATCAGCTTTGCCGACCAGGGCGCGGCCCTGTCTCAGACCGCCAAGACCTTTGCCGATGACAACGAAAAAGCCGTCCGCGCGTTTGCGGAGCAGCGTGAGACCCTTGATGCCCTCGCCGCTGATCTGCGTGACCGCGCCGCCAAGATCGAAACAGCCATTGCCGGCCATGCGGATGTCATCAACGAAGCCCTGGATACGGCCGACGCCAAGGCCATGGGCCTGGGACCGCGGGTCACCCGGGAAGCCGAGAAACTCACTGCTGCTGCCCGCGACGCCGCCAGCCAGATCGAACAGACCACAGGCCTGATGGAGACCCGCGCTTCCGACATGCAGGCCCGCATGTCCGATGCCACCGGCCACCTCACCCAGGCCATCGACTTCTCAACCAAGAATGTCGATGCAAGCGGCGAGCGGCTGCAGGCCCTGCTCAACAGCATCGGCGCATCGGCCCAGTCCGCCGCCAAGGATATGACAGGCGCCGGTGATGAACTGACCCACCGCATCGAACAGCTACCGGATGAAGCTGCTGCCCAGGCTGACAGGCTGCGGGCCGTCATGGGTGAACAGATCGGTGCCATTGCCGCCGTCGCCGAGTCCGTTGCAGATGCGCTTGAGCGGATGGGCCCCGGACCCGTCTCCGGCTCCTGGCCCCCGGCAGATCCTCAGGCGCAGCCGTCACCCGCCACCTTTGCCCCGGCCACGACACAGGCAGTGCCCCAGACCGGACCCCTGACCGGCCCCCATCCCGGCAAAGACGATGGCCGCCAGTGGCGTCTGGGAGATGTCCTGTCCGCCGCACGCGCCCGCGAAGACCGCACCACGAATGTGCCGCGCGCCGCCCACCACATCATCGAGACCCTTCAGTCCCTGTCGATCGACATTGACCGGGCGCTGGAGGAAGAACCGCCGCTGGATTTGTGGAAGCGTTATCGCAACGGCGAACGCAACGTGTTCACCAAGCGTCTGGCAGGTCTCAAGGGCAAGGAAACCCATACACGTATTGCAGACCGCTATCAGAGCAACGCCGAGTTCCGCGATGACGCCGACCGCTATATGGCGCAGTTTGAAACCATGCTGAGTGACGCGTCCGACCAGAACCCGGACGGCCTGCTGGCGGAAACCTACATGTCCTCGGATACAGGCAAGGTCTATGCCTTGCTGGCAGAAGCAACCGGCCGCATTGGGTAAGTCATAAAGGGCCTAGCTGGCGGGTACCGCATTGGTGCTCGTTTCAGCGGCCCAGATCACGATCTCTTTGACCACTTGCTGGGTGGCTGTGTTCATGGCCGCCACCACATCCGCCACGGCGTCCGACGTAGCCATCTGGCGGGCCTCGAACATCTGCGCGTCCAGCACCCGCCGCCCGTCGAGCCAGACCACCTTCACGCTCAGCCTGACAACAACCTCCGGCGTAACAGCCCCCTCGCCTGACGAAGTCACCCGCGCCTCAAAGTCACGCAGGTCACTGATCAGGGACACGGTAGGCCGCACGGCCACCGATTGACGCGACGCGGACATCTGCAGGCCCGCATGCTCGAAGCTCTCGACGATCAGGTCCTGCAGCAGGCGCGGCGCACGGTCCGTCCAGCGCGCGCCGGTAAAGTATTGCAGAGCATGGGGCCCGGTATAGATCGCGATGCGGTCCGTATCGAGCGCCCGTTCAGCTACCGGCTCTTCCACCAGCATCTGCCAGCTCGCACCGGGCATTGGCGCTGAAAAGTCAGACGGTGCCGTCAGGCCGTACAATGTGTTGGCCGGACTGCTGCCCGGCAGAATGCTCGTGCACCCGGCAAGGACGCCTGCAAGCACCCCCAATGCCAGCAGGCGCGACACCGTCGGCATGACACCAGCGCCCGTCATGCGGTCTCCAAAAATGCTCAGTCCAGACAAGCTCAATTGCCATACTCCGCAGGCTCGTCTCCGAGCAGGAATTCGGTTGGGTTTCTTTCCAGCTCCACCACCAGCCGGTCAACGGAGCTGATCATCCGCCGGGTGTCCCGCAAAAGCCGGTCCACCTCGGGAACGCTGCTGTTGGAAAGCTGTTCGAGCGCCGGACGTGCTTCCATCACAAGTCCACGCGCATCTTCCGCCAGCGCCCCATAGGCGCCAGCCGCAACTTCAATTTCCCCGACAGCCCCGTTCATCTTCTCGGTGATCTCGGCAATCTGCTGGGTCGCAGTCGCCAGATTCTTGATGATCTGGTCAATCTCATCATGGTTGGAGGCAATCGTGCCGGACACCGTCTCAACGTCCCGCACGGTCGCAGACAGCTGCCCTTCATTCTCCCCCAGCAGCCGGTCTATGCGCACAAGAAGATCATTCGCCGCCGTCAGCACCAAGGGCGCAGACGTGATCAACTGCTGTACCGCAGATCGGTCTGCCACAATGATCGGGTACTCATTATCGCCTTCAGCCACTAAGGGCGCGCTGTTGGGCGTGCCGCCAGTAATTTCGATGAAGGCCACCCCTGTAATGCCCTGAAACTCCAGCCGCGCCTGGCTGTCCACTGTCACTGGCGTGCGTTCATCCACATTGATCCGTATGCGAACGAGCCGAGGATCAGTGCCAAGCGCGATTTCACTGACCTCGCCCACCTTGATGCCGTTGTAGCGAACGTCACCGCCCAACGAGAGACCCGCAACCGATCCGTCAAAGATGACGTCATAGGTCTGGATTTCAGCATCCCCGTCAAACCCGGTCAGCCACACCAGAAACAGGAACGCGGCCAGAACCGTGGCTGCCGAAAAGGCGCCAATCAGTATGTAATTTGCCCGTGTTTCCACGTCTTGACCCGTCCTTTAGTCCTTACTTGTCCAGCGCCTGCGCTGCGGCTCCGGCCGCCGCCCGCGACCGCGGCCCCTGAAAATACTCCTGTATCCACTCATTCGAGTGTGTGGATACCTCACTGATCGGCCCGACCACCATAACACGCTGCTCTGCCAGAACCGCCACCCGGTCACAAATAGCGTAAAGACTGTCCAGATCATGCGTCACCATGAACACTGTCAGCCCCAGCGCTTCCTTCAGTTGGCGGATCAAATGGTCATAATCCGCAGCCCCGATCGGATCGAGGCCGGCTGTCGGCTCATCCAGAAACACGATTTCCGGGTCCAGCGCCAGCGCTCTCGCCAGGGCTGCCCTCTTGCGCATGCCGCCGGACAACTCGCTGGGATGTTTGGGCCCCGCCGACGGCGGCAGCCCCACCATGGCGATCTTCTCCGCCGCCAGTTCATCCATCAGCTCTTTCGGCAGATCAAGGTGCTCGCGCATCGGCACCTGAACATTCTGGGCAACCGTCAGCGCTGAAAACAGGGCGCCATCCTGAAAGGCCACACCCCAGCGCTGCTCAACCGCCTTGCGCGCATCCCCCTTGAGGGATGACACATCCTGGCCGAACACACGCACCATGCCCGCATCAGGCCGCTTGAGACCGACGATCGTGCGCAGCAGCACCGATTTGCCGGTGCCCGAGCCGCCAACAACACCCAGCACCTCCCCCTGGCGCACATCCAGGGCCAGCTGATCATGAACCACCTGGCTGCCGAACTGATTGCGCAGATTGCGCACCTGAATGATGTTGTCCTGCTCTGCCATGCTCAATACCCGACCGCCGTGAAGAACATGGCAAAGAGGGCATCAAGCACGATGACCGTGAAGATGGCTTTCACAACCGACGATGTCGTCCGCTCACCGACGGATTCAGCACTGCCTGTAACCCGCAAGCCTTCAAGGCAACCGATCACCGCAATCGCCATGGCAAGGAACGGCGCCTTGATCAGCCCGACGAAGAATGTGTTGGCTGCCACTGCCGCGTCCACGCGCTGCAAATAGGTCTGCGGCGAGATATCCAGCATGAAGTAGGCAACCGTGCCGCCGCCCAGCAGGCCCATGATGTCGGCCACAAAGGTCAGCACCGGCAGCATCAGCACCAGCGCAATCACCCGCGGCGCCACGAGAACGGCAATCGGATCCATGCCCAGCGTCCGCATGGCGTCGATTTCCTCGCGCACCTTCATGGACCCGATTTCAGCCGTAAATGCACTTCCCGACCGGCCCGCCACAATGATGGCGGTGATCAGCACGCCCAGCTCACGCAGAATGGAGATGGAGACGAGATTGACCGTAAAGACCTCGGCCCCGAAAAGCGCCAGCTGCGACGCCCCCTGCTGCGCCAGCACCGCACCGATGAGGAACGTCAGCAGCGCCACGATGGGCACGGCATCCAGCCCGACCCGCTCCATATGACTGACAACGGACGTGAGCCGCAATGTCCGGGGCCGGACGATGACCTGAGCGATCACCATCAGAACGAGGCCAAGCATGTTGAAGATGGCAACCATCTCGCTCCACAGAGCCACCACCGAGCGGCCCATGCGTTCTGCAATCAACTCAAGGACGTTGCGATGCTCCGGCTCCACATCACATGGCTGGTCGCTTTCACGCGCGAGGGAAATGAGATCGACCTGGGTCTCGCTGGCACCGGTCAGCTGGACCTGGGCACCGGCAGCTTCCAGGTCACGCTGCGTGCGGTGAACCATCCATGCCCCGGCTGTATCAAGAGCCGTTACCCCCGACAGGTCGATCACCACCTGCCCCTGAAGGTGCCGTGGTGTCGCTGAGACAGAATCTGCAACTGACCGCAACGCGCTGTCATGCCGGCCCACATGGCGCACCGTCCACGGGCCGGACAGAACGATCTGTCCGCCTTCGGTGGTTTCCCGTGTTTCAAACTGCGCAAACTGTGCGGCCAAGACATTCCCCAAGGATCTGGAGCCGGAGTGTGCCCGAAACGAGCGGCGACATGCAATCAAAGCCCCAAAAACACTATGCTTTTGGTTATCGGATGTTCAGGAATCCAGCGCGGCAACGCAACGCATGGCCACAAACCCTATGGGCCTATAGATTGAAGGCCAATCTATTCACACCCCTATTCAAGCCTCTTGGCCAGTGACCAGTGGAGAAACCGATGTTGAAGACAACCAGCCTTCTCGCAGCAACAGCCGCTTTCGCAATGACAGCCGTCATGGCCACCACGTGGCAGGTCACCCCCGCCATGGCGGAAGACGCAGCCGCGGCAGCGACCGAAATCGTTGGTGACCCGGCCAAGGGCAAGCGCGTTTTCAACCGCTGCAAGGCCTGCCACACTGTCGAGAAAGACGGTCCGAACCGCGTGGGTCCCAATCTCTACGGTGTCGTCGGCGCCGAGTTCGGGCACATTGAGGGATACAAGTTCTCACCCAACCTCATGGAGCTGAAGGCCGAAGGCAAGGTCTGGGATGTGGCGACACTGGATGCCTACCTCAAGCAGCCCAAGGATGTGATCCCGAAAGGCAGCATGGCGTTTGTCGGTCTGCGCAAGGAAACTGACCGCGCGCACGTGATTGCTTATCTCGCAACCTTTGGCGGCCCGGAAGCAGCATCTGAAGCCGCACCGGCTGAATAACCCTGCTGTTTCGGCGGTGCTGAAAGTAGCAGCATTTTAACCTCCCTGAACTAGTGTTCATATTGCGGATGAACCACACTGGTGCTTCCGCCTGATGCCATCTTTGGGCCACTCTTTAAGGCCTTGCTAGAAGATCATCAGGCAGAATGCGCCTGTGTGCGGCTATGCGCATATGCAGGCCTGTGAGGGCCGCCCAGTGTTTGGGTGACGTCAGGGGAAGACATGAAAACGATACAGCTATTGCGACGCCTTGCGGCGGCGCTGGCGAGCCTCGCGCTTGCCGGCTGGCTCGTGCTCATGCAGTACGACCCGTCAGGCATCGCAACCTCAGTCCGCCTGGCCGTCTTCGACTATTACCAGACCGCATCCCCGCGTCCCTATCGTGACCCCGCCGTCACAGCCGGCACCGGCGTCATGTATGTGGATGTGGACCGGGCAAGCCTCCAGCTTGTAGGGCCCTGGCCATGGCCGCGCACCCGCTTCGCCACCCTGACCGACAAGGCCTTCGAACTGGGGGCCCGTGCCGTCGTATTTGAATCACCCTTTGAATGGCCGGACGCCACCTCACCCGCCGAAGCGGTTCAGGAATGGCTGACCAACCCCGAACTCGACATGGAGCAGTTTGCGCGCCTCCAGGAGGCCGCCCGCGACCTGCCCGACAATGACGGCGTGCTGGCCAACGCCATTTCCCGCGGACGCGTGGTCACAGCCTTTGCCCTCACGGACGAGGCAAACGGCATCGCACCTGTAAGCAAGGCACCCGTGTCCGCACGCGGCGGAGACGTGACACAGTTCATTCCGCAGCGCGCCGGCATGTCACCCAGCCTCAAATCACTGGAAGATGTGGCATCCGGCAACGGGGCCGATACCCTGTCATCCGGCCCGGGTATTGACGGTGTGATCCGTCAGGTACCCCTGCTTGAACGGGTCTCAGGCAACATCGTTCCCAACCTGACCATCGAAGCCATTCGCGTTTCGGAAGGCGCCCGCGGTGTTCTCGCCTTTGTCACCAAGCCGGATGCCAATCTCGGCTTCGGACGCCGCCCCGGCCTGCAGCGCATTGCCGTCGGCCAGAAGGAATTCCCCACTGACCCAGACGGCGGATTGTGGCTGCACTACACCAAAGCCGAACCCGGCCGCTCGCTGCCCGCATGGAAAGTGCTTGGCGACCATCCGGATGCGGACCGCCTGAAGAACGCCATCGTCTTCATCAGCGCAACCGTTCAGGGCGCTGAATCATTCGTCCAGACGCCTCTTGCCACCATGCCCCGCGTCGAAGCCCATGTGCAGGTCATCGAACAGATGTTGCTCGGCCACTATCTGTGGCGACCGGACTGGGCGCAGCCGACCGAGCAGGTCTATCTGTTGATCACCGGCGCAGCCCTTCTCGCCCTGTTGATTACCGCCGGCACCCTGTGGGCAACACTCTTCGGCCTTGCGGCTATCGCGGGTGCCTTGTGGGCCGGCTGGTTCTCATTCACCTCAAAGCTCTGGCTTATTGACCCGGTCATGCCGGTGACCGGGCTGCTGCTGGTGTTCCTTATCGGGTCCACCATGAACCTGATGCGCCGCAACGCCACCGAGCGGTTCATCCGCGCGCAGTTCAGTGACCGCCTGGCGCCCAAGCACATCAATACGCTTGTTCGCACGCCGGAAGCCGCCGCGCCGACGGGCCGGAGCACCGAAGTCACGGCCATGTCTGCCGACATCCGCGGCTTCCACCGTGTCGCGGAGCCCTTTGGCGAAGACGCGCCGGCCCTTGCCGGTCTCGTCAATGACATCCACGAGCCCCTGACACGCTGCGTCCTGCGCCATGACGGCCTGGTCGACAGGTTTGTAGGCGGTGGCATGAATGCCCTGTGGAACGCACCGGTCGAACGCGATGGGCACACCATCCAGGCCTGCCAGGCTGCGCTGCGCATGGTGGCCGAACTCGAACCGGTCAACCGGGAGCTTGAGCGCGAGGCACAGCGTGCCCACCGCCCGTTCATTCCCGTATCCATGAGCATCGGCATTGAACGCGGCATGGCAGTCGTCGGCAATCTCGGCGCTGAAAAGGTCTATGACTTCTCCGGCATCGGCGGCGCCGTCAATGAGGCCCAGCTGCTCCAGCGCCTGTCGCGCCAGTACGGCCCGGCCATCATCGTCGGCGCGGCGGCGCGCGATGAAATCAAGGACAAGTTCGCGCTGCTGGAAATCGACCAGTTGCGGCTCGACGGTCGCATAGACCCGTGGCGCGTCTATGCCCTGCTCGGCGACCCGATCATGGGTGCCAGCCCCAAGTTCAAGGCCCTGGACGAAGCCCACACAGCCCTCTTCAAGGCCTATCGCACGCGCGACTGGACCGCAGCACGCCAGATCGTGGCGGAGTGCCGCAAGCTCTCAGGCGCCATCCCCACGCTCTATGATCTTTATGACGAGCGGATCAACAGACTTGTGGCAGACCCACCTGCCGACGACTGGGTCGGCGTTCACGAAATTGCCGACCTGCTGTCACCGGCCAAATCCAAGGTCTCCATCGGCAAGCCCGAACCGGGCGAGCTCGGCGAAGCACAGGTATAACCCCTACTCCGCCGATATCTGTCTGCCTAGCTGGCGATCTCGATGCCGATCTTGCCGAAATGCGCGCCGGATCCCATGTGCTCCAGACCGGCCTTCAGATCTTCCAGCGGGAACGTCGTATCAATCACCGGATGGATTTCATGCAGGGCCATGGCCTTGAGCATGTTTTCAAACTGTGTGCGGTTACCCACCGTGATCCCGTGAATACGTGCATTCTGTGAGAACATGGTCGCCACATTCATGTCCTTCATCATGCCGGACAGAAGACCAATGACCGCCACATGGCCGCCCACACGAATGGCGGTCAGCGACTGGGTGAACGTCTCGGCACCCCCCACTTCCACAACATGATCAACACCCAGGCCGCCCGTCAGCCCGCGGGCCGCGATGCCCCAGTCCGGCGTGGTCTTGTAGTTGATGGTGTCATCCGCCCCCAGCGCCCTGGCACGCTCAAGCTTCTCGTCGGAGGACGACGTGGCAATCACGCGTGCACCCGCGGCCCTGGCAAACTGCAGCGCGAACATCGACACACCGCCGGTGCCCTGCACCAGAACCGTCTCGCCCGCCGTGAGGTTGCCTTCCACCATCAGCGCACGCCACGCCGTCAGCGCCGCACAGGGCAGCATCGCCGCTTCCA
>JGI12316J15310_10000067_pt170 | contig 16756 bp, 15 predicted proteins | sample MarCyaLeptolynsp_FD_15310 | JGI IMG/M metagenome (IMG submission 15310)
GTATAGAGTGTTCCGCGTTGGCGACTGGCAAGAATGTAGACGAAATACGTCATGCCTCGTTGTTGCGTGGATTGGATCCCCGATCAAGTCGGTGATGACTCCAAGTGTCACAAGGTCGTCTCATTTCCGTCTTCAATCTCTTGAAAAATCAACCTCGGGACGAACTCCCGGGTCATCCCTTAGATCGAGGCACGATCCCTCAAACCACTCTGGTCATCCCCGACTTGATCGGGGATCCAATCCACCTTGCCAAATCAAAAGGTCTCAGTGTGTTCGAGCAAGTGCGGGGATGACGATCTGTGCGGTTCTCAAATCCTTGCCTCAAACAAAGTGCCGTCCCGGACTTGATCCGGGACCTTGTTGGCTCGCTGTCGATAGGCCCCGGCTCAAGCCAGGGGTGGCGCGGCGTGGCGTGTGTCGGTCCCTCACCCCAATGCGAAGACATCCACCTTGTCAGCGAGGCCCTTGAGCTCCTGCCCCTCGAACCGTTCCAGTGTTTCGCCGGCTTTGGCGGCCACACCGTCATCCATCAAAACCGGTTTGCCCAGTGTTTTACCATGCGCTTCCAGACGGGCGGCGCGGTTCACCGTGTCGCCGTAGACGGTGAAGGCCTGCCGGTTGGAAGAGCCGATGCTGCCCGAGGCGACCTTGCCGGCCGCAAGCCCGACACGGATTGAGAAGCTGGAGCGCTCTGCCTCGCTGAGAAGATCCCGGCTCGCAGCAAAGGCCTCCGCTTCCGGCGTGGCACTTTCGATGGGTGTGCCAAAGGAGGCCATCAGACCGTCGCCGGTGAACTGGATGACAACGCCGTCGTGCCGGGCGATGACATCGGCGCATCCGGCAAGAAACGCGTTGAGGTGTTCGATCACCTCAGTCGGACTGCGGCTCGCGGAATAGGCCGTGAACCCGGCAATATCCATCACCAGGATGGCGGCATGCCGTTCCTGCGGCGCAAGGGCCGTCGGGTCGTCGATCAGCCGCTTGGCAATAGCTTCGGGAACATAGCGTCCAAGCGTCGCCGCAACGCGCTCGCGCTCCGCCTGCGCCTTCACCTGCGCCCGGAACACGCGCCGGGCCCTCAAAACGCCCAGCGCCAGGATCACCGTCGCGATGAACAGAAATCCGGTCTCCTCGACCCTGTTGCCGCGTCCGATGAAATCGGGTGAAAGGAAAACCGCTTCATAGTCAGCGCCAGATGCCCCGGGGGAAAGATCGGCCCAGGACAGCGTCCGCTCCATCGTGGAAATGACAAGCAGGAACGCGGTCCACCAACCAACAACAACAGCCGCACCCGTCCAAAGAACCAGACGCGGCGACAGGGACAGCGTCGCCATGGCGACGAGCGGAAACAGGTAATAGATGCCATAGGCACGGAACGCCAGGATCTGGGGAACGTCGCCACTCCGGCTGATCGGGAACAGGGCGAAGGTCATGCATATCCCGACAGCATCAACCAGGTAGATGGCGTATTTCATCCACCATCGGTCAAACCGCGTGCCAATCACGCTGGCATGGGCAATGCCAATGGCGGTGAACGCACCGAGGGCAACGAAGATCCATGGGTTCGGGTAAAATCCCAACAAGAACCAGGAAATGGCGACCCACAGGAACGCAGCCCCGACTGCGACGGTTCTGCAGATGATCGCCAGCCGGAGCCCCTGCCGTTCCGCCTGGGCAAGGCGGTCTTCATCACCACGATCGGCGGCGGCAGGCTGGGCGGTCTGAAGCGTCGTCAAAGGCAGGCAGTCCCAAGTGATGCGGATAGGTCAGGCTTGAACATATAGGCAAGCCAAGCCGCCAGGTCATGCCCTCATACAATAGGGTGTGATGGCGCGGCAAACGGCGATGAGCTCAGGCGAACAGCGCGAAAAGCGGGCGTCCTGCGCGGTTAAGTGCTTTGACGCAGCAGAGCGAAGCTGTTGTTGCCTCCCGCCGGGACAAGGTGACTTTGCCCCGCTGCCTCGTTGCGAAACGTTGAAAACCGGACGGTTTGCTGCTGTTCCGTGCCTCGTAGCCAATCAAATTCGTCCTTACCATCGCAGCTTGCTTTATGAGGGCATGCCCCAAGCCGGGAAATTTCGCTTCACGTTGCGGAATTCTCATTTGACACAGCTGCTTGCGGCGTCATGCTGACACCGTGACTGAACTGCGGACGACTCGCTTCACCATGGGGGATTGAGTGAAAAGATTTCTTGTAACCGCGTGTTTTTCCGTGGCTTTGACCAGCCCGGCACTTGCCCAGCTGGACCGGACCAGCTTTGGCGACTGGTCGATCCGCTGCAACGACAAGAACTACTGCATCGCCGAAACCGATGGTGAAAGTTCCAACGATGAAAAGTTCAGGTTGAAAGTCGAGCGCAGCGCCGAAGCCGGCAGCGATGTCTTTGTGACACTGCGCCCCACGACGCCGCTCGAGGTCGGCATGCGCGCGCGGATCGAAATCGAAAGTCTAGAAGAGGACAATTACGGATTTTTCGGCAAAGCCTCGAAAATCTACACCGGAAACGAGATGACCTTCGGCGGCGACTCGGACCGTGATCTCATCGAATACCTGCGCCTTGGCGAGGACGCGGTGATCCAGATCGAATATGGCGGCGCCACCGGCACGCTCACCTATTGGGTGAAGCTCAATGGCTTGACCCATTCGCTCTTGAAGATGGACGAGGCACAGGGCCGGATCGGCCGTCTCGATGCCATCGTCGCCTGGGGCGGCCTGGCGGCAGACAGCAAGGTAACCATCGCCGCGGCCGAAAGTGCTCCGAAAGCAGCTCCAAAGGACGCAGCGCCAGCCCAGACCCAGGCCGCCGCGCCGCCGCCACCGGCAAATGATGTCCCGCCGCCCGTCATGCCATCTCAGGACCGTGCGTCCTCCGGACCGAGAGGCCTCGTCTACACGGTCGAGGAGCTGCCGGATTCCGTTCAGATGATGGGCTACCGGACGCTCGACTGTCAGCTCGCCGAAACCCTGCCTGCCTATGGCGCGCAGTTCTACGCGGAGGGCGACGTCGAAACCTGGATCGTGCCCTGCCGTATGGCCGATGCCAACGTGCCTTACTTCATGGCCATTCACATCCCTTTCAACCCGTCACTCGACGAATGGAAGGAATTCGAAACGCCCCCAGATTTCAACCAACCGAACCATGCGCTTGTGAACAATCTCTTTTTTGATCCGGATTCGGGGCAAGTCACCGGCACCACCTACTACTCTTCCAATTTCGACTGCGGCGCGTTCGAACGACACGAAATGATGGCGGAAAGCGGAGACTATGAGCTTGTCGAATACCTGGAAAAATCCAATTGCGACGGCGTCTTCGGTCCACCGGAAGGCTGGCCTTTGAACTGGACGATCGACGAAATGGGCGGTTAGGTTCGGGCTCACCAAAACAAGCTTGCATGGCTAGGGAGATGACAGATGCGCTTGATGATGACCTTCAAGATTCCAACCCAGGCCGGTAACCGGGCGGGCGAGCAACACAACATCGGTACGGCGATCGACAAGCTGATCGCCGATACCGGTGCCTCTGAAGCCTACTTTTACATGCAGGACGGCATGCGCGCCGGTACGATCTTCTTCGAGGAGGCCGATCAGGCAAACCTGCCCCGCTACAACGAACCGTTGATGGAGAGCCTCGGCGCGCAAATCGACATCGTGCCTGTCCTCAATCTGGAAGATCTGAAACGCGGTCTCCAGGGCCATTGATCCGTCTTGACGGTGTCTGCGACGGGCCCCTATGGAACCGTGCCGACCCCCGGGACAGCAAAGAATGCGGGGAACGGATGTCAACTTACAAAGCGCAGGTGCTGGTTGCTGCCCTGGCAGGTTTACTCATGACATCGACCGCTGAAGCTGCGTCCTTCCGGGTGCCTGCTGAATGGGAACCACAAGCGGCGGTCTGGATGCAGTGGCCGGGCAAATATGAGACTGCAATGCGCCCGGCCTTTGCCAACATCATCGGTTCCGTGCAACGACACGAAAACGTTCACATTCTGACAAGCACATTGAAGGAACAGCAGGCTGCCGCAGCCTTTCTGGCCAAGCGCGGCCTGCCGGAAAAGAACATTACCTGGCATCAGATCCCGGTCGACAATGCCTGGATGCGCGACAACGGCCCGATTTACCTGACGGACGGAAGCAGCACCTGGATCCAGAATTGGGCATTCACCGGCTGGGACGGCTCAACCGGTGCCGGATACCGGCGGGACAACAAGGTGCCGGTTCGCGTCGGCGCCCTGCTTGGTGTTGAGGTTGAAGACCTGTCCGACTACGTCCTTGAAAAAGGCAATCTGGAAGTGAACGGTGCAGGCATCGCCATGCTGAATTGGGATTGCCAGAACCAGCGAAACCCCGGCCTCCCAAAAGCCGAACACGAGAAAATCCTCAAGGACGCTCTTGGACTGACTGAGATCATCTGGTCCTACGGTCACCATCCGGACGACCTCACGACCGGCCACATTGACGGGTCCGCACGCTTCGTCAACGCAACCACCGTTGCCATCGCCGACACTGGAGATGAGACGGAAACGCGGCTTGCAGATGACCTTGAAGCGGCTGGCTTCAAGGTGGAGTGGTACCCGGGCGATGTGAACTGGCTGGTCGGCGACGGGTATGTTGTTGCCATGAGCGAACTGGACAAGGCGGCGGACAGCGACCTCGAAGCCCGGCTGCAACGCTATTTCCCGGGCCGGGAAGTTTATCTTGTCGATGCCTGGGCGATTGCAGACACCGGTGGCGGTATTCACTGCGTCACCAACGACCAGCCGGAATTTTGATAGGACAACCTCTGGCTCCTGTTTTCCGGAGCGCTCTTGCCGGCGAGTTTTTCAAAGACCGCCTTCGGCAGGCATAGAACCGACCCTGCCCACTTTCGCAGGGCAATCTACGAGTTTTTGCCAAGGAAGCGGGCTGTTTCGATACAACCCGCACACCCGGATTTATTTACCATAGGTTTAATCGCATCGACCCAAAAGCCACATTTCGCTTTTTGAGGCAACGCATCCCGATATATTCTGTTTGCTGACCTTCGGGAGTCGTTGAAACGACCGGCGCAGATGGGTTAATAAAGGATTAATATCTAGCCGATTTCGCCGGAGCGGTGCCGGCGCGAAATTCAGGAGACAGGAATGGGCATTTTCTCGAAGTCCTCGCGTCCGGGCGACCAGGAGCAGCGGACCGAGGTCCCGACGGAAACAGCGAAGGTGCAAGAGGCCAGCAAGGCACCTGCGCAAGGCAACAACGTCGAAAAAATCTCGCCTTTCGCCCTGAAAATGCAGGAGAAGATGAACCAGCTGGACGGGCTGAAGTCGCGCGTTGGCGGCCTCAACCAGATGTTCGACCAGATGGCTGCCTACGCCGCGGAAAGCCAGACCAGCATCCGCATGATGTCCGAATACATTGAGAATTCACGGCACAGCGTCGAGACAGAAGTCAGGCTGAAATCGGAAAACGCCAAGATCTCCACCGACCTTCTCGATGCGGAGCACAGGGTCAGATCCTTGACCACGCAACTCGAAGACGCGCAGGCGGAGGTTCATTCCCTTCGTAAACGCGCCACCGAGACGCGTACTGCCCTTGAAACGGCCCGCAACGACATTGTCACGATCCGCGACAACAACAAGAAGGTCAATGAGGAATACCGTATCCAGAGTTCCAAGCTCGTAGAGGCGAATTCACAGGTCACCGAAATCACCGGCAAGCTCAATGACCTGATGGCCAAGCACGAATCGCTGGAGCGAAACGCAGAAGGGCTGAAAGAAGATCTGGAAGCCGTCAAGCATCGCGAAAAGGAACTGCAGCAGAACCTGTCCGAAAGCGCCAAACTGCTTGAAGACGAAATCCGCAAGAACAACCAGTCAACCAGCGAACTGGAATCAGCCAAACGCGAGCTGGTCGAGTTTCGCAATGACAACATCGACCTGAAATCGCATTTGGATGTCGCCAACCAGGAACTGGTCTATGCCAAGTCGCGCCTTGAGGAAGAACAACGCAAGCACGACAACGAAGTCTATGCGCTGAACGCGGAAATCGAGAACCTGTCGTCTCAGCGCCGGATCGGCGCACAATCGCTGCAGGAAATGGCGCAAGAGAACACAACGCTCAAGGAGCGCGGCCGCGATCTTCTGAAACGGATGCAGGAAATCGAGCATCTGCTCGACAGCGCCCAGAAGAACCACGAGAAGGACCGCAACGAACTCATAGCGACCAGCGCAAAGCTGCGTGAGGTCAACCTGCGCTACAATTCGGCTCTGACCGACTTGAACCACCAGCGCAACCAGAACCAGAAATTCGCTGACAATCTGGAAGACCTGGTGGAAGAAAACAAACGTCTGCAACGCTACAAGATCCAGGTCGATTCAGCGAACGAGCAGATCAACCAGCTCAAGGGCGTCATTGCCAACTACCAGATGGCGGTAGAAGGCAAGGGACCGGCCGAGGAACTGGGTTTGACGCAAAGCTACGACCCGGCGACCGATCTCGGCATTACAGAGCCGCTTGACCATGGGCCCGATACCGCAAAGAAAGATGTTGCAGACGCGCGTCCGGAGAGCGAAAGCAAGGACGATGGCGCACCGGGCGACGACGGCGGCAACGACAAGATCGTCAAGCTGCGCGACTGATCCAGGCAGCGCACGTTACTGGTCAATCATTCCATTAACCGGCTTCCGGCGGCCTTCGGCTGGCCACTGCAGCGGGCAGAAATACCCAACACTCTTTCTTTCTGCTAGGGTGCGCTTGCGGGAGCCCGCTCCGCACCCACGAAAGACCGACTGAAGCCGAGGATCGCTCTTTGTGAACAACAAACTGCTGCCCCTTCTCGTTCTGGTCGGCGGCGTGATCGGGATAATTATCGGCTCACTCAGTCCCGGGCTGACCCAATTTCTCCTGCCCTTTGGCGACGCCTATATCCGCTTGATGGAAGTGGTGGTTCTGCCCTACCTGTTTTCATCGCTCCTTCTCGGACTGGGCAAACTGTCTCCTAGCATCGCCTGGACCCTGTTCCGCAAAAGCTGGCCGGTCTATCTGCTGCTATGGGGCGTGACCTTCCTATTCCTCATGGTCGCTGCGTCGACCGTTCCCCTGGTCGGCAACACGACCGTGGTGGATTTCACCGCCAGCCTTCCGAGCGACAAGGGATCCGCAAAGTCGCTGGTCGATCTCCTGATACCCGACAATTTCTTCGAGGCTCTGAGCCAGAACTACATTCCATCTGTTGTGCTCATGGGCGTGATATTCGGGATTGCTATCCAGCACAGCATCAAGCCGACACCCCTGCTTGATGTCCTCACAATCATCCGAAACGCCTGTATCCGGATCTGGGGCTGGATTGTCTATCTCGCCCCGCTTGGGGTCTGCGCACTCTTCGCCGAGTCCATCAGTTCGGTCAGCCTGACCGGCTTCGCCGCGTTGTCGATCTATATCGCAGTCGTGTTGCTGAGTTCGCTGGTCCTTGCCCTTTGGGTTTTTCCGATGCTGCTGACGGTCTTCCTGCCTTTAACCTACCGAGAAGTGCTTTCGGGTTTGCGCGAGGCCTTAATGGTGGCTGTGGTCACGTCGCTGTCCGTTGCCTCGCTTCCGCTGATCCAGAAAGCAGCGCAGCAATATGCAGCGAAGCTGCGCAACAGCGACGGTGAGGAACAGCAACAGAAGGAAATCATTGAAACCTCCTTGTCTGTCAGCTACCCGCTCGCCCAGATCGGCAATTTCTTCATCCTGGTTTTTCTGATCTACGCGGCCTTCTACTACTACCTTCCGATCGAAAAGCAGCAGCTCCTGGAACTGCCGTTTGTCACGCTGTTGTCCAGCATCGGCTCGCCGACGTCCTCTATCGGTGCCGTCACGTTCATGGCCAATTGGCTCGGACTGCCACCGGGTACAACAAACCTCTACGTGGAGACCATGGCGATCACGCGTTACGGCCAGGTGATCACATCCGTCTCCGCATTCGCTTTTGTGACGACCACCGTGACGTTTCTTTTCTACGGCAAGGTTCGCTTCAACCTGCGCGCCCTGATCGTGTTGGTCACGGTTTCCGCAGCGGCCTTTTCAGGCATCTGGGCGCTTGGCAGTCTGGGCGGCACTCACGTACCGCTGCATTCCGAAGTCAGCTACAGGGCGGCGAGCCTTCCGGACTATGTGCAGCAGCTCAGCGACGCCAATCGCCTGCCGAGCGCGCCATCGGAAAAGAGTCCCGTTGCGTCTGTAGATCCGCAGCACCAGACGTCGGATGAAGTTTCGGCCCGCAACACGATCGACCGGATCGAGACCACGAGCGTGCTCAGGGTGGGCATCAATCCCGAAGTCATGCCGTTTACCTACACGAACAACGATGGCCGGCTCGTGGGCTACGACGTTGAAATGATGTATCGATTTTCCGAAAGCATGAATGTCGACCTGGAGTTCATACCCTATGACTGGCAAAGCCTTGCCAGTGACCTCAAACAGCGCAAGTTCGATATCGCGGTGGGGGGCCTTTACATCACCGACACGCGTTTGAACACGTTGACGGTGAGTGCACCTTATTTCGAAAGTCCACTCGCGCTGATCGTCAAGAGCGACCGGGTGCAAGAGTTCAAGTCCAGAGCTGTCATTGCGGCGAACAAAGACCTGACGATCGCAGTTTTCGACGACCCCGTCCTCATCCCGCTCGCCAAGCGCAGTTTTCCATCTGCGACCCTGCGCGTCGTGAAGGACTACAACAATCTTGAAACCATGAAAGACGTTGATGCCGCGCTTTGGACGCGTGAACAGGCACGCGCTCTGGCGATATCGCTGAACGGCTATTCCACCGTTGTTCCCGAAGACACCGCGAGCCGTTTCCTGTTTGCTTATTTGATGCCGCCCGATTCACCCGGTCTGGCGGCTTACTTCAACTACTGGATGGAGCAATCAACGAAGAGCGGCGTTCTTCAGGACATGAAGCGGAGATGGATCAGTCCTGCGGATACGGAGATTTCAAACTGACGACGAGGCCGGTTTTCCCTATTCCGGTTCGACCGTGAATTGAAGCGGATAGCCGAGCTGACTTGCCGCATCGATTGCGCGCGTTGCCTTGGTCTCCGCGACATCCTTCGGATAGACCGACACGACACAGGCGCCCTTCTGGTGTGCAGTCAGCATGACAACTTCCGCCTGAGCCATATCCAGACGAAATTCCGCTTTCAGGATCAGAACGACAAACTCGCGCGGAGTGTAGTCGTCGTTCAGCAGAATGACCTTGTAGAGTTTCGGTTTCTGAACCTTGGTCTTCTGCTTCAGTTTGGGTTTCAGATCGGTATCGCCCATAACACTTGCCCAAATTTGCGTTCCGGCATCGGGCGCGGAACAACTTGAATTGGATCGGATTTTGAATGCCCGACCGCGGGCAGGCATTCAAAATCCGGTCTGGCGCCTGGTCTCGGGCTGGTTCGAGATCATTCACCGATATTGCGGAAGCTTTGCCGGGATTGTCCCGGCTGTTTCAGACCAAAACCCGCGGACGCTCAAATTGCGCCGCCGGTCGATCCGTCATCTTGTCCATATAGGGCCATTATAATGCATCGCAAAATCAAAGGAAACATGACGTTCGCCAAATTGCATCAGAACGCCCGGTCACGCCAATTTTGATTTGCGTTTGATCATCTCAACCATCATCTGCGGATTTGAGCAATCCGGCCCCCGCCCTGCTGCGTAGGACAGCATGTGGCTCAAGCCTAAAACAGCCGGAGGATGTCCGATGAATTCACGTACCCAGTCTTCAGCGACGCAGTGGCCGCTCGTATCGCTGTTCTGCATGTTCCTCATGGCCGCCGTTCTTGTTCCGCTCCCCGTCAAAGCAGATATCGGCTCCGCAGCCCGGTCAGTGCCGTCGGCCGAACTGGTCGGCAAGGGCCGCATGACGTATCTGGGCTTCAAGGTATTCGATGCTGAACTCTATGCACCCAAAGGGGTCTACAGTGCCTCCAGTCCGTTTGCGTTGAAGCTGACTTACCTGCGCAATTTCAAGGGCACCGCGATCACCGACAGCTCGATCAAGGAAATCAAGCGTCAGGGCGGCGCATCGGCTGCACAGCTTGCGTCTTGGGAAAAACAGATGAATGCGATCTTCCCGAACGTTTCTGCCGGTCAGTCGATTATCGGCGTGCGCACCGCGAATGGCAGTTCCGTGTTTTATCGTGGCAACCGAAAGATCGGTACGATCAGCGATCCGGCCTTCACCAAGAAGTTCTTTTCCATTTGGCTCGGCAACAACACCCGTAATCCCGGCCTGAGAGCCAGACTGGTCGGAGCCGGTTCTTGACCCTCGACCAGCGTCGAGCAATGACAAACACGACGTTGGGTCCGGACGAAACCTTGACCGGACCCGAAGCGGGGGCAGTAGCCTCCAGCGGCAGCAAGGCATTGCAACCAATTCGGATGGCAAGTCTGGCGGCTTACGGCGCAATGGCGTTCCCGCTCGCCTTTGTCGGCCTGCCCATCTACCTTCATGCTCCGGACTTTTATGCAGTAACTCTGCAAATCCCGCTTGCCACTCTCGGGTCAGTCCTGCTGGCGCTCAGGCTGGTCGATGCAATCCAGGACCCGCTCATCGGCAGCCTCAGTGACCGTTTTCACACCTCGCGCGCAACAATCTTGGCGATAGGCGCGGTGTTGCTCGGCACCGGGTTCTGGATGCTGTTTCATCCCCTTGCAAGCGCCCCGGTTCTTTGGTTCGCACTTGCCGTCTTTGTCTGCACGACCGGCTTTTCGGTCGTGTCCATCAATTTTCAGGCCCTTGGCGGCCTCTGGCGGACGACAACAAACGAACGCACCAGAATTACCGCAAGCCGGGAAGCTATCGGTCTGGTCGGACTTCTTGTGGCGGCCGTGACGCCGCCGATCCTGACACAAATCGTTGGGCCCTCCGACGCGTTTCACTGGCTGTCGCTTGTTTACCTGCCACTCCTGTGCGTAACGCTCTGGCTCCTCGTCCGCTGGATGCGCTCAGCTCCTCTGGAAACCCCGGCGAAACGTCAGTCCGGGATCAGCTGGTTGTCACTCCTCAACAACCGCTGGCGCGGCCTGTTCTTCGGGCTCGTTTTCCTCAACGTCTTCGCAAGCGCGATACCCGCGGTACTGGTCCTTTTCTTCATTCGCGACCGGCTCGGCGCTGAATCCTATACTGGTCTGTTTTTGTTAACTTATTTCCTGTCGGGCGCAATCTCCATGCCGCTCTGGACAGCGATTGCCAGGAAGTTCGGCAAGTTGCGCGCGTGGCAATTTTCCCTTGCCGCAGCCATTTTGACGTTTTGCTGGGCTGCGCTCCTGCAACAGGGAGACATCGCGTCTTACGCGCTGGTATGTGCCTTGTCCGGGCTTGCTCTTGGCGCTGATCTCGCATTGCCGCCTGCGATCCTGGCTGACCACATCGAAGCTGACGGGCGGCAGCAGGAAGCCTCGAAGCTCTTTTCCATAATGGCTTTTTTGTCGAAGTCAGCTCTTGCCGTCGCAACAGGGCTCGCACTGCCAGCGCTCGGCATCTTTGGATACCATCCAAACATCGTCATGACGCCGGAACTGAATTTTGTCATGAGCGTCACCTATGCTGGCCTTCCGTGCATTTTCAAATTGGCTGCCCTTGGCGGGCTGCTCCTGTTTGAAAAAGATCTCGAACTTCGTCCGGCTGCGGCGTGACACCCTCTTGACCGCGGCTGCCGAATTCTGATTGCGTATTTTCATCCAGTTTGACCGGAACCGCCGATGGCCGTACGACCGCCCCAATTTACCAAACCTGCCGACAAGGACCCGCTGGCGGCGGCTCTGGAGCAAGAGGTCTTCAGCGAGATGGCGTCCACGCTGTCCCGCTTGACGACGAAACTTCAGACTGCTCTCGAACAATTGAGTGAGGCGGAAAACGACCCGGATGCATCGGACGAGCATCGGCTGACCAGATTGGCAGAAGCCGGTGAAGCGCTCTGGCACGTGATCATTCAACGCGAATTGTGCGGCCTTCGCAGGCACAAGGAATTCAATGATCATATGGGAGTTCCGAAGGCTGTGCGGCTCTCTATGGGTCCGGCCGTCAGCACCAAGGCGCGCGCCCGGCCGTAGTTTGGGTCAATAAGCGGGCAAATGTGACCCCAATCACTTCTTTGTTGACGGAAGTGCCGTAGCGAAAGGAAGCTGTTGCATCTTTGTCGCTAGGGTGGTTTTTACGGGGGTTATTGCAAGATGCGTTATTTACTGTCGTGCTCAGTGAACTATGTCTATCCGCTTAGGTTGACTGGTGCAGGGAAAGCTGCCCAGCATCCGACAAAAAAATAATGCCGAGCGCAGAGCGATCATGATGTGCAGCAAGACTGGCTCCTTGAAGTTTGTTCGAAGACTAATACCGGCTTGCCTGGCGCTGGGACTGCTCATCAATCCGGCAGTACCGCTCATCGGCTTAACCCAACCGGCAGAGGCTCAGTCGGTACGCGTTGTTCCGGAAGGCAACCGCTACAAAAGCCAGCCCAAGATCCCGTTTGCGTCAGCGCGCAGGACTTCCGCCTCCAAATCAAGCTACGATGCGAAATTCGACAAGGTCGTCGCGGTTCTTAAGCGGGACCGGCGCCTGATGTCTTCCATCAAGCGGGTCGCAAGCCGCTACGGGATTGACCCCATTCACATTATCGGCGCGATCGTCGGTGAGCACACCTACAACTACGACACGCTCGACAGCGCTCAATCCTATTACGTGAAAGCCCTTGCCTATGCGGGCATAAACATCGACTTCGAACTCAATGGAGAACATGTCGACGTCTTTGTTCAGCGCCCGCAGTTCGAACGCTGCCGCAAGGACCATATCCAGAAGAGCAGCGACCGCCGCTGGTCCTGCTACGAGAACGTGTGGAACAGCAAGTTCCGCGGCAAACGGGTCGAAGGCGTGCGCTATCCGAAAAAGAACTTCAACGAGGCCTTTTTCCAGCCGCTCTATGCGGGCCAAAGCTTCGGTCTTGGCCAGCTCAGCCCGCTGACCGTCCTCAAAATGACCGATCGCGTCTCGCGCCAAAGCAGGTTCCGGAAGCTGGAAGCGTCAAATTCTGAAGCCGTTTACAAGGCGACGATGGATCCGAACATGTCTCTGCACTACATGGCAGCCATCATCCAGGATGCCATTGCGGCCTACAAGTCGGTCGGCAAGGTCGACATCTCGAACAATCCCGGATTGACCGCCACCCTCTACAATCTCGGCGACCCCTGGGGCCGGGCGGCCAAATTCCGCCGGACCGGTCGAAGCTGGCCACGGGAAAACTACTACGGCTGGCTTGTCAATGACCGGATAGACGACCTGAGAGCCCTTCTCTGAAAAAACGACGAGGCCAGCGCGGGAGCGGGCCGACCCTGCGCCGTCAGGTCAGGAACGGATTGGTCTGGCGCTCATGCCCGATTGTCGAAGCTTGCCCGTGACCCGGCAGGAACGAGACCTCATCGCCGAGCGGCAGCATTTTTTCCTGAATGGACTGGATCAGCGTTGCGTGGTCTCCGTCTGGCAAATCGGTCCGGCCGATCGACCCGGCGAACAGCACATCGCCTGAAATCGCAAACCCGAGTTCCTTGTCGACAAACACGAGATGGCCGGGAGAATGGCCCGGACAATGCAGAACATCGAACATACGCCCGGCGATCTCGACTTGCTCGCCTTCGACCATCCATCGGTCGGGCGTCACTGGTTTCGCCTCGGGAACACCGAACTGGGCCGCCTGGTCTGCGACCCGTTCGATGAGCGGTTTGTCGGCCTCATGCGGACCTTCGACCGGAACACTCAGAGCCGCCGCCAGATCGGCAGCCCCACCAATGTGGTCGATATGCCCGTGTGTCAGGACAATCTTCTCCACGTTGACATCCTGCTTCTTGATTGCTTCCAGGATGCGTTCGACATCCCCGCCGGGATCGACAACGGTTCCCCGCATGGTCTGCGGGTCCCAGATCAAGGAGCAATTTTGCTGAAAAGGTGTAACGGGCAGGACCATCACCTGAATCGGCGGCGTTTCATCCATATCTGAATTTGTCGTATCTTCTGTCACACCTGCCTCCTTTGGAAACACCTCGGACTGGCTCGGCAACAAATGCGGGACAAAACAATCCGGTGTCGTCTTTCTGCACGTTAGCGGCTTCACCTTGCCGCGTGCATTTCGTACAAGATGTATAAGCCTCTGAGAAGACGGCAATGAAAATCGGGTAACCGGACATAATGACGCTAAGACTGCTGACTTTCCTGATAACCGCCGCCACCGCCTTTTTGGCTGTGTCCGGGAGTATGGCACAGCCGGGCCGTACCGCACCAAATTTTGAAGGATGGACGGTGGATTGCGGCAATACCGGTGTCTGCTTCACCTCCTCCTTCACCCGCAGCCAGTCGGTCTGGGTTGACGTGCGCATCGTCCGGGACTGGCAGGCCGAAGCTCAGCCGCTTATCCGATTGACCACCAACACGGAACTTCCCCAGGAAGGAACGCTTCGTTTTGATGTCGATGGCGCGACCATCGAAGAACTGCCCATCGAACAGTTGCGCGAAATGCAGCCGGCGGTGACCGCTCCCTCCGGCTTCCGCCCGCTCGGCGGTGAAGGCTTCTGGTATCCGGCCGGACCCGCTGCCATCACGCTTCTGGACGCCATGCAGAAGGGCAAGGTTCTGACAATCCATCTGCCTGAAGGCAACGGATCGGACGCCATATCAGTCCCCGTTCCCCTTCAGGGCCTGAAGGCCAGTCTTCTCTGGCTCGACAACAGACAGGATCGGACCGGGACAGTCGCTGCAATCGTCGCCCCGGGCACGGGTCCGGCAAGGGATGCACCACACGCATTGCCGATCCTGAGTGCAGACCAGTTGCCGCCCGAAGTAACGGCCATCTGGTCGGCAAACAGGCTTTGCTCCGCAATTGATCCAGCCATATTCGCCAGCCTGAACGCTGTGCGCGTCCCGCTCGCCGAAGGCGCTTCGCTCTACATCATCCCCTGCGGCGCACCAACGGCCTATAACAGCCCCTATGTCGCCATTCTGTCGGGCAAGGACGGCGCTGCGCGCCAGGTTCACGTTGCAAGAATGTCGGAGAAAGGCCCGATTGCATCGGACCTCATCTACAACGCAAGGTGGATTCCTGCCGATCAGCAGCTGGTCAGCTATTTCAAGGGATCCGGTGTTGGCGAGTGCGGGCTCTGGAACCGCTGGATCTGGAACGGTACGGGACTGGTCCTGCTGGAAGAAGCAACCCGGAAGACATGTGACGGTACGGCACCTGACTTGTCCAATTGGTCAAGTACCTGGCCCTTAAAAAACGCGCCCGATTAACGCCTGTCCCAAGGAATTTCTTGCGATTTCATGCCTCACGCCCTTATGATGGAGCCGCAGCGGCTGGTAAGGGATGCGGCAGGTTTGTTTCAGCCCGATCCCAGAATGTTGAACAGGCGTACAGGGTGCGCCTGCCTGAGGTGACGTCTGTGAAGACGGGTGAGATTGGCTGATATGTGCCGGCGGGGCACGGAAATTAAGGTGATTCAGTAATGCACGATGGCGATTCGGACCGGCGGTCGCGTGGTCGGCGCGGCGGCAAGCGCGAGTTTGGCGGTCCGCAAGACTTCGGCAGTGATTTTGGCGGCGGCGACTTCGGTGGCGATTATGGCGGTGGCCGGGACGGTGGTTACCGCGGCGGACGCGACAATGATTTTGGTGGCGGCTACGGCCGCGACAGCAGAGACGGCGGAGGCGGCTACGGCGGCCGTGACGGCGGATATGGCGGCGGCGGCGGTGGTGGCCGCGGCGGTTATGGCGGCGACCGGGACGGTGGCGGCCGAGATGGTGGATACGGCGGCGGCGGCGGCGGACGCGGCGGCTATGGTGGTGGTCGTGATAGCGGCTACGGCGGTGGCGGCGGACGCGGCGGCTATGGTGGTGGCCGGGACGGCGGATACGGCGGCGGTGGCGGTCGTGACGGCGGATACGGCGGCGGCGGTGGCCGCGGCGGCTATGGTGGCCGCGACGGCGGCGACGGCGATGGCTTCCGGCAGGGACGCCCTCCCCGGCGCGATGGACCACCCGTTGAACGTGGCCCGCGTCAAAGCGGCACTGTTAAATTCTTCAAGACAGACAAAGGCTTCGGCTTCATAACACCGGATGAGGGCGAGGCTGACGTTTTCGTTCACATCTCGGCTGTTGAGCGCTCCGGCCTTGCAACGCTGGACAGCGGCCAGCGGATTTCGTTCGAGACGGAACCGGATCGCCGCGGCAAGGGACCGAAGGCGGTAAACCTGCAGGTGATTGAAGAAGGCTCCGAGGCTCCGGCTGAAGACAGCGCTCCGGTCGAAGACAGCGCTCCGGAAGCCGAAGAATAAGACAGCCATCGGGCAAAGAATTATTGCAAACGGGCGCAGCTCAGCTGCGCCCGTTTTCGTATTGAACCCAAAGCCCGCATCTTTTCAAAGCGTATCGGTCCGCCTATAACGCGGTTCCGCTCAATCTCAGGTGCGTTTCATGTCCGCTGCAAATTCTCCCGCCAATATCCGTCCGTTTGAGCCAGGCGATCTGAGCACATTGCTGCTGTTGAACAATGCGGCCGTTCCGGCCGTGAACGAGCTCACGGCGGAAGACCTGCTCGACCTGGTCAACCAGGCACTTGTCTGCCTCGTGGCGGAAGTCGACGGCGCGGTTTCAGGTTTGCTTCTATGTGTCGGCGACGGCACAAGCTACGACAGCCCGAACTACTTGTGGCTCAGCGAACGGCTTTCGAACTTTGCCTATACGGACCGAATTTGCGTCGACGAGAC
>JGI12316J15310_10000061_pt6 | contig 16753 bp, 8 predicted proteins | sample MarCyaLeptolynsp_FD_15310 | JGI IMG/M metagenome (IMG submission 15310)
ACTCTGTTTGTTGAGATTGTGAGCGACTGCGCCGGCTTCGGTTCTGTTGGACCAAGATCTATTCCTCCCAGTTTTTTGTCGGTTTGTCCGCCGCGCCTATCAGGAATGGGCGCAAAGCCTATGGGCACGCCGAGGGCGACCAGCGGCGCGGACAACCGTTCGTTTAACCTTGATTTGCAAATCGCATGCCATGCGTTCCAGTCACAGTATGGAAGCCCGGTGACCTTGGAAACTCGATGCAATCAAAGGGATATGAGAGATGATGTGACCAGGCAAGCCAGCCGGCGCACCACCCTCTGTCACCCAAAGTGTCCGTGTGACTCCTGGTGTCACAACAGGCCTGCATAGCGGAAAGGAACGCGCCCAGAGATCGGCAAGCCCCTGGACGCTTTCTTTGTGGCAACCCAAGATCGCCAAGGCCAGGCTCGGCCTGCTCCTGAGACCGAGCCTCACATGACGCGTAGGCGCGCAGTCTTGCAAACTACTGAAGCCGGTAGGCGGTGACCTTGCCGTCGAGCATCATCGGGATGATCGCCACGCTGCCGTCCTCCAAGACCAGGTGATCGGCACTGCCCTTGTCGAGGTCCATCACCAACTCGGCCTTCCCACCCGGCGCAACGCGATAGAGACCGCCGTTGATCCAGTCGGTGATGAGGTAACCGCCCTTCCCGTCGGCCTCAAGGCCGTCCAGGTTTCCAAACGGTTCGTCGACGAGCGTCTCGACCTTCTTCGACCCATAGTCGACCGACTTCAGAGTGCCTGGCGTTTCGGTGGTGAAGTCGTCCTTGATGGGACTTCCCCACGTGGCGATGAGCAGCCGGTCATCCTCGGCTAGGACTCCGTTCGGATGATCTAACTCCTCGCCCTCAAGCCAAAGAGAGAGCTTGCCGCTCTCAAGCAGCCAAATGTGGTTCTCCAGCATGTCGGAGATGAACACGCGACCGTCCTTGTGGACCCTGACATCGTTCAGGAAGGACGACCCCGGCGCCTCATGAGTCTCAACGATCTTGCCGTCCTTCACGTCGATTACCGCCACCTTGTCGATGTCGGCGACATAGAGTTTGCCGTCGTGGAGCGCGAGCCCCTTGGGCGCATCGAGGCCGGTCACCCACTTCTTCTCCACGATCTCCCCGTCGGGCGACAGCTTGGAGATATAGCCCTTGCCATTGTGGTCTGTGGAACCGCCATTGACATTGGAAAGGTAGAGCACGTTCGCGTCCGCATCCTTGACGATGGACTCAGGACCTTCGAAGCCCTCCTGCTCCCAAATCACTTTCGGTTCGGCATTTGCGCCATGGGGCGCCAACGTGAAGGCAAGGAGAAAAATACTGGCCGCGATCCACGCTGAAACCGGTTGCCGCCGGCTTCTTCTTGAAACCGTCTGCTCACAGATGTTTCGACCTGACTCTCGTTCGCCTGAGAATGTGATACGGAATCGTGGCTCGCGGGTGTCTAGGACATTCATAGCTGTTTCTCCGGTTTGGGTTTGCGAAGCGCGTGTTCTCGACCTTGTCGGAAGTCGCTGAGATCGGAAAGCTGTGACGGGAGTTGAACGAGCAAGGCTTATGCCAAGGCCGATACATGGGAGTTCCTTAGTGTCACGCCGGCACGTAGTCGGCTGTTTCTCTTGCTCTTCCTTTGACTTTCGAGGTCCGGCGTGGCGGCTCCTGGATGCTCCTAAGTTGTTGTTCCACAGCCGCGTAACGTCGCGGAGGTGCGCTACACGCTCAACATACGCCGACTTGAAATGAGTCGGCGTCAGTAAAGAGTCAATCGGTTCCAGCACTCAAGCGCGATACGATCACGCTCTGCGATGTGTTGCATGTTACGTAACCTGTAACGCCCGTAAGGAGGCTGCAACACGGCGCACATTCCAGGGACCGGAGAGACACCATCTTGAGAGCAGTGTCGCCGAAGAGCTGGATCCGCTTGAATAGTGACTGCAGCCGAACCGCTCTTGGTCTTTAGGCCGTTGAACGGCAACGCCTCGATGCTCTGGCATCGCGCTTGCTAGGGTGAATGCGTAGCGCTCCTCCAAGAGCTACGCTCCCTTCCTGGGACCAGCGGTTCAGTGGCTATCCCTGGACCGCTGGTTTTTTCGTGACACACACGATCGAATAGGTAGCGGTGGCGGGACGAGCGCGTACAGACACGGCATCTCTGGAGGAGCTAAATGTCGCTGGAAAGTTGTCACAACTTTCAGGATTTCCGTAAACTTGCCAAGCGGCGCCTACCGGGCCCCATCTTTCACTACATAGACGGAGGGGCAGACGATGAGATCACCTATCGCCGCAACACGTCGGCGTTTGATGACGTAGATCTTGTCCCGAACGTTCTCGCTGGTATCGAAGATGTTGATTTGAGCGTTCAGGTCATGGGTCAAAGGCTCGAAATGCCCTTCTACTGCGCGCCGACGGCCCTACAGAGGCTCTTTCATCATGAAGGTGAACGCGCGGTAGCTCAGGCAGCCACAACTCTCGGAACCATGTTCGGCGTGTCCTCCTTGGCGTCTGTGTCGGTCGAGGAGATCGAGAAATTGGCGCCTGGACCAAAGATGTTTCAATTCTACTTTCATAAAGACCGCAGGCTGAACGACGTGCTGCTGGAAAGGGCACGAGCTGCCAATTTTCAGGTTTTGGCGTTGACCGTGGACACTGTTACCGGCGGCAATCGGGAACGCGATCTTCGCACTGGCTTTACGTCACCGCCGCAACTCACGTTTGGATCGCTGATGAGCTTCGCCACTCATCCGATGTGGACCTGGAACCTCTATACCAAGGAGAGGTTCAAACTGCCCCACCTCTCCGACTATGTGAGCCAGGGATCCGATCTCGCGGTTTCGATCGGCGAATATTTCTCGACGATGCTCGACCAATCAATCAATTGGAAGGATGCAGAGGAACTCTGCAAGAAATGGAGTGGCCAGTTTGCCCTGAAAGGCATTATGAGTGCCGAGGATGCGAAGCGCGCAGTGGACATCGGCTGCACTGGTATCATGGTCTCGAACCATGGCGGGCGGCAACTCGACGGAAGCCGTGCTCCCTTTGATCAGTTGGCTGAGATTTGCGATGCGGTGGGCGACAAGGTCGACGTGATCTGTGAAGGCGGCATCCAGCGCGGTACGCATGTGCTTAAGGCATTGTCGGTGGGAGCCAAGGCCTGCTCAGGCGGCCGCCTCTATCTGTACGGGCTGGCAGCGGCTGGTCAGGCAGGAGTGGAGAGGGCTCTTGGCAATTTGCGTGCAGAGATTGAGCGTGACATGAAACTGATGGGTATCACGAGACCTAACCAGCTTTCGCGCCACAATTTGCGGTACCGGCACAACAATCGTGTCTAGGAGTTCCCAACTGGCTGAGAGCATCGAATTCGAAATCCGACTACACATCATGAGACTAGCAATTGCTCTAGTTTGAGCTCCAGCGAGCGCTGGTGTAGGACGACGCTGCCATGCGGCTGTCTCGGAGTCTGGTTTGCACCGGCAAGCGGTGTGATGGCGCAGGGCTAACCGTCGCGGAAGGTTCGCATGACCTGGTCTGTTAAGGGTTTGAAAAGATAGGATAAAACCGTTCTATCCTTGGTGCGGATGAAGGCCTCCACGGGCATGCCGGGCACGATCTCAAGGCCGCCGAGACGTGCGATCTCGCCTTCGGATACATCGACACGAACCGTGTAATAGCGCTCACCCGTCCGCTCGTCCTCGGTGAGGTCCGCTGAAATCCCGCGCAATGTCCCGTTGAGTTGGGGGGTTGTCTGTTGATTAAAGGCGGAGAAACGCAGGAAGACGTTTTGGCCGACGACCAGTTGATCGATGTCTGCCGGCGACACCTTAGCTTCGATAATAAGTGCATCGTTCTCCGGAACGATGAGCATCAGCGTCTCGCCCGCGCCGACAACACCCCCAATCGTATGCACTGAAAGCTGATGAACGAAGCCCGACTGCGGCGCACGGACGTCGATGCGGTTCAGCAGGTCCTCGGCGGCAATCCTGCGTTCGCTGAGCTCGGCGATCTTTCCGCGGACGTCGGCGAGTTCCTCGGCGACCTCGCTGCGGGCATCCTCGTCGATCTGAATGATCTGGAGCTCGACTTCTGAGATTTTGCCGCGCGTCGAGGCCCGAGACGCAACCAACTGGCCGCGTTCGCCTTCCAACCGCGCTGCGTCACGCTTGAGAGCTGTTACACGCGTGAATGGGATGAGCTTCTTCTCCCATAGTCCGAGCACTCCCTCTAGCTCTTCTTGGATGAGCGCGATCTCTTCTCCCTTGGCGTCGATCTGCTCGGAAAGGCCACGGATTTCCTCATTGAGCTGCGATACACGTTCGCGCAGCTGCGCCTTCCGCCCCTTGCGCGCCTCTAGCCGCAGCAGAAACAGCTTTCGCTCCCCTTCAACGAGGTGCTCTACGTCAAGATTTCCTTCCGCGCGAGACATCAGGTCGTTCGGAAAGGTGACGACTTCCGCCCCTTCCTTTTCGGAATCAAGCCGTCCACGGCGCGCGTAGAGCTCATCGAGGCTCTTGGTGATGACACCGAGATCGGCCTTGGTTTGCGTTGCATCGAGACGCAAGACCACCTGACCCTCCTGAACACGCGAACCGCCGCGCACACGCAGCTCGCCGACGATACCGCCTTCCGGGTGCTGCACCTTCTTGACCTCAGACTCCACAACGACGAAGCCGTTGGCGATCACGGCGCCGGCAAGTCGGGTACCCCCAGCCCATCCGGCGACGGCGATCACCAGGACACCTGTCGCAATAAGCCCGACGAGAATGTGCCGTCTTGTCGAGGCCCGGGTGTGCGTTAGGCGCGCGTCCGTCATTCGGTTTGGCCCACAACGGAAAGAGGCACCGCCGGCGTCCGCGTAACACCGCGTAGGACCTCCTCCTTCGGCCCAAGGGTCCGCTGCCGGCCTTGCTGGATGACGAGCACTTGATCAAGCGCGGCAAGAGCGCTGGGGCGGTGCGCGATCACGACGGCAATGCCGCCACGCTGCCGCACACCCCGAATGGCGCCCGTCAGCGCCTCTTCTCCTTCGTTGTCGAGATTGGAGTTGGGTTCGTCGAGAACGACGAGAAAGGGATCGCGATAAAGGGCCCTCGCCAACGCGATCCGCTGACGCTGACCGGCCGAGAGGCTCGCGCCGGCCTCGCCGATCCGCGTCTCGTAGCCCTCTGACAATGAGGTGATCAGATCGTGTGCGCCCGCGACCCTCGCAGCGGCAATGATGGTCTCAGGGTCGGGGTCCGCCTCGAAGCGGCTGATGTTCTCAGCAACCGTCCCGTCAAAGAGCTCCACATCTTGCGGCAGATAGCCGATGTGCTCTCCCAACGTCTCCGGCGCCCACTGGTCCAGCGCCGCACCATCCAAGCGGATCTTGCCTCCGGCCGGTGTCCACACGCCAACAAGCAGTCGCGCAAGAGTCGACTTGCCAGAGCCGCTGGGACCGATGATGCCAAGGCCGTCTCCGCTCTTGAGCCCGAATGTTATGTCCTGGAGGGTCCTTCTCGGACTGCCAGGAGGCATTGCACTGACGCCGCAAACGGTCAGCGATTCGGTGGGGTTGGGCAATGGCAGCGGGGCGTCAGGGTCCGGAAGCGCAGCCAGTATTCGATCCAACCGCTTGCGTGACTCTCGTGCCGACACGAAGCCCTTCCAGTTCGCGATGGCAAGGTCAACCGGTGCCAGCGCACGCGATGTGAGAATCGAGCTTGCGATAATGACGCCGGCACTCACCTCCTGGATAATGAACAGATAGGCCCCCAGCCCCAGCACCAGGGACTGCAGAAAGAACCGGACGACCCGGGATCCGGCAGAAAACGAGGCCGTACGGTCGGCCGTCTTTCCTTGAGTGCTAAGGTACTCTCGGTTCACGTCCGCGAACCGCGCCGCCATCTTTGGTGCCATTCCCATGGCCTGAAGGGCTTCTGCGTTGCGCCGGCTCGCTTCCAGCAGACTATGCCGCGATGCGGCGAGAGACGCGGCCACGCCCGCGTGCTCCCGAGTGGACAGCTCCGTGCAGAGCGTGAGGATCGTCAGGACGACAACCCCGGCAGCCGCCGCCAAACCGATCAGGGGATGAAACAAGAAGCACACGCCGACATAGAGCGGCATCCAGGGAAGATCAAAGAGCGCGCCAGGGCCCGGCCCGGACAGAAACGAGCGGATTTGATCCAGGTCTTGCATCGGCTGGAGACCGTGCCCGCCTCCTCGTGTTTTCAGCGGCAGGCGAACGATCGCGTCATAAGCACGGAGCGAGAGGTCCTCATCAATCGACGTTCCGATGCGCCGCAGTACGCGGGCGCGAATGGCGTCCAATAGACCCTGAAACGCGTAGAGACACACGGTGAGAACCGCGAGCCCGACAAGAGTGGGAAGGCTCCCGCTCGGCAACACGCGGTCGTAGACCTGCAGCATGAACAACGGCCCGGTCAGCATCAGGAGGTTGATCACGCCGCTGAAGAGACCGATGGAAGCGAAGGCCCGACCGCTCTTCCGTAGGGCCCCCGTCAGTTCCGAGCGCGCCGCCGATGCTCCTATCGCGACTGGTTGCCCCAAGGGTCCTCCCGCCCCGTCAATCCAAACCGGATGGGCTAGACGAAGCGGAAGTCATCGGCGTGCAGACTACTGAGAGCTACGCTCTCGAGCACAATCGTGTCGTTGGCGTTGAACTCAAGCCAGGTGTTGCCGCCATACTCCGCCGCGACCCCCATCACATCCGCAAATGTCGTGAAGCCGCTCATCCCCTGCAGCTCGATGACATCGTCAGTGCCCTGGCCAGACACAAAGTCGTCGACCCAGTCGAAGCCGTCGCCAGTGGTGAAGACAAAGCTGTCGTTGCCGTTGCCGCTCACGAAGTAGTCGTCACCGGCTCCACCGATCAGCGTATCGTCACCATCGTAGCCGTAGAGCGAGTCGTCGCCTGCTCCACCATCAATGATGTCGTTGCCCAGAAAGCCATCGATGGTGTCGTTGCCGCTGGTCTTCTGATCTGCCAGGTAGAGCGTCTTGATCGAATCCGCTGTCCAGACGGTTTGATCGTCAAAGTGGAACTCTTCCACCGTCTCCCAGCCATCCTCAAACTGGTCGACGACGCGGATTTGGTCCCCATTGGTTCCGATCGTCAGTTCGAGGTCGAAGAAGGTCCCGGGCGCCCGATCGACGGTTACGTCGTTTGTGGTGATGCCCGCCCCGAAGACAATCTTATCGGCGCCTGCAGCAGGGTCCGTCCACTCCTGGATCCGATCGGAGCCATCGCCTAAGTTAAACACATACGTATCGGCGCCGTGCAAACCTTCGAGATAGTCGTCCCCGGCGCCACCCGTGATCGTGTCGTTGCCATCGTAGGCATAGACCGTGTCATTGCCGGCACCAGCGTCGATCACATCGTCGACGAAGAAGCCATTGATTGTGTCGTTCCCCGACGTGCTGTGCTGGCTCAGATACTCGAGGCGAAGATCCTGCTCAGTCCAAATCGGGCCCCCGTCGAACTGAACCTCTTCGATGAATTGGAGATTATTGCCAAAGTGGCCTTCGACCGTGATCTGATCCCCACCACCGAAAACAAGAACCATATCCCAAATGGACACGCTGCCGCGCTGCACCTGGACATTTGCGGCAGTCAGGCCGGGGCCTAGTTGTAGGACATCTGTCTCCGCGGGGTTACCCCAATCGTTGATCCAGTCGGCGCCGTCTCCTTGCGCGTAAATGTAGGTATCGCTGCCGGACCCTCCTTCAAGGTTGTCATCGCCCGTACCGCCAATGAGCGTGTCGTCACCGGCATCGCCAGCCAGCGTGTCGGCCCCTGAATAGCCATAGATCGTGTCGTTTCCAGCTCCACCACTGGTAGTGTCGTCGCGGTTATCGAATCCGTAGATGAAGTCGTCACCAGGCGTTTCAGCCCGAGCCAAGTAGAGAGCCTCGAAGTTCGACGACAACCATTCAGTGCCGTCATCGAAGGCGATTCTCTCGATCCCCTCTTCCAAAATCTGCTCGATACTGTTCTTGAGCAGGATCGACCCCCCATCTCCTGCGCCGGGTGAGGACTCAGCAATCAGAATTGTGAGGTCTTTACCGACCCGCGCCATGGCGACATCGGCAGGCGATATCCCTTGAAGCGTGAGCCTGTCGTCACTGCCATCGAATTGGTTCTCCGTTATCGTGTCATGGCCATCGCCGCGGGTGTAGACGTAGTTGTCATTACCGTCCTGGCCGTTGATAGAATCGTTTCCTGTGCCGCCGGTAATTGTGTCGTCGGCGTCAAAACCTACAATCGTGTCGTCGCCAGGAGTGGATGCTACCGCCAACAGCATGGCGCGCAGGTCCGAGCGGGTCCAGGTCGTGCCGTCGTCAAAAACTACCTGATCGATTCCTCGATCGAACCACTCATCTAGGCTGTCCTTCAACAAGATAGATCCGCCATCGCCAGCACCAGGCGATGTCTCAGCGATCACAAGCGTTACATCACTTCCATTTCGTGCCAAGGTGATGCTTGCAGTGTCCACACCGTGAAGGACGAGCTTGTCGGCGCTCCCCGCGAACTGATTCTCTGTGATAGCATCGTTGCCATCACCACGGGTATATACATAGGTGTCATTGCCCTTGCCGCCCGCAAGCGTATCGTCTCCCATACCGGCCGTGATCGTATCATCGGCGTTGAACCCCGTGATTGTGTCATTCCCTGAGGTCGACTCTTGAGCTAACCACAATGCCCTCAAGTCTGCTCTGGTCCATGTGGTTCCATCGTCGAAGACGACTTGCTCGATCCCCTCGTCAAAATAGTCTTCCATGCTGTTGTTGAGGAAAATGGAGCCGCCATCTCCTGCGCCTGGCGCGCTTTCCGCGATCACCAACGTCACATCATTGCTGTTACGCAGGAGCGTCACGCTTCCGGCGGAGACTCCGTGAACCAGAACTCTGTCACCGTCTCCGTCATTCGTATCTTCCGTGATAGTGTCGTTGCCATCGCCGCGGGTGTACACATACGTGTCGTTCCCCTTGCCGCCATCAAGGCTGTCATTGCCCGCACCACCCGAAAGTGTGTCGTTGGCGCCTGCGCCAGCCAGCGTGTCGTTTCCGCCAGCTCCAAACAGAAAATCGTCTCCATCTCCGCCGATTAGAGTGTCGGCGAGCCCACTACCCTCGAACGCTTCAATGTTCAAAAGGACGTCGCCCTGCGTATCGCTGCCAGAGAACACGCCAGTCGCGAGATTGATGGTAACCGCTTCGGAGGAGCCGAGGTAGCTAACGGTGTCGAAGCCCTCGCCACCGTCGATTTGATCAGCGCCACTACCACCCTCCAGCAAATCGTCGCCCGCGCCTCCCTCAAGTATGTCCGCACCGTCGCCGCCATAGATGAAGTCGTTTCCGGCTTGGCCCCGCAGAGTGTCGCTGCCGGCCTCGCCGTATAGAAAGTCATCTCCGGAAGACCCCTCCAGCACATTCGCTGCGCTAGAACCTCTTATGGTATCATTTTCGATGCTGCCCTTGATGTTCTCTAGCGCAACGTAGGTATCGCCTTCAGCATCGCCTCCGGTACCAGAGCCAAGACTCAGATCAACAGAGACCGCTTCTGAAGATCCGCTGTAGTCAGCCGTATCTGTCCCGGCACCGCCATCCATGACGTCAGCGCCATAACTTCCTACAAACGTATCGTCGCCTGCTTCTCCGTAAACCGTGTCGTTCCCGTATCCTGGATCGATATAGTCGTTCCCGTCGCCACCAAAAACTGTGTCGGCGCTAGCCAGGCCATAGAACGTGTCATCGCCCGCAGTACCATTGAACGTCGTAGTGAGATTGACGGTCAGATAAACGGTCGCATGGGAGACGCCAGCCTTGCCATCCGTGATGCTGTAGTCGAATGACGTAGTGCCAAGGAAGTCGGGATCTACCAGAAATTGGACGCCGTTCAGCGGCGTGAGAGTCACAGCACCATTGAGAGACAGAAAGACACCGCTCAATGAGAGTTGGTCGGCGTCTGGATCCGTCGCTCCTTGCAACAGGTCCGCTTCACTGAAATCAAAGTGGACATATTGGGTGAGTGTGTAGTTGTGATCGACCGCGGCCGGCGCCGCATTGGTGCCAAGATAGACAATTGTGTTAGCGAACTGGACAAATTCGATGTCGGTGAGCGTATCGTTGCCTTCGAGTCCGCTAACCGAATAAAATGTGCCGTTGTCTGTAATGACATAGTCGGCGTAGTTGCCCGTGTAGTAAGCGGTGTCGCTTCCGGAGCCACCTGCGAGCGTATCATCGCCACTTCCGCCGAACAGCTTGTCGTCACCGTCACCGGCGGTTAGCTGATCAGCACCGGCACCCCCGGAGAGCATGTCATTTCCGGCATTGCCGAAGAGTTGGTCGTCTCCATCCTCGCCACGAAGGGCGTTGTCACCTGCATCACCGGTTAGCGTGTCGGCAAATTGAGAGCCTGTTAGGTTCTCTATGTTGGTCAGGGTGTCACCCGCAGCATGACCCCCAGATGCGGTGCCCGCGTTGAGATCCACGCTAACTGCTGCGTCAGAACTCACGTATGCTGCGACGTCAGACCCAGCGCCGCCATTGAGTTCATCAGCCCCGAGGCCGCCTTCGAGCACGTCGTTGCCGCGACCTCCTATGAGAATATTGGCGGCGTCATTGCCGACAACGCTGTCATGACCATCTCCCAAAACGGCGTTCTCGATGGTCGTTCCGGCAGCTATTGTCAGAGTATTTCCGGCGAGCTGACTAACTTGGCCAGCTCGAAGATCCAACACGGAATCCGTGTAGATTGACGCGACATTGAGCTCATCGATACCGGAAGCGTCCGACAAAACTCGGCGATCAGCGTCGACGCCACTTGTGTACTCACCGAAATCCGGTGTGTAGATATAGACGTTGTTGTCCGTTGGCGTATCGCCGTAGAATGCAATGGACCAGCTGTTAAGCGTACCGGTCTCACCAGTCGCGAGATCGCGTACGGTAAGGGTCCAGTCGCCTTGGCTGTTCTCACCCCAGAAGTGGGTCGCATAGAAGGGCCAGACCACACTATTGGCCGCATTCAGGCCATCACCAGTAGAGCCACGGTCAAGTGGATCATCCGGCGCTTTGCCCATCCGATTCAACAGAACGCTGGTCGTCCCGTCAGGGGACGTAAGCTCAATCACCAGATCGCCCCTGAGCGTGTGGTCAATATCAACTGTAAGGACAACGTGATCGATCTCGATCGACTCCGCGACAGTTACAGTCTGGGAGACCGAGCCTTCGTCGAGGATGGCCACCGCTGGACCAGTCCATGCAGTCGTCGCTGAAACCTCGTTTAGGGAAGTGCTCGTCTTGTTCCAACTCTCCGCAAGGCGGACGGCCACAAAGGTGTCTAGTAGCCCGAAGCCATAGTCTCTGCTGACATGAAGGCCGCCTCCATTCCAGTTGGTGGCTGCGTTTGTCGTCCAACCGTCATGGGAAGGATCAGAGTTCCAAGCGGAATATGCGAGTATTTCCTGCACATCGCGCCACCCGAGATTGGGATTAGCCTCAAGCATCAGCGCAATAGCGCCAGAGACCAGAGGAGCGCTGGCCGATGTGCCAGACGCCATGAAATAGTTGGTGTCACTAAAACCACCCGAACCTGCGACATCAGTGCTTACAATCTGACTGCCAGGGCCGCTGACCAGGACCGACGCACCTGGGTTGCTGTAGTCTGCGACGGTTCCGTCCGACTCCACTGCTGCAACAGCGATTGCGTAGCGCGAATTGGGGCCGTCCGCGTCGTTCGAGCTTCCACCGTCCTGCCGCTCGTTGCTTGCAGAAAAAACAACGATTGTGCCGAGTTGACCTCGTCCGTTTTGGACAAGGTCCAGAATATTGTTGCTGATGAGAGTGTTGCTGCCAGAGGAGCTATAGACCGTATCGATGCCCTGCGCCCAACTGTTGTTGACCACGTCGAAGTTCACCAACTCGTCAAACGCAAACCCCCAATCGAAGAGGGTCGGCTGCGTATAGACGGCGAGGGTGGCATCGTAAGCGGCACCCACGATTCCATTTCCGTCACGGGCCGCCCCAACAAGCCCAGTAACGAACGTACCATGTGAGCCCACCCCAGGATTTTCGTCGATACTTGCGTCGTAATTGGGTGCGATATCCGGATGCGTCTGATCGACACCATTGTCGTGAATGGCGACCTTTACTCCTTGACCCGTGTAATCGTCCCAAACGCCGTATAAATTGAGCCAGCTCAGGCCCCACTGGGAGGAGAACAGACTATCATCGGGCAGCGCTCGGTAGATTTCGACGTCGGCAGTGGCAAAAGCCGTTCCGCCATGGCCATCGTCTACATAGTAGCCAAAGCTCGCATCCGCGGGATCGCCATTCAGGGCCGTGAAGAGAACGTCACCATTTGAAAGCAATGTGATGTTGGCATTCTGCGCTGCCGATACACCCGTGAGCTGCAGCCAATCGCTATCAAAGTCCCAATCGTTTTCGAGTAGCGAGTCAGCCGTGAGGGTCGCACCTTCAGTCGTGCTCCGAAAACGAAACAGTTCACCGTTGGCCACTGGGGTGTTATTCGATCCATCCAGATGAACTGTCGCATCGTCGAAAATGAGCCGTTCGATGTTCTGAAGCGTGTCCGTTCCATCATCGCCATCGGTAGCGAGCAGATCTGTCACAGTCGCGGACGTGGCATTCCCGGTAATCTGATAGTCAGCCGCATTTCCGGTGAGTACGGCGACGTCCAGGCCTGCACCTCCATCAAGAGTGTCATTGCCGGCGCCGCCGACCAGCTGATCGTCGCCGCTGCCGCCCGTTAAACTGTCTGCTCCTTGATCTCCGTGGAGCACCACCCGCTCTGTCGCGCCGACCGCCGTGAAGACATCGTTGCCTGCGCCACCGAATACCCACTCAATTGACGACGCATTGAGATCCAGCGACATGCCGACGTCATCCGTCACGAAAACCGCATCTCTTCCGCCGCCGCCGCTGATGGAAACGTCATCACTGTCTACCCAAAGAACATCGTCCCCTGCACCGCCACTAAGAGTGTCAATTCCGGCACCCCCAAAAAGGACATCGTTTCCTGCACCTCCGGTAAGTGTGTCGCTCCCCGCTCCGCCATTGATGTTCACATCTAGAGCTGTGCCGGCAGTGAGACTATCGTCACCGGTACCTCCAATGACCATTTCCAGCTGAGTGGCACCGAGATCTATGGATACGCCTACAGATGTGTCTGCTATTGCGGTGTCAAACCCGCCCCCGCCTGAAATGCCCGCTGTGAGATCATCAGCATCAAACACAATGATGTCGTCGCCCTCGCCCCCAGCAATGCTATCGGCACCAATACCACCGACAAGGACATCGTCTCCAGCGCCGCCGGTCAGCGAGTCGTTTCCGTCAGCACCGAACAAGGCTACATCGCGCCCATCGGACACTAGGAAGACATCATCGCCTCCGCTGCCAAACGCGCCGGAAAGTATGGTTCCGGTTAGGTCGAAGGTGTGCCCAATCGTGCCTTCAAATAGACGCCACGTATCGGAATCACCATTCTCGTGCTGGATGACGATATCATTGCCCGACCCGCCAATGCTGATTCCGGACGGATTGAAATCAAGACCCACCGCATAGGCCGTCAATGTGCCGGTAGAGGTAATAAAGGATGCAGTCTCGAATAGGATGCCGCCATCGATACGCTGCGCAACAATTGAGCCTGCCGGAGCGTTATTCGCGGAGTCGAAGAGCTCACTCGGCGCTACCAAGCCGTCACCGTTGGCATCATGCCAGTAGACGACGCCCTCGGCAGCCGGATCGACCGGTGTCGGCGTCAGGTCGATGGCCACGATATCGAGCTGCTGAAGAGTCGACAGCTCGCCGGGGTCGGTGACTCCGTCGGCATTGGCATCGACCCAGAGCAACAGCTCGTCGTAAATCGCATCGGCCTGATCGATAAGCCCGTCGCCGTTGTCGTCGTGATGCGCTAGTTTCTGTAAGTCTGTGACACCCTCACCAGTGAAGCTTATCTCACTGCCGTCATCAATAATGCCATTCTGGTTGATATCTCTCACAAGAATGGCATCGCTCGACGACCAAGCGACGCGTTCGAAGTATCCATCACTATCAATATCGAACGTGACGCCGGATGCTACCGTACTCAACTGCAGGCCATCCCCAGTTAGATCTAGGAATATGGGATCATCCTGGGGGTAGTTGTTGCGCACCCGGTCGGCGTAGGATTGGTGTACCTCGGACATGCGCGTGCCGTCGGGGGCCGTCGTTAGCAACCTTACTGTATCTACTGCTGGGCCTCCGAGGATCGTAACCCCCTGCCAAATCACTCGAATGGGGCCAGGCACAGCTCTTATCGGGAAATCAGTCGAAGCATCAAAAATGTCCAAAGCCTGATCAATCCTCCGATACTGGTCGGCTGCGGCCTCGTTGCTTTGAACTATCTGCTTTTTGTCCTTTGGCGGCTCATCTGGATGATTCTCCGGGTTGTCGTATTGAGGCACGTCGTCTGGGGGCTGCGGTGCTTCAGGGGGAAAGTTGTCGAGGCCGGGCGGTGTTCGGGGAGGAGGTGCCCAGGGCGAAGGGGGTGTCAGAAGAAGCTCCAGCAGTGCCGGCTCGACACCATTGTTGGTTTCAGGCGTCCATGGCCCTACCGCCCAAAAGTGCTGTTCCCAGAAGCTCCAATTCTCACTTGCGACATCAAGACTCTCTCGCCCATCTTCCAGACGTTCGTTTGACCGCTGGTGATAGTTCCACCGGGGCAGGTCCCAATCCCACAAATATTGCTCCGGTTCGATCCTGAAACGGTATCCCTGCCGCATCTCACACTCCTTGCCACGTTACTGGTTCGCGGACACCCTCTTGACTGCGTCACGTGTCCACTGGTCGTTGGGTTTAAGGTCAAGCGCATCGCGGTAGTCGGCGAGGGCCTCGCTCGTCCGTCCGAGCTTTTCGTTGACCCAACCCCGCTGGCGATACGCATAGTAATTCTTGGATCGCAACTTGATGGCTTCGCTGTAGTCCGATTGGGCGCGTTCGAATTCGCCCAGCTTGCGGCGTGCTTCCGCTCGTCCGATCCACGCGCCAAACGTCTCCGGCGCTAATTCAAGTGCTCTTGAGTAGTCGGCGACCGCGCGTCGGAGCTCACCGAGAGTGCTGTAGAGGTTCCCGCGATTGAGGTAGGGGCTCGCATAATCCGGGTCGAGTGAGATGGACTTTGTGTAGTCCTTCAGGGCATTCTCGTTGTCATCAACCTTCCGGTATGCGATGGCGCGATCGTAATGGTAAGAGGCACTGCCGGGCTCGAGGTCGATAGCCTTCGTGTACGATTTGATTGCTCCGTCAACATCATCGAGCTTAGCCTGCATCAGTCCCAAGCTATGCCATGCCGATGCGTTGTCTGGACGATTTTGAGCCGCCTTATCAAACGCCGCCGCGGCCAGTTCGTACTCTCCGAGATAGTAAAGAGCATTGCCGCGCCCGACATTGCCGTCCGAAGTGTTGGGACGCGCTTTGACGAATACGTCGAAGTCTCTCAGCGCGTCTCGATACCGCCGGAGTCCCAGAAAGGTGACGCCGCGATCGTAGTACTCAATGGGCGAATCATTCGGCTCCAGCGCGATCGCAGTGTTGTTGTCCCTGAGTGCCTCCTCCAGCCGCCCCAACTTGCGCAATGCGCTTGCCCGTAGGCCGTAAGCCTTGTGCGCCTTCGGATTCGATTGGCCATAGAGTTCAATGGCCTGACTGTAGAGTCGGACGGCCTCGGCCGCTTTTCCGGCCTTGGCTGCCTCAAGGCCCTTCAAGTAGGCGGCATAGGCTTCAGGGTTCGTGCCGTCGTCCCACTGCTCAGGCGAGTCGCCGGGGCGATCGATTCGGTCTGGGAGCCCAAACAAATGAACTTGAGCGTTGCCATGGTGCGGACTCGCCACCACGACAAAGGACAGAATTAGACCGAATGCGCTTGCCAGGCTATTCACTTATCGGCCTCCCCTCGCCAAGGCTGGCTTTGGGCGTCTTTGGATCAGCGCAATTTTGCACAACGTGAGGCCGAGCCCCCGGCCTCCGCAAATCGCTAAAAGTATCGGAAAAATATTAGATCAAGAGCCGTTTATACACGAAAATTCCGATCAATTGGCTCTTCTTCTATAATATTACTTCAGTTTAGGCCGGTATTCGGCGCCTTGCAAACAAAATTTGCATGACACGCTTATGCCCGTTTTGCGGGAATTCCTCTCGCGTGCGTTGCCAAGCGTCGGCAGTTTCCGGCCTCCGCGGTCAGCCGGTCTCGACGTCCCCCGCCTTGGCCGCAGCTTTCTCCTCCAAGCGGCTGGCCGCGACCTTGCTCATGGAGCTCAGTATGTTGGTGAGCGCCTTGGTAAGCTCGATGGCGCCCGCGGGCGACAGCGTCAGCCGCGTGGTGACGTGCACTTGGGGCTGACGCGGACCTTTCGGCTCGCGCTCGATCTGCTCCGGCACGAAGCGCGTGACGCCCATGGTTATGCTGAGCGCACCGCCATCGAACATCGTGCTGATCAGCTTGTTGGCGTAGAGCTCCTTGACAGTGGCGTCGTCGACGACCGTCAAGGCGTCTTGTTGCGGCGCCTCTTCGTTTCGTGACATTTACGCGAACCCCCCGTGGATACAACTTAGATACAAGTAATCAGCCGAAGATTGCGAAGGGAAGTGACGCATGCGCGCGGTGCGCATTTATCTGTGCACAACTCAAACGCCGCGGGGTCTTCGGAGACTCTCGAGATCCTGGGAGACAGAAGGCCGAGATCCTTCAATGG
>JGI12316J15310_10000041_pt37 | contig 16744 bp, 19 predicted proteins | sample MarCyaLeptolynsp_FD_15310 | JGI IMG/M metagenome (IMG submission 15310)
TCCCATCGGCGTGTTCGAGGACCCCACGCTGTCGACCAGCAGCTCGTCGGGATGGATGCCGTACCGTCTCGATTCGACGGGCGACGAATGGCTGTTTCTCGCTCGCGAGTTCAACGGGGAGAACGACGACCAACCGCAGATCGACCAGGTCCACGTTCGGCTGACCAAGCTCACCGGCGACGGCACTTTCGAGAGTCTCGCGTCGTTCCCCTGTCATCACGACAACTGCCGCATGACCTACGAACCAACGATTGACACCGCGTGGACGGTGACCCGGACCGACGACGCACAACAAGCGCAGCGCTGGAGTCTCGCCGGTGAGCCGCAGGGTCCTCCGGTGATGCTCCCATCGCCCGGGAGCAACACCTACGCCACGGTCGCCGGCGGTTTAGTCGTCGTGGTCGACCAGGACGGCGGCCCGGTCACTGTGTCTTCGATCGACGCAAACGGCGAGCTGAACTGGACCACCGAGCTCGATACGGCCCCCTACGACGACTGCAGAACTTCGATGGTCGAGCAGGCCATCTTGTTCGAGTGCGAGACCTTCGTCGAGGACGAGGGCTGGCACGAGCATCGGGCCAGCGTCGACCCCAACGGCTTGGCATCCCCGTTCACCCAGTGGACCGGCGACCCAGCAACCGTACCGGGACCCGACCAGCACAGCGTCGCCTTCGGCCCCGGCACGCTCACCATCTACGACGCGGCCGGCGCCCCCCTCGAAACCGGACCAGGCCCGTTCGCGAACTACCTTGGGGGCTACTCCGACGTCGCCGGCAACCGGATCGCCATCCTCAACGCGGGCGGCGAGTTCGACCCGGTCAGCGTGGCGGTGCTCGAGTTGGATTAGGACCTTCGGACGGGAGGGATACGACCGATCGACTCCGTTGGTGAAGCATGACGGACCAAGCCGATCACGCGCGTCGTTTCTTTCTCGAGCAATTCACCGGCTTTACCGAGGTTCCTCCCGATGAGGTCCAGGAGATCTACGCCAAGGCGCTAATCATGTGTGCGCGCGGGGACGGCGAGTTTCACCCGAAGGAAAAGGCGTGGGTGCGTGGATACTTCAGCGCGACGGGGGCGCCCGAGCACGTCATCGATCTCGTGGATACGTTCGATGGCGCCCCCGATCAGATCCTCGAGGTGCTCGGCGCCAACTCCCAGACCGCCGCCGCCGCGGCTCGCAATCTCGTCTTCGATGCGCTGCGCGTGTGCGAATCCGACGGCGAGCTCGCCCCCGAAGAGCGGGCGAGCGTTCATCGAATGGCGGATCGCATGGGCCTCGACGCCGGTGCCATCCGCCAAGTCGAAGCCGCGTACGAGGTCTACAAGGCTGCTCTAGCCAACAAGATGGCGGTTCTGTTTCCGGGCCCGACGCCCTACACCTGAGCCACCCGGGCCAATCAAGCCCCACGCGCCGGGCGAAGCTCCTTGCGTGAGACGCCGAGGCGCTTGAGCGAGGGCAGCATGACGTCTTGCACGAAGCTGCGGTTGGAGTAGATGCCGTGCTTGGCGACGAGCTCCTGGTGGCGCTCCCAGCCGGGAATCTCGTCGGAGATCGGCATGCGGAAGTTGTGCAGCACGTGCTGGATATCCGCGAGGGTTGCCAGCCGGTCGAGCTCGAGGTGGTGGCGCAAACAGGCCACGAAGTGTCCGTGGTGCACGCCTTCGTCGCCCGCGATGAGCTTGAGCATGCGATGAAGCGCGGGGTCCTTCGCGTCCTGACACGCCTTGGCCAGCCGAAGGTAGTTGAGCTGCGTGGCTCGCTCCTGCAGGACGGTGTACGCGAGCATTCTCCGGCTCGTCTCGAAGGGAAGCACCCAGCGCCGGCCCAGCAGGCGCGCGTTGTAGTCGGCCATCTGCTCCCGCGTGCGATGGCCCGATCGGATCAGCCATTCTTCGAGCGCCAGTGAGTGCTTCGACTCCTCATAGGACCAGTTGCTCAGAAACCAAGCGAGCCCCTGGTTGTCGCGGTTGAGCTCGATGAGACGCGCCGTGTAGTCGGGCAGAAACATCTCCGTGGCGTAGAAGGCCTCCAAGATCGCCGCGTGTTCTTCGAGCACGGCCCCGGGGGTCAGGTCATCCCAAGGAATATCGGTCCGTAGATTCCAGCGGCGCTTGACCTCGGCGCGATCGAAGCACTGGTCGTAGAGGATCCGGAGCGGGTCATCGCTGCGTATCCACGGGGAGGCGGGAGTCGTGGTTTCAGTCACGAGAAGAGCTCACTGGTGGACGTCGATAGTGCGGGCGAAGCGGACGTAGCGCTCGAGCAGTCCGTCACCGAGAAGTCGCGTGCTCACGCCGAGCGGGGTCTCGGGCAGAACGCGAGCCGTGTTCGTCGTCGTGTGCGGGTTGCGGTACAGGTCCATGCCGAGCTGCACGAAGGAGATGCCGGGTAGGCCTCCTCCGGGCCGGATGGTGCGGAAGCTGGGCTTGGTGCGGCGAGCCGCGCCCGTTTGGGTGTCCGCATTGAGGCGGCGCGAAAACTCGGGCAAGTCGAGACGCTCCACCTTGCTGTTTGGTGCGTCCATCAGGTCCAGGACGTCGTCCCACGTGGCATCTTGCGGGTTGGTGAACTGGTAGAGCCTCCCCAGGTCATCGGTACGGCGCGCAATCTCGACGATGGACGCGGCGACCTCGTCGACGGGGAGATAGCTGACCCGGTAGTCCATCTCCGGGGCCACCCCATGACGCATGCACCAGGCCATCAACGAGTACCCGAAGTCGAGCGAGTTCCCGGCGCCGCTTTGCCCGACCCCCTTGATGTCGCCAAGTCGAAAGACGTTGACGGGGACCGCGGCGGTGCGCGCACGATGAGCCATTCGCTCGATGACCCACTTCGCCTGGCAGTAGCCGCCGAGAAGTCGCTCGGGCGTCTCGTGGGTCGACGTCTCGGTGATGGCGGAGCCTGCGTACTCGACGGCCGCCTGGCTCGCCATGCTGGCCCCGATGTGCACTCGCTTGATCCGGGCTCGGGCGGCGAGCTCGAGCAACGCATGGGTGCCCCACACATCGCAGGGGCGCACGGCCGAGTAGCGCGAGAACCATCGGACCACGCTGCCGAAGTGAAAGATCTCGTTGATCCGAGACTCGAGGGCCCGCAGCGTCAAAGCCGACAGTCCGAAGTGCGGGAGGGTCAGGTCTGCCGCGAGGCACTCGAGGCGCTCGCTCGCTGCGGCATGCGTCAGCCCCAGCTCGGTCAAGCGCGCGCGAACTCGCCGCGACGCGTGCGCGTCATCCTCCGCTCGCGTCAGGCACACGATGCGGGGAGACTCGATCTCGAGCAGACGCTCGATGACGAACGGAGCCACGAAGCCGGTGGCTCCCGTGACCAAGACGTCACCGTCGAACGGCCCGGACCATTCGGCCGCATCTTGCTCGAGCGCAACGATCCGAGTCGCGTCGTCGAGCATGTCCTGGACGGGAGGCGCCAGCGGGTGACGCGGGACCCTGCGAGCATCCTCGCTCACCGACGAAATCCCAACGTCGCGTATTCGAGAGCCCCCGCGCGAAGCAGGCGCTGCAGGCGTTTGTAGCCGGTGTAGAGGTTGTGCAGGCTCTGCGTGAACTCGGCCCGGCGGGCATGGCGACCCAGCCGCGGCCGAACGTAGCGCTCTTGCATTTCCTCCCAGCTCAGGCCGATGTGCAGGAAGCGAGCGACTTGCTTGCCGAACTCGTTCCAGTAGTCGTGGCGCAAGCCCTGGCCGCGTGCAGTCTCGAGCCAGAGGTCACGGGTCTCGTACGAGAAGATGCTGTCGCCTTCTCTCGTCCCTCCCACGCTCTTCTTGCGCTTGGCCATCTCGGCCGCGCGTTCGCTGAGGAACACGTCGACGAAGCGGACTCGGCCCCCGGGCGCCAGACTGTGCATCACCGCACGCAGCACGGCCTCCTTGTCGGGCATGTGAAACGCACTCTCGACGAAGTAGATGAAGTCGAAGTGCTTGGCGGGCAGCGGCGTGTCGAAGAAGTTCCCCCGAATGAGCTGTGCCCGCTCGCCGTAAGGCGCGAGCAGCTCGGTTGCCGACGCGAGCTGGTGCTCGTTGATGTTGATCCCCGTGACCGTGCACTCGGGCCAGCGCTCCAGCCACGTGCGCATCGTGCCTCCGGCGCCGCAGCCGACATCGAGAATGCGCCGCGGTGGCTCGTGATCCAGATCCGTCGCGAGCTTGTCCTCGAGGGCTCTGAACGCAGTGGAGATGAAGTCGGCGCCGGCGAGATGGTTTCCGGGGTCGACCGACGTCGATAGCCAGCAGTAGTCACTCGGCGGCTCGGACTGGGCCGGGCCAAAATGGGTCCGGTATTCGCCGAATCTCGCCCTCGTGGCATCGCAGAGCACGAGCTCGAGGGCTGAGTAGTAGTCGACGAGCTGCTGGTTGGGCCTGTGATCGAGGTCCATCACACGCAGCTCTCTGTACCCGGGCGGGCCGAAGCGTTCCCGGCTGCGGACGAACCTTTCGCGAAACCGCGCCGCTCGACTGTTCTTCGTCGTGTGGTCCTCATCCCCACAAGACGCCACCTTCGCCGGCTGCACCGGTGAAGAAGAGAGCATGTCGACGCCGGAGAGCAGCAGCGACATGGGACCCGGATCTCGGAGCTGCGCGGCAACGGTGGCGGCGTGATCGCATTCTTCGATTCGTTGGCGGCGACGATGGTCACGAGCCAGGACCTGGGGGCTACGGCATCGCCTTCGATGCTGGAGGTCGGGGTCAGGCCCGTTCTCGTCGGCGACGGGGTCGCAATTGCCAACGATGCGCTCGGTGGCGCTGGGGCGTTCATTTCAACCGATGACGGAGTGACGTGGGAAACGCTCGCGCTTCCCGATAGGGCGTCTCCGGCGGCAGCAGTGCAGGCATCGGATGGCCGCGTTCTGGCCGCGCCAGTTGGTGGAACAACGGTCTTCCTCTCGTTGGACGCGACCGGCTCCGAGTGCGGTGCGTGTCTAGAAAAATGAGACGAAGTTGTTGGGAGTTTACGGAAGGCCGAGCTCGACCTCGGCGCGGTTTTCGGGTGGGTTGATCCAAACGGCTTTCGGCAAACCGTGCACCTTTGGGGCCCCGGCGACGAAGCGCTCGGGGGTGCGGAGCATCGCGTCGTGCATCACGTGCTTGCGCTGCTCGATGATCTCTTCGGCGCGGCCAAGGAAGACGTCGGCCGGGGTCAGGTAGGCGATCCCAGAGTGCCGATGCTCGTGGTTGTACCAGTGGAAGAAGCGCCGACAGAACGCTCGTGCTTGCTCGAAGCTGGCGAAGGAGTTGGGGAACTCGGGGCCGTACTTCATCGTGTGAAACTGCGCCTCCGAGAAGGGGTTGTCGTTGCTGACGCGTGGCCGGCTGAACGACGGAACGACGTCGAGGTCGGCCAGCATCTGCTTGACGGTCTTGCCCTTCTGCACCGAGCCGCGGTCGGCATGGAGCTTCAGTGAGCCCGGGATGATCCGGTGTCGCTGGCAAGCTTCGCGGATGAGCTTGGCCGCGAGTTCGCCGGACTCTTCGTGTGCCAGCATCCAACCGGGGTTGAAGCGGCTGTACAAGTCGAGGATGACGTAGAGCCGGTAGTACACGTACTTCGCCGGACCCCGAAGCCACGTCACGTCCCACGTCCAGACCTGGTTGGGCGCCGTAGCAAGCAGTTCGGGTCGTGTGTACGTTGGGTGGCGCAGCTGGTCGCGACGCTCGCGGACTTCGCCCTCGTCGGCCAAGATCCGGTACATGGTTCGCGGGTGGCACAGGTACTCGTTGTCGTCGAGCAGCATCGAGTGGATCGTGGCTGGCGCCTTGTCGACGAAGCGCTCGGAGTGCAACACCTCGAGCACCTTGGCTCGCTCGGCTGCGCTGAGGGCTCGACGTGGCTTCGGGCGTGGCCGACGAGGGCCGTACACCGCGGGCTTACGCCATCGGTAGGCTGTCGACCTCGGTACGCCCAGGGCCGCGGCCGCAGCCGGGACGCCGACTTGCTCCGCGAGCTCGCCCAGGGCTTGCTTCACCTCGGGTCTTCGGGCTCCTCCGTGCCCAGCACTTCCGCAAGTTTTTTTTGGACTTCGATGATCTTCTCCGCCTTGCGCAGCTTCTCGCGCAGGCGCTCGTTCTCACGTCGCAGCTCGTCGGCCTCGAGCTGCTCCGCGGTGCGTTTCGGCTTCGGCCCGCGCTTGCGTCCCAATGCCTTCAACGTACCGTGACGCCGCAGCGCTCGCCACGTCGTCAGGTGCGAAGAGTAGAGACCCTCTCGCCGTAACAGCGCCCCAACCTCGCCAGGCTTGGTGCATTTGTCGGCTTCCTCCAGGACGCGCAGCTTGTACTCGTTGCTGAAACGGCGGCGCGTGGCCTTCTCTGGGATCTCCGTCTCGGTCGGTGTCGTGTTCGCGGTGGCTGGCATATCGCTGGTACTCCGGCTCGCCCCTCAGTAAATTTCGGCTCGGGAGCGTCCCACGTTTTCTTGGCACGGGGGGGTGGGAGCAACGAGACGACCTTGCGGGCGTGTTTCTGTCGCGGTGTATTTCGACGGGCCGCTAGGCTCGGGCACGTGGTCGCAGTACTCGATGTACGAGTACATGGGGTCCTTGAAGACGCAGAACTGAAAGCTGCCGTTCCAGCCGCCGGCGTTGTAGACCCGAAACAAGTCCGTGTCGGAGCCGATCGCGTCGAGGTAGGCCTCGAAGTCCTCCGGTTGGCAGGCGTAAGCAACGGGCCCCTCGGTGGCGTCGGCTTGGGGACGGTTGCGCTCGGGCCCATCCGCGGCCGGCAGATCGTCGACTGCGGGCGCGTAGGGCTCGCAGTCGTCCGCGATGTCAGCGGAGCGCTCCGTGTCGTCCGGAGCATCGCAACCGAAGGCGGTGAGGGTCACCGCGGCGGTGAGGAACATGGCTGCGGGTCGCATCACAGCAGACGTGACCCCTCGCTCCGGTTCTGATCACGGTCTTTTTCTGGGACATCGGAGCAAGCCGAAGGCACGCGGGGTGATTCTTTGACGAGTTGGCTGATCCGAGCGGGGCCGAACCGGGCTTGGTAGGTATGAACAACAGCGAAAACCAAGGACGGTCGGACTCTTCGCAGGCCAACGATGGCGGCCCGACTCGGAAGGGCGGGTCCGGAAAGCGCGTGATCCTACAGCTCTCAACGGGAAACGCACCGATCGGGTACTTCGGACTGGACGGCCGCGGCTACGGCATCGTCGTCAACAGCGACAATGACGCGGAGATCTTCGGCGTAAGCGACCAGGGCGACGGCGCCGTCTACTCGGCGACGTACCGGGGCGAGCCGCACTGGCTCAATCACGACCGCAGAGGGGCCGGGGTCTTTGAAGACTCGACGATCTGGGAGCAGGTCGCAGGCACCGGGTTTGTCGACACGTCGGACGAAACCGTGCTCTCACTCGATGGCTCGAGCATCATCGTGGAGAAGGTTGCGCGACCGACGGATTCGGTCAAGGCGCTCTCCGTGAAGCTGATCCAGGTGTGATCCATCTTTGAGCCAGCTGCGGTCAGACTGCAGGCGGCGGTGCTTGCTCGCCCGAGCCGGCGCCGCCGCCTCCTCGGAGGATCCACCATGCAACGACGAATCAAAACGAACGGCTCGGGTGCGATGCGGCTCGCGGCCGGTCTCCTGAGCTTTGCGGCCGTGGCATGTCAATCCACGGACGAATCCGACTTCGACTTTCGAGCCGGATCGAACGCGCTCGGAATGGGCGCCATGGTGCCGCTCCGGTTTCACGAACACTTCATGTCACTGGCGAACGCGTTGCCGGTCAAAGGACGGATTGAAGACGCGCGCAAGATCGCGTCGACAACCACCGGCGGTTATGCGCATGTCCAGGGGCTCGGTTGGGAAGACGGCATGTGGGCCGTAACGCACAGCCAACCGAAGGTCGCGGACCAGCACCTCCTGGTGCTGTGTCGGGACCCAACAACACAGCCAGGGGACAGCGAAGGCTGTATCCACCGCAAGATTGGCCACCCGGGTGCTGACGATTCACATGGTGGCGGAGGTACCCAGATCAGCGGCGGCGTGCTGCTCACCTCGGACCACACCAAGTTTCCGGTGCTGTACAACCTCGACGTCCTCGGCGACCTCGACGAAGACGCGGAACTCGAGACTCTGGCCTGCACCCTGCCGGTCGACCAGGGCGGCGCGGCGGGACTTGCATGGGACCCCAGTCATCGGGTGCACGTCGCGAGCTTCACCACGGGGAGCACGGAACTCAATCACTGCGGGGAGTCGCAGTCGAAGCGCGTCGTCTATGCCACTGAGGGTGATCCGCTCGATAGCCAAGCGTGCGAGTTCAAGGATAAGCAGATCGTCCTCGAATCCGCCGGGCAGGGCCTCTCACAGCTCTTCTTCGACCCATATGAGAACAAGCTCGTGGCGATCGCCGGCGATCGAGTCTGTGGACAACAAGTGCTGACGTACCAGTACTTCGATCTCGACGGCAACATCGAAGAACCCGTGTCGATCGAACTCGAGGGTCCGGGTCATACCCCGGGTCCGAGCCTGCGATGGGGAGGAACGGTCCGCCTGTCCGCCGAAGGGCTCAAGGTCGTCCTTGGGGCACGCAGCCTCGGCGGGCCGAAGGGGATGCGGCTACACACCTACCAGTCGAGCGTATCGACAGATCTCGTCCAAGGCGCCTACGCCTTTGCACAAGGCCTGTACCACGGCTGCTACCCGCAGACCCTGCAGCCTTGGGGGCAGGCACTCGTTCCGGACAACAACTGGGCCTGGAACTGGCCGACTGGCTGGGAGTCGATCGACGCCGCGTTCTTCGACGCCGGGGTCTGGACGTTCATCCAGGGAAGCCAGTTCGTCACCAAGATCCATGGGAGCACTGCCGTGGGCGCGATCCAGCCGCTTGCTGCACTGGCCTCCAACTGGCCGAGCTCGTGGGATCGTGTCGACGCCGCTGTCCGCCACGACAACGGTGCGATCTATTTCTTCCGCGGAGCCGACTACCTCCGGTATGAACCGGCAACGAACACAATTGGGACCTGGTATCTCGAGCAGCCGCGAAGCATCGCGGGGAACTTCGCCTGGGGCTGGCCCAACTGGGACCACGTCGACGCGGCGGTCAACGGCGGCGACGGCTTCATCTACTTCGTTCGAGACGGAGAGATGCTCACCTACGACATAGGGACATCCGGTGCTTCACTGCAGACGGCTCGGTTCCCATGTGGCTTCGACGGACACGCCGACGCGATGACGAGCCGCTGAGTCGGCTCAGGCCGCTCCGTCAGGCGCAGTCCTCCCACATCTCTGCCGGGGTGACGCGGTGCACGTACTGCCGGATGTGCGCGATCAAAGCGTAGAGAGCCGGGCAGTGAACGCTCGGGCGGTCGTAATCGACGCCGTCGTAACGGTGCGGGAGGTAGCCGCCGCCGCAAACGTCGAAGAAGGGACACGCCTTGCACGTGCCGCATGCCTGGGGCTGCTGTCCCTTGGTGCGCTCGAGGTAGTCGTCGATGGTGTTGTTGACGATGTCGAGGCCGGTGGCCACCTCGCTCAGGCCGTGAATGCGCATGACGTCCAGGAGCTGGAACGTGCCGTCGCTCTCGATGACGCCCATGCCCCACAGGTCGCCCCCGAACGCATCGAGGCCGCTGCGGAGGCCGAAGATGGCGCGGATCATGTGGGCGAACAGGCGGATCCGGTACTTGTCGTCGCCGATCGCGATCCACTCGTCGAACGCCGCGATCAGGAAGTCGCGCAGCGAGTCCATCGAAAACCCTGGGATGTGTGCCGGCGGACTCGCGTGGCTCATGTCGGGGAGCAGCAGGTCGAAGTCGCTGACCCCGAGGCGATGGAAGTACCGCACGATTGCCCGCGGATCGGTTCGAGGGTCCACGACGCACAGCACTCCGCCGAATTTGCGGCTCTTACGACCGACCGACAGTCGAATCGCCCGCTCGACCTTTTCCGAGCTCTTCTTGCCGCTGTGAAACACCCGGAAGCGATCGTGGATCGGCGGAGGGCCGTCACACGAGATCGACCAGGCCATCTCGTTTTCCTCGAACATCTCGCACCACTCTTCGTCGAGCAGCACGCCATTGGTCTGAAGGCACAGAAAGACCCGGTTCCCGTCGAGCTCCTCACGAATGCGCGTGAGGAGCTCGCGAAAGGCGTTCTTTCCCAGGAGCAGGGGCTCCCCACCGTGAAACTCGATGGTGAGCCGCCGGTGGGGATCTGCGTCGAGGTATTCGGCGCAGCGGGCAAGCAGCTTGTCTTGAAGTTCCGAAGACAAGAACGCCGGCCGATCCCGCCAGCTCTGATCTCCAGCGGTATACATGTAGCAGTACGAGCAGTTGAGGTTGCACCGCTCGGCGATCTTGATGATGAGCTGGGCGTGATCCGACATCGCTTCGATTCCTTTAGGGGCCCGAGCCCTCGATGATCACCTCGGAGTGGCTGACGTTCTTGTGATCGGCGGTCTTGGAGAACACACGGGAGTGTCCACCGCCGATGCGGATGTGAAAGCCCAACGGGGCCTTCTCGACACCCGCCTTGGCTTCGGCCGCGAGCGTCTGGGCAATCGAGTGGCTGATCTTCTCGATGTTGGCCTCGGACAGTGCTCCCGGGGCGAGGTTCGCCGAAAAGCGGAACTTGTTGGCCTTGAGCGGCGGGCATTTGCCTTTGCCCTTGGCCTCGGCATCGCCGGCCACGCCGAGCACCCCCGCGCCAATCGCGGCTGCGGCCGCGTTGCGCAGAAATGACCGCCGAGGATTCGGCTTGTCGTCTTGTTCATCGTTCATCGTGGTCCAATCGTCCTTTCTGACCGCCGCGTCAGGACCGACGCAAACGGCTCAACCTCCCAGAGTCACGGGGGCGGCGATCGGATCGAGCGAATTGCGGCATCGCCCGACCCGCGCGATCACGCGCCGGGGTACCTCTCCTCTGCCGCTCGCTACTCGGTACCGGGGTGCTCGAGCCGTGAGCGGACTGCCTTGAGCTGCGCCGCGACGATCAGGTCCTTCGGTCGGGCGACGTGCTCCTTGACCGCAATTAGGTCGTCCAGGGCGATGACCGCGTGCTCTCCGGTATCGAGAACCATGGTCTCGGCATGCGCACGGAGTCGCGCGAAGTCGCCGACTGGCTCACATGCAGGCAAGACGTCGATCCGACCCAGTGCGGTGTCGATGAGCAGCATTCGAAACTCGGCGAGCCGCTCGGGCGAGTCTCGGATGACCCCGAGATCCGGGCGGGTCGCATGCTTGGGCGTGTGCGGGGCCAAGGCCGCCAGAAGCTTCTCGATGTCGCGCGGCGAGTACGGCATGACGATGTCGAGATCGCGCGTGAGCTCGGATGCCCCCCAAGCGATCGCCGCGACGCCACCGACGATCACATGTTCGATCTCGGCGTCTCGCAGGAGCTTCAGAATCTCTTCGGTCTGCTGGATGCTCACGGCTCATGTCTCACGACACGAAGCTTGGCGGTCAGCTCGAGCATCTTCGTGTGTTGCCGGATGCGTTCCGCGGGAGTGAGCCGAAGGTTGGCCTCGATGAGATGCACGTCGACTCCCATTGCGATCGCCGCCTTCCAGTCGGGATCGGCGGCCAGCGCCGGCGGCCAGCGTGGCGAGAGCGGATCGGGCTCCGACATCGACTTCGAGTTTAGCACTCGCGTCCGCGAGCCCCGCCATCGATCGCACGCTTCAGCTCACCGTAGGCATCGCGTCGATCGTCTCCGGTTCGCCCGAAATCGGCACCGGTGGTGACGCTCGCGTGGGGCGAGGTTAGGAAAACGTTTTCTCAACCAAGCGGCGAATGCGCGCACCCGCGTGGGGTGTGTGAGCAAGACGGCGTCGCGCCGCGGATCATTCGCGGCCGCGGTTCGATCACCCTGATATGGACGAACCCAAGTCGACCTCCGACGCCGTGACGGCTCTACTCTTCGACTCCGGCGACATCGAAGGCTTCTGCCTGTGTACCCGGGATGTGGACCTCGGCGACCTTCCGCGGAACTATGAAATCAACGAGCGCTCCGGTGAGGATGTGTCGCTATCGTTTCGCAGCGTGAAGCTCACGCCGGACGAAGCTCGCAGCCTGCGTCGCGTGTTCGGTCGTAGTGTGTTCTGCACCCTCGGCAACCTGGAGTACCGCCTGCGTGAGGCCCTGCTGGAGTCCCAAGACGACGACGCCAGCGACGAGCTGCTGTGGGACGACGCGTCGGGGGACGAGACCGAGGATGCGGTGCTCGCGTTCGTCCAGGCGACCGTGGGGGATGAGGTGGGTTCGCCGACCTGCGTCAAGGCGCTCTCTCGCGAGGCCTGGGACCGATTCGAACCGAACGCCAAGCAGCAGGTCGAAGCCGCGGAGTTCTCTCCGTACTACGGCTACGGAAGCTACTTCGGTGGTGCCCGCGCCGTCGCGGTCAGCGATGGAACGCTGGCTGTACTGACCCGAGTGTTCGGCAATCGCAGTCCGTTCGCGATGGGCTGGCACGAGAACCTCGCTTGGTAACCCCGGGGAGCAGACCATGGCCGAAGCGACCAATTCCGTGATCGAGCAGCTCGAGGGAGCGTTGGCGAAGTCCCCGCAAGCTGTCGACCGATTCGTCGAGCAGCACCCCGAGGTCGACCTCGGCGACCCCGACGTGATCGATGCCCTGGCGTGGGCCCTGCATCCGCCCGCGTCGCTCCGCCGCCACTTCGAGCGCGTCGGCGACGGCAACCCAGAGCCGACCGCGTGGTTGGAGCGGCACTTCCAGCGGCTCGGGTTCACGAGCATCGCCGAGCCCTCGATCGCCACGCTGCATCGCGAGCTGGGTGCCATCGCGCGGCGCTCGCCCCGGGACTTCGAGCCGATCAACTCGCGAGCGCTCTTGATCCGGGCCGCGCTGTGGACCGGGGCGGCCGCGCCCGACTTCTCCCTCGCGGCCAACTGCTGCTACGAAAACCCCCACAACGCGTGCCTGCTCGCCAGTGACCTACTGCAGGCCGGCGCACGGCTCGACCATCACGAGCGGGGGGCGCCTTCGGCGGGGGCGCTCTTCGTCGAGCGGGTCTACCAGGCGATCGATCGCCGCAGGGCGAAGCGGCAGCCGATGTCTGCGGGCGCGGTCGCCAAGCTCGAAGCTCGGATCGAGGCGTGTATCGAGCACGGGCTCGACATCGCCGAGCGGGGATTTGCTCGCGCGGCAGCACATCGGCTGCCGCTGCTGCAGCGTGCCGTGGCCGCCGGATGTGACCTTCGGTATGCGCTCGCGGGCGCGCTGCTGGCCAAGAACCAGGAAGCCATCGACTGGTGCACCGAGCAGGGGGCGGTCGTGAGCGGAACGATCGACGGCATCCCGATGCGGAGGTTCCGGGATCCCTACGACGTCGGTGGCACGGGAGAGCCCGGGTCGTTCTACGTCGACCGGCAGGTCCGGGGGACCTTCGTCCGCTTGTCGAGCCCCGACGTCCGCGTGGACGTCGACCCGCGGAAATGGAGTGAGGGTGATGTCGCTACGCTGGTCGCTCACCTCCGCGAACGTCAGACCCTGAGCTTTGCCCAGCTCGGGCAGTACTTCCACTGGACGATTCCCACCCAGAGGCTCACCAAGCAGGACCGCGGCCGTCGCGAGACTCTGCTGTCCACCCTTCGCAAGCTCGCCGACATTCTCATCGCTGCCGGCGCGGACCCGTGCGAGCCGGAGAACTTCGTCATCCTGTGCGAGATCGACCACGCCGACGCGGTCCGCGAGGCGATCGAGCGGGGGGCAGACCTGGAGGGCATGGCCTCGGACGGGCGCCTGCCGATCAACTCGGCCCTCGAGTGTGACGCGCTGGATGTCGTCCCGCTCCTGATCGAGGCCGGCTGTAGCCTCGCGGCGCCCCAGCGGACGGTTGCGTTTCACCCTCAGCTCAGTCGGAAGATCCTTCCCGCGCTGGCCTACGTTCGGTCCAAGGCGGCCCTCGAGCTGATCCTGAAGCACGCCGGACCCGACGAGACCTCGCGCCAGGCGTTGCTTCAGCGGGTGCCGACCCGCAACCCGCCCCCCAAGGCGGTTTCGATGGCCGCCGCGGAAGCGATGGGCATTGCGCGCAGCGAGCTCAACACGAAGGACATCGCGTGGTCGCCCAATCAGCTGGCGAAGCTCGAGTCGTTCGTGCTGGGTCCGCCGCTCGGCTAAGGGACGCCCCGCGAGACCCTCGACGAACTGCCGCGCCGTTCGCCACTGGAGCTGCCGGCTCTCCCTTCAAGTCAGCTTGGTCTCGTAGAGCGCCCCGAGACGCACGGTGCGGTCGAGCACCGGAAGCTCCGCCGTCTCGTCCACGTACTCCGTCGACTCCCAGCCTCCGTCCTGCGTACGACTCCAGACGGTGACCCGGGCCTCGTCCGGCTCGACCAGCCAGATCGCCGATGCGCTTGGCAAGCGCTGATAGAGCTCGCGCTTGTCGCCGTGGTCGTAGCCCCGCGTCGAGTCCGAGAGCACCTCGACGATGAGCATGGGGTTGGTCGCGGTGTCTGGGGGTGGCGACGGCGCAACCTCGATCCGGCCGCGGAACACCGACACGTCCGCGTAGGTGTATTCGTCGTCGCTCACGCGAATGCGCTGGTCAGCCCCAACCGGACGACAGTTGGTGTCTTCCAGCGCTTGGCGTAGGGCGTACTGCACGTTGGCTGCGATCTCGTTGTGGCGCGGGGTCCCACCCGCCATCGCGTAAACGGCACCGTGCAGATACTCGTGCCGCACGGGCGACGCGAGCTCGATCGCCCAGTAGTCGTCCAACGAGTACCGTCGCTGCGCCACGCCCGAAGCCGTTGCCAACGTAGCACGAGGCCATCGCGTAGGCTGTCGATAGGCAAGAACCCTCGGGCTCGGCGCTGGACGGTCCTGCAGCGGTACACTGACCCGGCTGAGGTCGAGCCGGTGTGGCTCGCTCGGTTGCGTCCATCCGGCAGCGAAGTCGGAGACGCGATGCGATACACGCTCTCGCTCACCGACCTCGATGCCCCCTTGGTGCTCGAGCCGTAGCCGCAAGCCGCTGAACACGGCGACGGCCCCCGGTGAGGCATCCAGCCGTCGCGGACGTTGGGCTCTGCAAGATGACTCGCTCGCGCCGCCCCCTTGCCCTGCTGACCCTCGCGCTGCTCTCCGGTGGCTGCGATTTCGGGGACTACGAGCCGCTCGTGCCCTCGGCGGCGGTCAACCCGATCACGGGCAGCGTCGCCGTGACCGCCGACGGGGAGCATCTGTGGCTGACGGATTTCGAGGACGTGATCACCTCGGTGGAGCGCCTCGTCATCACGGACGCGAATGACGGAAGCGTGCTGAAGACGATCGGGCCGTTCAGCACCGAGTGGGGGGTCCGAGAGATCACGCCAGAGTACGAGACCGGGGCGCAAGACGACATGTGGGTCCTGCACCACAATGGCTGGCGCACGCGGTGGTCTCCCTCCGGCGCGATCACGAAGTTCGAGGGGCCGGTCCCCAACGAGCTGTATCCGGCGGGCTACCGCTTCTATTGCAGCTTCACCCGCGACGTCGACCACGGGTACACCTTCATCGCGGCCAAGGAAGGCACCGGGATGGAGTCCAACACCTATCTGTACCGCTACGACGGCGTCGACTGGGACCGTACGCTGCTCGGTTCGAGCTGCTGGAATCTGACGTACGACGCGGTCACGGACGAGGTCGTCGCCAACTACCTTTCGGTGGCGCAGTGGCACGATCCGGAGGACTTGTCGGTGCAGCACGAGGTCGACTACGACATCCCGTACGGCGTCCACGACATCGTTGCGTTCAACCGGATGAGCGCCGTCACCGAGGTGGACGCCATCGAGCTGTACGACGAGTCCGGCGCGCTGATCGATGTCGTGCCCGACATCAACGCCGACGGCCTGCATGTGCACTACGGCAGCGGGACGATGCGGCTGTTCTTCGCGGGCGTGTACCCGTATGCGCCCCACCCCAACAATCCCGGCCCCGACGCCACCGCCGTGGGCTCGTTCGCGCTCGAAGGCTCTTGAGCCTTCAACCGCGGCGGGCGACCCCTCGAGCGCATCAGCGTCACGGTGCCCGACCGGCCCGGGTTGGATCGCGGTATCCTGGCGGCCGACCCGATGAAGCCAGAGGCCTTCGAAGATACCCAGATCGCCTTTCGCCACAAGAGCGACCGCGAGCTGACCAAGGCCTACTGGATGTTCAAGCTCGTCGCGAAGCCGTGGATGGTTCGCATCGGCAGCCGCCTCGTGAACCTCGCGTTGGTGCTTCGGATCCCCGTGCACTGGGCCCTTCGCTGGAACGTGTTCGACCACTTCTGCGGAGGCGAGGCCGTCGAGGAATGCGCACCGACGATCGAGGCGCTCGACGAGCACGGCGTGGGGACGATTCTCGACTTCTCCGTGGAGGGCAAGGACGCCGAAGCGGACTTCGAGCGTGGCTTCCAGGAAATTCTGGCGACGGCCGACGCCGCGGCCGGCGACGCGCGCATTCCGTACTGCGTCTTCAAGGTGTCCGGCATCGCTCGGAACGCGCTGCTCGCCAAGGTCAGCGCGAAGACAGAGCTCACCGCGGAGGAGACCGCCGAGTACGAGCGGGTGGTCGAGCGCATTGATGCGATCTGCAGGCGCGCCGCAGACGGCGGCACCTACGTCCTCGTGGACGCCGAAGAGACCTGGATTCAGCCGGCGATCGACGACGTCACCCTGAGGATGTGCCGCACGTACAACACCGAGCGCGTCGTCGTGTTCAACACCTACCAGCTCTACCGGCACGACCGACTTCAGGCGCTGTCCGACGACCTCGAGCAAGCGCGCGAGGGCGGGTTCCATCTCGGG
>JGI12316J15310_10000041_pt94 | contig 16703 bp, 12 predicted proteins | sample MarCyaLeptolynsp_FD_15310 | JGI IMG/M metagenome (IMG submission 15310)
CCGATCGCGGGTGCACTCGTTCTGGTCGTCGCACTGTTCGTCGGTCGAGCACGCTGGCACACCCACGTCTGGAGTCAGCGTCCCAACATCCAAGCCCGCTCCGTCGTCGCTCCCGCTCGTTCCGCCGTCCGTCGTGACCTCCCCCCCATCCGAAGCCGCCAGCGTCGTGTCCCCGCCGGCCATCTGAGGCCCCTGCGGTTCTTCTGCAGAACACGAACACCACAGCAACAGGGCCGGAAGGGGGCACGAGCAGAAACGGGCCCGCATTCGCTCGTCGTCCATGGGATCAGAGTAGGTGTTTTCAGGCTGCCCCGCCGTATCGAAGTGCCGGAGTTGGGCGGGTAGTTGAGTGCACCGGTTGGCCTTGCTTGCGGGCTCGCCAAAATCGCACTTTCGCTTAAACCGAAGCGCGCCTCGTCACACTGCAACGGTTGGCCTCGCGCGTTCATCCGGCTGGGTTCAAGCGCCGCCGATTGTCCTCGCGGGCCCCCTCTCCAACGGCACGGTGACGCGGCTTCGCTCGAGCACGGGACTGAAGCTAGACGCAGAGGCCGCCGCATTCGCCTTCGAGGCACTGGATCATGGCACTGAAGGCCGAGAGTCCCTCGGGCCAGGCGGCGTCGCAGCCCGCCTCGCAGGACGGGTCGTCGTCGCACGCGGCGTAGCAATCCACGAGTGAGACGCACGCGGCGTCCTCGATGCAGACCTCGAGTTGTTCGCCGCAGGTGTCCACGGTGGCGCAGTCCAGGCACTCGTCGCACGTCGAGCTCGCTACATTCGTCGAGGGATTGATGACGGCCGACGCCGGGGTCCTGCGCGCGGCGGTCGGGGCGACGCGCGACCTCCCTCCCATCGAAGCCTGCGCCACACCGGCTCGGTACCTCACGGAGAGTCACGGCCTCGTCGATCCGGAGTGGCGGCCGAAGATCAATCGCATCAGGGAGGCCCTCGCGAAGGCACGAGCGATGCGCCTGCTCGGTCGCGAACGCGATGGCTACGTGCTCGTCACGGAAACGCTTCCGCCGGCGCGTGACATCCCCGACCCCAGCGTGGTCGTCGAGGTCTTGCTCGAGCACGCCCAAGGTGCACAAAGCCTCGCGGAGATGGACGAGGCCTGGGCCTCTGTGCGTGAAGCTGTGCGGCTCGCGACCGGAGTCAACAACCACGCGCTGGCGCTACAGGGGCTGCTGACAATGATCTCCTGGGCGGGGAGCGAGGGGGACGCCGAGACGGTGCGCCTGCTCGTCGAGATCGCAAGCGGCCACATCGACGCGCTCGGCGGTGACGAGGACCAGCGCCGCCAGCTCTTGCTGCGCCAGGGTTACGCGGAGCGCATCGCCGGCAACTACGACCAAGCCGAGGAGGCATGGAGGGAAGCGTCGAAGCTTTCGCGGCGTCCGTTCGACGAGCTGGTCGACCAGCTCAACCTCGGCATGATCGCCGGCGACCGTGGGCACTGGGGTGCCGCCAACGTCGTGATGCAGGCATGGGCGGAGCTGGTGCCGGACGTGCTGGGTCCGCAGGCCTCGCTGGCGGCACAGGCAAACTACAACCTGTCACTCTGCCGCTGCGGACTCGGCGACCTGCCCGGCGCACTGGAAGCACTCGATCGTGCAGACACCGCCTATCGCAACGCGCTCGGCGACGACCACCCGCAACTCGTGGTCGTGCATCTCACCGCTTCGGCGTGCCTGCTCCGGGCCGGTCACGTCGATGCTGCGTCGGAGCAGCTCGATGCCGCCAGCAGCGTGGCTACGCGGGTCGAGCTCGGCGCAACAGACCAGGCGTTCCTCGCCAACACGCGGGCTGTCTTGGCCGCGTACGAGCAGCCGCTGGATGCCGCCATCGGCGAAGTGGAGCGGGCGATCGAGCGAACGCGGAGCAGGTTCGGCGAGCGCAGCCCGAAGATCGCCGCGGTCGAGCACGAGTTCGGCGCGGCGTTGCTCATGCGCGGGGCGGCCACCCAAGCCGTCAGCTACCTGCGGCGTGCTCACGAGCGCTACACGGACAGCCTTGGGCCGCACCAACCGCGCACCGCCGCGGTGCAGGCGGAGCTCGGCGTTGCCTATGCGCGTATGGGCGATCGAGGCGCCGCTCGTCTTGCCCTGGACGCCGCGCTCTCGGACCTCTCGGAAGAACACGGCTACCCGTGGGTCCGCGGCGACGCCCTTCGCGCCCGCGCGCGCCTGCTCGAGCTCGACGATCCGGAAGCGGCCTTGCAGGACCGCATCCGCGCCGAGGCACTCATCGCCCGGCCGCCGCAATCAGAACGCGCCGAATGAGAACAGCTCGTCGATCTCGTGCATCTCGACCTTGCCGATCTTCGCGAGGTCGTCGAGCGCAATCCGACTGGTGTCGCCGACGATCGTGACGAACGCCGGGCCCTTGCTCATCGACCGCAGCAGCTTCGTCGCGGCGGCCGTGTCGACCTCGGGAAGGCCGTCCCAGGTCACGGCGTTGCGATCCCGGTCGATGCCGAAATCGTCCCAGTCTTCGATCTCGAGCAGCGCGTCCCCGCGCAGCGAGCGGTCGGTGCGGACGCTCTCGGCAACCTCGGACACGGCCCCCTCGAGGCGCGCACGCTCCACGGAATCGGCACGCAGCAGCTCGATGAAGGCCGGCACCGCATCGACGACCTTGTCGGGCTGCGCCTGAATGCGCCCCCAGAGCGAGGCTTGGTCTCGGTCGTCCCCGATATCGACGCCCGCGGTGACGACATATGCCAGCGCTCGCGCCCCGCGAAGCTCATCGAACGACTGTCGCCGTAGATACGTCGCCAGGCTCGAGGTCAGCGCGAGCTGGTCACGCTCGATTGGTTCGTTGGGAAAGACGATGTTGATCGTCGCCTGCGCCGACTCCCGATGCACGACGTGGACTTCGGTCGTCGCCAGCGGCTCGTACCGCCGGAGGTGGCGCGGCCTGGGCTTCTTCGAGCCGGTTCCGAACGCGGGGATGGCCGACGCCTCGCGAGGTCCGTAGTAGAGCACCACGTGCTCGTAGGCGAGATTGTCCGTGAGGAGCTTGGCCAGCTTCTTGGCCGGGGCCTTACGCAGCTGCGCATTGGAGGGTTCGAGCAGCATGGGGCTCTGCTCGCCGAAGTACACCGCGTTGCGCAGCGCCGAGGTGATGAACACGTCGTGGTCGGTCGCAGCGCGCCGATTGGTGAGCATCGCCGCCACGGTCGCTTCTCGCACCGGGTCCGTCAAATGAGGCGTGAGCAACCACCGTTCCACCAAGCTGGTCGTGGCCTCGAAGTGCTCGTCGATCCCGCCGACGTAGACCCACGCGCTGTCCATACCGCAGCCGACTCGGACCGTCGCGCCGAGCTGATACAGCGCTACCTGAAACTCCTGCGCGGATTGTTCGGCAGTACCGGATCGCTCGAGCACGGACCATGCGTGGCATAGCAGCTGCTCCTCGCGAGCTCCTCGGTCCCAGGCCACGTAGAGATCGAAGAGGTCGTTGTCGTCGTTTTTCGCGGTGAAGAGCCGACCGTAGTCCGTCTCGGTCACGACGGCATCCCTGCCGAGCTCGAGGAACACGGGCTCGATCGGCTGCACGTTCGCGTCCTCGATCGTCGCGGCCAGGGCACTGCGTGGTTGGGTCGAGAACTCGAGTGGCGTGATCTTGGGCTTGGGAAGCTGTTGTGGGTTGGCCGAGCCGCGCACGATTCGTCCCGCAACGAAGTTCTCGCCGAGGTAGACCTTGGCCACCCGTTGCACATCCTCGAGGGTGACGGCCTCGATCGCCTTGGCGTGTCCAGCGACGTTCGTCCAGTCCTCGCCTTGCACGAACGCCTGCACCATTCGCCAGGCGCGAGGGCCCGCCTCCTGATAGCGACGGATCTCGTCGAGCCGAATCTGGAGCTTCGCCGCGTCGAGCTGCGCTTGCGTCGTCTCCCCGTTCGCCAGAGCCGCCGCCGCCTGCCGCAGCATTGCCTCCACCTCGTCGTGGGTGGAGTCGTCTCGCACCCCCGCTTCGAGCGTGGTCATGCCCGCCTCGTGCATGAAGTCGTTGTACGAGCGTGCCCACGGCACCCTGCCCGTCAGCACGAGCGCATTGAGCCGACCGACGAGGTCATCGTCGAGCAGGCGGTCGAGAACCTCCAAAGCCGGGATGTCGGCGTGACCGCTGGCCACCGTGCGCCAAACGAGCCGCACCGACTGAGTCCCGGGGGCCTCGACCGTCACTTCCACGCGCCCCTCGGGCCCATCGAGCTTGCCGGGCTCGGGCTCTTGCAGCGGAGCGGGCTCGAGTCGACCGAAGGTCTCCTCGAGCAAGGGCAGAACCGATGCGTCCACGTCCCCTGCCAGCGCGATCGCCATGTTGTTGGGCACGTACCAACGGTCGTAGAAGGCGGCCATCTCGTCGAAGGCGGGCGTCTTGAGGTGCTCCGCTTTGCCGAGCACGGTGATGGTCCCGTACGGATGCTCGGGGAATGCCGCAGCCCGGGCCTGTTCGAGCAGGCGGCGCGGCGCATTGTCCAAGGCGCGGTTGTACTCCTCGTAGACCGCCTCGAGCTCCGGATAGAACAGGCGGAAGACGGGGTCCACGAGTCGCTCCGACTCGAGCTGCGCCCACTGTCGCAGCCGGTTGGTGGGCAGCTCCGTGATGTAGTGGGTGTGATCGGGATAGGTGAAGGCGTTGGTGCCCGAAAAGCCGAGTCGGTCGTAGAGCTTTGGAATCTCGTTGGGGATGGAGGTTCGGGCCACGGCCTGCGTGTGCTCGTCGATCTTCGCGAAGATGGCCTCACGCGCTTCCGCGCTCTGTGCCTCGGACAGCTCGCGGTACAGCTCGCGGATGGCTTCGAGGTGCGGCGTCTCGGCCTCGTGGTCGACGGTGCCCAGCTCGTCCGAGCCCTTGAACAGCACCATGTGCTCGAGGTAGTGCGCCAGCCCGGTCGAGTGCGCCGGGGCGTGCCGACCTCCCGCACGCACGGCTACGAGCGCGCGCACCCGGGGGACGTCCCGAACCGTCGAGATGTAGACGGTCATCCCGTTGGACAGCCGATGAATGGTGGCCGCGAGCGGGTCGCCGGTGAGCGGGCTCTCGATGAGCTCGGGGAGATTCGACCCGGCGAGCGCAGCTTCGGCATCGGCTGCGTTGTCCGGCGTCGCGGAGGGGCCCGAGGCGGGGCAACCGAATGCGACCAGCGCACCCAAGATCCAGGCAAGAGACGAAGCGCGCGCCATCGCGCGAAACGTAGCAGCCCGCTTGACATCGCCATGCAAAGGTTTACTACTTTACTAGTAAACCGGAGATGCCGATGATGACCGCCGACGCCACCTTCTGGGACGGGATTGCCGAGAAATACGCCAGCAGACCCCTCCCCAACCCCGACTCCACCCGGAAGAAGCTCGACATCGTTCGCGGCCTGCTTCGGCCCGCGGACGTGCTCATCGACGTGGGTTGCGGCACTGGCACGATCGCCCTGGAGCTGGCTCCGAGCGCCAACACCATTCACGGGCTGGACATTTCCGGGGAGATGGTTCGCATCGCGCGGGAAAAGGCGCAGGCACAGTCGGTCGACAACGTGGAGTTCCACGTCGGTGGCGCGCTGGAGGGCCTGCAGCAGTTCGAGGAAGGCTCGGTGGACGTCATCAGTGCGTTCAACATCCTGCACCTCGTCCCCGACCGCGACGAGGTCCTGCGCCGGATCTACGCGCTGCTCAAGCCGGGCGGGAGCTTCATCTCGTCGACCGCGTGCTTGGGCAGCTCATGGGTTCCGTACCGCACGATGATCACCGTCATGCGCTGGTTCGGAAAGGCGCCCGACGTCGTGGAGATCTTCGGCGCGGACGAGCTGGCGGCCGCCATCCGTGAGACCGGCTTCGTCAACCTCGAGCAGCCCGACGTCGACGCCGGGAAGCTCGTGGCGTTCTTCGTGGCTCACAAACCCGAATAGCTGCGCCGACGACGGGACGCGAGCAAGGCACCCAGGCCGAAGACGAGCAAGGTCGCGGGCGCGCCCTCCCCGGGGCGACTCACCGAGCATCCGAGAGCCTCTCCTCCCTCGCCGAGATCCTCGTCTTCGTCCTCGTCGGCGGCCGGTTCGTTGTCGTCCGCGGGGGCTGGAGCATCAGGCGCATCGTCATCGTCGCCCTCCGGCTCGTCGCCATCGTCCTGCGGCTCGTCGTCATCGTCGTCATCGTCGTCGTCCGCCGGCTCGCCATCGGACTCCACCGGCTGCATCAGCGCATCGTGCATGATGAGATAGATGTCCGGGTTGTAGAAGAATTCGAAGTGACCGACGAACTCGTCGCACAGGCCGATGTTCGTCGCGCCCGGGATGATCGAAGTCTCGTACGGCTGGATGTACTCGTCGGTGCACGAGTAGATCGAAGTCAGCGGTACCGTCTCGGGCAGCGGTGCATCGTTGACGGCGTCGAGAAAGTCGCTGCCCGGAGACAGATCGTAGAGCGCCGGCCAACCCGCGATCGAAGCCGCCCACGGAGCCTTGTCCACCCCGTGCTGCGGCGAGATGAACGTGACCATGCGCGAGACGTGGTCTTCGCCGCCGAGCGACTGAACGTAGTGGCGCGCAATCAGGCCGCCTGTACACTCGGCAAGCACGTCGATCTTCTCCACGCCATAGTCCTCGGCGACCTGCTCGATGACCTCGCCGAGCAACTCGCTGTTTTCGAACAGGTCCCCGCTGAGCAGCTCGGGCGGCTCGTACACGACCGGGATGAAGCCATCGCGTGCCAGGCGTGCCTCCATCGGCTCGAACCACTCGGCGGGGATGGTGACTCCAGTGATGAGCAGGACGACACGCGGCTCGGCGAGCGGCTCGGGGCCCTCCTCGAGCTCATCGAACACGAGCTCGTCGGCATACTTGTCGAGGAAGAAGTCGCCCCAGTACTCGGGGCTCTTGACGTCTCCGGGCGGCAAGTCGAGATCGCAAGCGGAGGACACAAGGGCGAGGCCGGCGGCGAGAAGGGTGCGTGAGGTCATGTTTTGCTCCACAATCTTTGTTCGAATGAACGTTCATTCGAAAACTCGAGGCGGGGTAAAGCACCGACCAAACGGGGTCGCAAGCACAATTTCTGACGGATTTGCCAACCTGTCCGATTTATTGAACAATCATTCGGTATTTTGAGTGCCGCACCCAAACGAGGCCGACCACCAGCCCACCCCGACCGCCGCGACTCGATCATGCGCGCGGCGATCACCTGCTTCGTCGATCGAGGATTTCACGGCACGGCCGTCCCGCAGATTGCCAAGCAGGCGGGTGTCAGCGCCGGCACGCTCTACCACTACTTCCCGAGCAAGGAAGCGCTGGTCAACGAGCTGTACCGCAAGTGGAAGAGCGCGGTCGGACAACGCGTGTTCACGGCGTTCCCCCAGGGCGCACCAGTCCACGAACAGTTCCGGGTGATGTGGCATGAGCTCGCTCGGTTCGCGCGCGAGGAGCCGGCTGCCTTCGGCTTCATCGAGCTGCACAACCACGCGTCGTACCTCGACGAGGAGAGCGCGCAGATGGACCGCAACCTCAAGGACTTCACCCGAGGGATGGTTCGGCTCGCCCAGGCACAGGGCCTGCTCAAACCGATCGACCCCACCGTGCTGATGGAGCTCGTGTTCGGTGCCTTCTACGGCCTCATCCGTGCCTACCACGACGGCCGCGTCGAGCTCACCGACGAGCTCATCGAAGCCACCGAGCAAGCCTGCTGGGACGCGGTTGCGTTGCGCGAGGGTTGAAGACTACGGAAACGAAGCCTCGAGTGCCTCGTGGGAGTTCTGCTCGCCTGCGTTGCAGAGCCCCGCGGGCATGATTGGGCAGACGCTGTCGGAGACCGGTCGGCATTCGTCGGTGAACGCGGCGGCGGAGTCTTCTGCCGTCGTGTTCATGACGTCGCCGTTGCTCGTGTTCGGGTTGAGGCCCGAGGCCGTTCCCAGTGAGTACGCGATGGCGTTGGCCATGCGATCGACGGAGTGACCCATGCTCTCGTCGTCGAAGACCAGGATGATGTTGTTGAGGTTGTCGTTGCCGCAGTCGGCGGCCGATACCGACAGCACCGACGCCGGAAACCCGAACGTGGTCGCAGAGACGTCCATGAGCAGGATCATTGTGTACTCGCCATCGACCCCAGGGTCCTCGTTGACGACGTCGTAGGGATAGCCCGAGATGATCGACTCGAAGGCGGTCTGGATCTGCCCCGCGCGATTCGTGTCGCCGTAGGCAGCAACGTCTTCACTCCGCATGACGAGCGCCGACTCCCACAGCGGGGCGTTGTCCATTCCCGTCGTCAGGAACGCGCCCTCGACGTTGAAGTGCAGCATCTGCGTGCTGGTCGGGCCACCGTCGTCATCGTCATCGTCATCCCCGGTCCCCTCGTCGCCACCGGTCGACTCGTCGTCGTCGTCGTCGTCGTCGTCGTCGCCGCGGTCGTCGTCGTCGTCGTCGCCCTTGTCGTCGAAGCCGTCATCGAAGCCGTCGTCGAAGCCGTCGTCGTCTTCATCGTCGTCATCGTCGGCATCACCCGTGCCGGCGCCTACGGTCATTGCCGGCAGGGTCGTGGCCCCGATCGAAGTATTGCCGCCCTGCCCACCGGCGCAGCCAGTGAGCGCTAGCGCGCAACCCAACCACAACTCGAGATCCGGCCTTCGCATCCGTCTACTAGTGACACCCGTTGCGCTTCGGTTCGAACGACGGTCGACGCGCATAAAAACCCCCGACGTTCGACCGAGCTGGCGTCGGAGCAAGAGCACCGACTCGGACGAGCCGCCGGGGGCAAGGGGTGGGTCACAAATGAACGTCAGGAAGTCATTGGCACACGTTGTCGCGGCGCTGGTCGTGCGGCGGCAGCATGCGCACACCGCCCGGAGCCTCGGGAAGGTCCTCCACGATCTCCGCGGGTCCGTCGCGCTCGCCCTCGGCTCGCTCCCACATCCGCACGAACGTATCGGCAGAGGAACGCAGGGCGCGGGTGTCGGCCCCGAGCTGGTCGAGGTCGTCCACGAGGTCGATCAGCAGCCCGGTGTGGGCCAGGCCGAGGTCGTCGAAGTCCGTGCCGAGCGGCGGAGCGGAGGTCAGCTCCTCCGCTTCCGCCTGGCACTCCTGCTCCTCGGCGAATGAGGCGGAGCAGGCGTCGGGACCAAAGCGAGGCCTTGTTTGCTGAATGAAACCGTTGAAGTCGGCGCCAAAGGCCACATCCACGCCCAGACCTTCGGTCGCATAGGCGAGGTATTGGGCGAACGACTTGCTCGAACCGTGGCAGTCGTTGGGCACGTCGGTGTCCTCGAAGCTGCTCACCTCGTCGGGCGCGGTGCGCATCCCGAAGATGCCCCCCGTCTCGCGCAGCATCTTGGCGACCCACCACGGGGTCGTTTTCTCTTCGACCTGCTTCTTCGGGAGCAGCATCTCGCGGAAGTGACCGTGCGACAGGTAGAACGGATAGAAGTCGTTGTCCTTCGACATGTCGTAGAGGTCGCGAACGGCACGCTCCGAAAGGTGGGCTGCGTCGATGAGCATCCCGCGCTCCATCATCGTGGCGAGCAGCTCGCGTCCCTCATCGCGAAGACCGACGACGTTCTTGCACTCGGCGTCGAGATCGAAGCCCAGGGTCACGCCGCCGGGCATGCCGTCGGACAGGCCGATCGGGCAGTCCGTGTCGACGTGGCAGGTCTCGGCGTACTGGAAAATGTGGTGAATCGGGTTATGCGGCGCCGCACCGGCGAAGCGATTGTCGAGCTGGTGCACGGGCTGCAGCGTCCGCACGCCCATGTCGTAGAGCTTCTCGAATCCGTCGCGCCAGTCACCGTCCGTTCCAAGGAGGTGCGAGGCCTCGACCGAGAGCACCATCGCAAGCTTGCCCTCGCTGATGATCCGTCGGGCATCGGCCGCCGAGAGCGCAATCTCGGCCCACTCGGTGCGCTTGGCAAATGCATGCGCTTGCTCGAGCTGCACGAACACGTCGTCCATCTCGTCGCACTGCGGCCGCTCGACGTTCTCGTCCGGCAGCGCCTCACACAGCCAATTGAAGCTGACCGCCGAGATCACTTCGAGTCGAAGGCCTGCCTTCCAAGCCTGCTCGAGGTGGCCCTCCCACGCTTGCTGGTGGGCGATCGTGTCCCAGCGCGGGAAGCCACGAAAGTCGGGAAAGCCGCCGGTGCGATCGGTGTGCAGTCCGGTGTCGCCATCGGAACCGGGAACCTTGCCGATCTCCTCACCGAGGAACGCGCCCCCGCCCTGGAACAAGCCGCCGACGAGCGGCACCGACATCGCGAGCTCGCTGATCGTCGCGGGGTCGCACGATGACCCGAGCAGCAGCGGCTTGAGGTCGGCCTGCAGGCGCGCGTGATCGCCAGGCTCCCCACCGTCGCAAGGCCCAAGCGCATGCTCGCCGGAACCGTCATGCGTGCCGTGCAGCCAGCCACCGCCGAATGCCTCCTCCGCAAACATGTGCAGGTGGAGGTCCGCGACGCCCTCGAGCGGGGCGTACTCGTCGGTGTCCTCGGTGTTGTCCGCCTTGCCTCCAGCTTCTGCCCCAGACTCGAGGTCCTCAGCGCCACCGTTGTTGCAGGCGGTCGCGCAAAGTGCGGCAAGGAGGGCGAAAGTGCGAGAATTCATGGCGTTTTGTCCGGGTCGAACTGTGTCGACAAAGGTGTGTCATGTAGGAGACACACCGCCACCCCACGTCTTGCGTGGGAACGCCAAAAAAGATCACTTTCGCGCAGCGAGCCACATTCGAGCCGTTTGAAGCTCTTTGCTCCGACTCGGGGACTCGGCGAAGCGCGCCGCGGCTTCCTGGGCAAGCTCGACCGCTTCGCGCAAGGTTTCGTCATCGGCCTCCGGGGCCTCGGCGAGGGCTCGGGCGAGGGAGAAGGCGGTCTCCGCCCACTCCGAACGATTCGCCGGGTGAGGCGACGAGACCCGCAGCGACTCCCGCAGGAGCATCTCGGCCTCGTCGTAGTCGCCGCGCGCGAGGTGGACCTCGCCCAGCCCGGTCAGCGGAAACGCTCGGTTCGCGTGGTCGGGCCCGTACAACGCTTCGGCCACTTCGAGCGCTTGCCCATATGCGTCGAGCGCCTCGCCATACCGCTCGAGTGCAGACAGCGACTCGCCGAGGTTGTGATGCGTGGTGACACCACACGAGGAGATGCGCTCCGCGAACTTCTCGCACATCTCCGCCGCTTCGAGATGATGCTCGTGCGCCGCGCGATAGTTTCCCAGACGCATCTGCAGCACCCCGATACGACCATGCCGAGATCCGAGCTCGGGGTGCGCATCTCCGTAGACTTTCCTCATGACTTCGAGGGCCGCCTCCGCGGACGACAAGGCTTTGTCGAGACTGCCTCGACCCTCCTCGATCACACTGCGAAGCGCGAGGTCATGACCGTGGCGCATGCTGTCGACACCAAATACGTCCAGAACGATCGCCTCCCGCTGGTCCAGCAGAGCTGACGCAGCGTCCCAGTCGCGCTCGGCCTGCGCGACCTGTACCAAGCCGAGCAGCGGCCCAGAACAGCGCGGGTGCCTCGAGCCATAGATCGCTTCGAAGCCCTCGAGCTGGGACTCGAACGCGTTCTTGGCCGACACGTAGTCACGCTGATAGAGGCCGACCTTGCCCACGACCCCTTGGAGGGTCGCGATTGCAACGTGATGCGTTCCTTCGGTCTCGCTGAGATAGAGCTGAAGCGCATTGTTGGCCAAGTCGTTGGCTTCTTCGAACCGCGAGCGTCGCAGCGAGACTTCGGCCTTCGATCGCAGCGCGGCCGCCCGCTGGGCACGCGAGCCGGTCCGGTCGGCGATCGCTTCTGCGGCGCGGAACCAGCGGTCGGACGCCTCGTAGTCACCAGCCCCAAATGCCAACGCCGTCACCAACGACGACGCGGCTCGAAACGCGAGACGGTCGTAGCCGGACTCCGATGCGAGCTCGTACGTCTGGGTGAGCCCCTCGATTTCCGCCTGGCCGTCGCCGAGCAGGCCGTTCGTCACGGCTTGGTAGTACATCGCCTCGGCACGGACCGGGGGCCACTCCACGGCCTCGAGCAGCGCTTGCTCGCGCTCGAGCACGGCCTTGACATCCTTGAAGCGAAACGCCCGAAACAAGGCACGCACTTCCGCGATCACAGCCTCGAGACGCCGAACGTCGGCTCGCGCGTGCGTTGGTGGCAGGTCCAGCTGGTCGGCGAGTTGTTCGCCATCGAGACATACGGAGGGGTCGCCCAGCTCGGCGACGACACCGACCGCCTGCTGCACGGGCGTGGCCTCCTCTACCAAGACCACCATCGCGGCCTCGAAGTCGTCCCGTTGCCGCTCCAGGCAACGCAACGCGCGATCGAGGAACTCGCCTTCACCCGAATGCGTCGTCGCGGCCTCGCACAGGCCGATCCGAGCCTCCGTCCAGTCTGCGACGAAGCCCGTCAGCCGATCGCCGACTCGCTCGGCCGTCTGCTCCCCGTAGCGCGTCATGGCGGACTCGAGCCGCGCACGGATCTTGGTCTGCAACGTGTCGTCGAACTTGGGCGACAGGTTGGCAACGGCACGCTCGCAACGGTCATCCTGTGGCCCCACCGCGATCGCGACCCCGACCGCGACCACAGCAATCGCCCCCCCGATCCACAGGGTCCGGCTGCGTCCCGGCGCGGCACGGCCCAACAGGTCCTCGAGCGCCTGCACGAGCGCTCGCATGGACGGGTACCGGTCGAGCGGGTCGTTGGCGAGCCCTCGGCGCAGCGCAAGCGCCAACGCTTCCGGTGCGTCGGTATGTGCAAGATCGACGCGCGTCGCCGTGCTCGCCACCGTCGCCGACAACTCGGCGAAACGTCGGCCGACGGTCGGCCGAACGCCCGCGACCGACTCGCTCAGAGCGACGCAGAAGGAGAACTGATCCGACGCCGACGTCAAAGGATGTCCGGAGAACTGCTCGGGCGACATGTATGCGGGCGTGCCCATCACGTCGCCGGTCCTGGTCAACCGCACCGCCTCGGCCACGTCTCCGTCCTCGGACCGCAGCGAAGCCTCGGACGTCGCCGCGCCGAGAGTCCCCGCCAGTCCGAAATCCGTCACGCGAACGCGGCCGTCGTCGCCCACCAACACGTTGGATGGCTTGAAGTCGCGGTGCGTGATTCCAGCATCGTGCGCGGCAGCCAACCCTTCCCCCGCCGCCACGAAGCACTCGACAATCTCCTGCCAGGTTCGGCCATGGCACCACTGGCGCAGGTCGTCGCCTTCCACCAGCTCCATGACGATGAATACGCCGGCGGGACACTCACCCACGTCGAATACGGACACCACGTTCCCGTGCGACACCATCGCAAGCGAGCGGGCTTCTCGGATCATGCGCTCGCGTCGCGACTGCGAGGCGTTCGATGCTGCCTTGACGATCTTGATCGCCACCGTCCGGTCGAGCTTCGGATCGTGGGCCGCAAACACCACGCCCATTGCGCCTTCGCCAAGCGGGTGCAGCAGCCGATAGCGACCCACCGAGTCGCCGAGTCTCGGCATCGGAGCATCCGGCGCGTCCTCATCCAGCGTTGGTCTCGAGTCGGCGGCGAGCCGGGAGACCGTGACGTCACCGGCCGCGATCGCAACGAGCTCGCGACAGTCCCCGCACGAGTCGAGATGAACCTCGACATTGGCCGCCTCCGATCTCGGAAGCAGCCCCTCCGAGAATCGGACGAGGGTGTCGTCGCTCGGACACTTCGCCGCCGACTCCGTGGACATTCCGTGTCCATCGATGCTACCCCAGGCAATCTGGACCGTGGCACCCTCATCGCGGCTCTTCGAGCAGCGACCGGCGACGAGAACATGGAGCTCGAAGAGGCGCTGTGGACCGAAACCGAAAACGCGGCTCGCGAGCACTCCGGCCTCACGGTCGACCCGGCCGATTGGGCGGCTGTCCTCGCACGCGCCTGTCGGTCGGCGGGCGACGCCAGCACCGCACTGAGCTCGCTGAGGGTGGCCGACCTTTGGCTGGCGACAGCGCTCGGGGCCGGTGACGAGCGCGCACTCGAAACCTTCGAGGCGGCGCTGATGCCCGAGGTCGAGCGGGCGCTGCGGCGCTTCTCACTCAGCGATGATGAGCACAGCGAGCTTCGCCAGCGCGTCCGGATCCGCCTGCTGGTCTCGGAGAAGCCACCCGAACCGCCACGCATCGCGACCTACGAGGGCCTGGGCAGCCTTGCCGCTTGGGTGCGCACCATTTCGGCCCGCCTCGCGCTGAACCTTCGGCGGGACCAGCGGGAGCACGCGGCGCTGGAAGACGTGCCCGAGTTCGCACTGCCCGGGACACCCGAGGTCGCCTCGCTGCGTGCGGAACACCGGAGTCTGTTCGTCGCGTCGCTCAAGGACGCATTCCGCAAGCTCCCGGCTCGCGATCGTACGCTCCTCCGGCTTCGCTACGCACAGAACATGACCGCCGTCTCGTTGGCTCGTCTGTACGGCGTGCACGAGTCCACGCTCTCACGGCGGCTCGCTGCCGCGCGCACCTCGATGGCCGAGAACTTCCGACGCATCGCAGCGGAGCGCATGGGCGCGGCGAACCCAGCAGAGGTACTGGGACTGCTCCAGAGCCACGTAGAGACCAGCCTCGAATCCTTGCTCTCCTCGCGTGAGCCGACCTGAGACTGCGCGAGTCAGGTGTTCGCGGCTACGAACGGAACACTGCGAGGATGCCCAGGACCGCGCCCGTGGCCGAATTCCTGACCTTCGGCCGCCGAGCGCAATACCATAGCAGCGATGAGTCACCCGGGTGAGGGACTCGACGGCGCCATCGTCGGCATCGACCTCGGCACGACCAACTCCGTGATCGCGTCGGTCACCGGCCGCGGCCTCGAGGTCATTCGCGATCGACACGGCAACGCACTCGTGCCCTCCGTCGTCGCGTTTGTGCCCAACGGCGAGGTGCTCGTCGGCCGACGCGCGCGCGACCGGGCGATCATCGACCCGCTCAACACGATCCACTCGGCCAAGCGGATCATCGGTCGCCCGTGTGGTGCCCCGGATACGCAGCGCGTGATCTCGCAGCTCCCGTACATCGTGTCGCCGGGTCAGAACGAGGAGCCGATCGTTCGTACCCGGGCGGGCGACGAGTCGGTCACGCAGATCAGCGCTCGAGTGCTCGCCCACCTCCGCGCAGGCGCACAGGCTCACCTTGGTCGTCCCGTCACTGGATGTGTCGTGACGGTGCCTGCCAACTTCTCGGACGGTCAGCGCGAGGCCACTCGACGCGCCGCCGTCGCCGCCGGGATGCACGTACTGCGTATCCTCAACGAGCCCACGGCCGCCGCCATCGCGTTGGGCATGGGGGCGCCGGGTTCGCAACGCCGCGTCGGCGTCTTCGACATGGGCGGGGGCACGTTCGACTTCACAGTACTCGCGGTCCACGACGGACTGTTCGAAGTCCTCGCCACCGGTGGCGAGCCATACCTGGGCGGCGACGACTTCGACCACGTCCTCGCCGACCGCTTCGCCCGCAGTTTTCTCGAGACGATGCGAATCGACGTCAACGCTGACCCCGAGAAGCGCGCGCGCGTCGTGCGGGCGGCGGAGCAGGCAAAGATCGCACTATCGAGTCAGGGTTCGATCGACGGTGTCGTTCCATCGATTGCACACGGGGTCGGCGGCATGGAGATCGACATGCCCTACTCCCTGTCGCGAGCGGACTTCGAGGCGCTCATCGGCAAGCAGATCGATCGGGCCCTCGACACCACCAACCAAGTGCTCGCCCAGGCCGGACTGACCCCGGCCCACATCGACGAGGTGGCCCTTGTTGGTGGTTCCACGCTGATCCCCGCGGTGCGTCGCCGCGTTCGCAACCTCTTCGGCCGCGAGCCGAACACGAGCGTCAACCCACTGGAGGCGGTGGCGTGTGGCGCGGCCTACCACGCGCATGCGCTGTGGGCCGCGAGCCAGATGCCTCCGACCGGTTCCGAGGCGGGATCGCCCGGCGGGGTTGGCCTGTTGATGGACGTCACCTCGCACTCGCTGGGGATCGCGACGTACGGCGACAACGTCGAAGTCCTGATCGACAAGAACACCACCATCCCGTGCGAAGGCACGCGAATGTTCTCCACGGTGCTCGACAACCAGCGCGAGGTCTCGATCCGCGTGTGCCAGGGCGAAGCTCGGCGCTTCAGCCAGTCGGAGTTTCTCGGCGAGCTCCACCTCTCGAATCTGCGGCCTGCCCCGCGTGGCGAGACGCAGGTTGCGGTGGAGTTCATCGTGGACGCCAATGGGATCCTTCAGGTCAGCGCGCGGGATGCCACCACCGGCCAGCTTGCGCAGGCGCAGCTCGCCGTGCGCGGACTGAGTCGGACCTCTTAGCGACATGAGTCCGACGTCCTACACCGAAGCGTTCTGGACCCGCATCGCGGCGCTCTCGCAGACGCTCGACCGCATGACGTACTACAACCTCCTCGACGTACCGATGGACGCGCCGAGGAAGGTGGTCGAGGCGGCGTACTACCGGCGCGCACGCAACATTCACCCCGACCGCCACGCGTACGAAAGAGACCCGCAGCGCCGGCGCGACTTGGTACGGCTCTACGCTCGGTTCGGCGAGGCATTTCGAATCCTGCGCGACCCGGAGCTTCGCAAGGCCTACGACGCCGAGCTCGCCGAGGGTCGAGTACGGCTGAGCAACCAGGCGCACAATGCCCACCGACTCGCGCAGCAAGCCCCGGACCCGCGCACCGAGAGCGCGCGCAAGCTTCTGGGGCGCGGCTACGAAATGATGCGAGCCGGGAACTACTCG
>JGI12316J15310_10000048_pt48 | contig 16694 bp, 17 predicted proteins | sample MarCyaLeptolynsp_FD_15310 | JGI IMG/M metagenome (IMG submission 15310)
CTGTCCTTCGGTCCCGCGACCCAGCGCGCCCGCGCCATCATGGACCAGCTCGACGAGGGCCGGATCGCGGTCCTGCTGGACGATTTCAACGAGGGGCTCTGAGCCGGCCGACGCATCGCTGGACCGCGCTCCCGCCCGTCCCTATTCTCCCGCGTCTCGTACCGGAGCGCCGTCCATGCCGTTCACCGTGAATCCCGACGTCACCGCCGTCGTCGAACCACCGATCGCCGAGGCGCGGGCCTGGGTGGACGGGCGGCCGCCGATCCCCGGCAAGCCGCTTCTCGACTGCTGCCAGGCGGTCCCGAGCTATCCGCCGGACGAGGGCCTGCGCGCGCACCTGTCCGAGCGCGCCCACAGCTTCGAGGCGGCGCAATACACCGCCATCACCGGCATTCCGGGCCTGCGCACCGCCCTCGCCGCTCACATGAGCGGGTTCTATGACGGCCAGATCGATCCCGAAAACGTGCAGATCACCGCCGGCTGCAATCAGGCCTACTGCCTCGCCGTCATGACGCTGGCCCGGCGCGGCGACGAGGTGATTTTGCCGCTGCCCTACTACTTCAATCACCAGATGTGGCTCGACTCCCTGGGCATCACCGGGGTGCACCTGCCGTTCCGCGCCGACCGCGGCGGCGTGCCGGATCCGGACGAGGCCGCCGGCCTGATCACCGACCGCACCCGCGCGCTCTTGCTGGTCAGCCCGAACAACCCGACCGGCGCGATCATCCCGCCGGACGTGATCGCCCGGTTCCGCGACCTTTGCGCCGAGCGCGGCATCGCGCTGATCCTCGACGAGACCTACAAGGACTTCGTCGACCCGGCGGAGCCGCGCCATGCCCTGTTCGCCGATCCGAAATGGGGCGAGACGGTGGTTCAGCTCTACAGCTTCTCGAAAGTGTTCAGCCTAACCGGCTACAGGGTTGGATCGATTGTCGCCGGCACCGCCTTCATCGCCCAGGTGGCGAAGCTGATGGACACTATGTCGATCTGCGCCGCCCGGATCGGCCAGGACGGCGCGGCATACGCGCTGGAACACTGCTGGCCCTGGGCGGCGGAGAAGCGCGAGATGATGGCCGGCCGCCGCCAGGCCCTGCTAGACGTCTTCGCGTCGGGCAATCTGGGTTTCGACCTGGTGTCGACCGGCGCCTATTTCGCCTATGTCCGCCATCCCTTCGACGGCGAGCCGGCCGCCACCGTCGCCAGGCGCCTGGCCCAGGAGCACGGGGTCCTCACCCTGCCCGGCACGGTGTTCGGCCCGGGACAGGATCCGTACCTGCGCCTCGCCTTCGCCAACCTGGAGGCCGGGCGGATGACGGAGCTGGGAGACCGGCTACGCGGCGCGGTCTGAGACACCGGCTCGGTCCAACGCATCTGAGACTGCCAAGGTCAGTCGATCCGCAGTTCCTCGAAACGGAGCGCCGGGCGCGACGGAAGCCCAAGCGCGGTCGCGACCACCTGCGAGAGCGCGTCTGCTTGCGCGATGACCCGGTCGCGACCCTCAAAGTCTCCGACGGTCCGAGCCGCGAAGAAGCCACGCAGGGCGGTCGCCAGAGCCGATCGGGCGTCGGGCGACATGGACTGGCAGTCAAAGGAGCCGGCTTCGAAGGCGACGACGCCGCGGACCGTCAAGGCGCCGGACGACGATGCCGTCGTCGCATCCCGGGGGATCGGGACCGAGCACAGCCCGCTCGGGTCCCCCGTCGCCTGGCCGTTCGCGATCGGCGCCGCGACCGCTCCAGCCGCCAACAACAGGCATGCGGCGACGTTATGAAACAGGCGTCCCATCTTCACACCAGATCTCCACCCCTTCCGGTCCGGCTATGCCGACAACAACACCCCTGCATGTCTTGCGGTCGCGTTCCCCCGACGCATTCTCCGCTTCGATCGTTCCGTTGTCGATCTCGACACGGAATTTGTTCTCTCTGAGCTTCTGGCACCGGACAGGTCCCTCTCCTTGCCCCGCCCTATCGGCCTTGCTATACGCGCCCTCGAGGCCGACATCCATGCGAGCTCACCCATCGGGCGGGGGCACCGAATTGCCGCCCGGGGTGCTCCGTTAGACAGGAGACGAGGACATTCATGGCCGAGTTCACCGACTATAAGGTCGCCGATATCTCGCTGGCCGATTGGGGCCGCCGCGAGATCGCGATCGCCGAGACCGAAATGCCGGGCCTGATGGCGATCCGCGAGGAGTACGGCGCCGCCAAGCCGCTCAAGGGCGCCCGGATCACCGGCTGCCTGCACATGACGATCCAGACCGCCGTGCTGATCGAGACGCTGATCGCGCTCGGCGCCGAGATCCGCTGGTCGTCGTGCAACATCTTCTCGACCCAGGATCAGGCGGCCGCCGCGATCGCCGCCGCCGGTATCCCGGTCTTCGCCTGGAAGGGCGAGACCGAGGAGGAGTACGAGTGGTGCATCCGGCAGACCATCGAGGCTCCGGACGGCTGGCGTCCGAACATGCTGCTGGATGACGGCGGCGACCTCACGATCATGATGCACGAGGACTATCCCGAGCTGCTGAAGGACGTGAAGGGCGTGTCGGAGGAGACCACCACCGGCGTGCACCGACTTTACGAGATGGCCAAGAAGGGCACCCTCATGGTGCCGGCCATCAACGTGAACGACAGCGTCACCAAGTCGAAGTTCGACAACCTGTACGGCTGCCGCGAAAGCCTGGCCGACGGCATCCGCCGGGCCACCGACGTGATGTTCGCCGGCAAGGTCGCCTGCGTCGCCGGCTACGGCGATGTCGGCAAGGGCTCGGCCCAGTCGCTGCGCAACGCCGGTGCGCGGGTGATCGTCACCGAGATCGACCCGATCTGCGCCCTGCAGGCGGCGATGGAGGGCTTCGAGGTCGTGACCATGGATGACGCCGCCCCGCGCGCCGACATCTTCGTCACTGCCACGGGCAACAAGGACATCATCACCGTCGACCACATGCGGGACATGAAGGACCGGGCGATCGTCTGCAACATCGGCCACTTCGACAACGAGATCCAGGTCGAGCCGCTTCGCAACATGAAGTGGGAGAACGTGAAGCCGCAGGTCGACGAGGTCGTGTTCCCGGACGGCAAGCGGATGATCCTGCTGGCTGAGGGTCGGCTGGTGAACCTGGGCTGCGCCACCGGCCACCCGAGCTTCGTGATGAGCGCCTCGTTCTCGAACCAGGTGCTCGCGCAGATCGAGCTGTGGAAGAACAGCGCCAGTTACGACCGCCAAGTCTACGTGCTGCCGAAGAAGCTGGACGAGCGCGTGGCCGAACTGCACCTGAAGAAGATCAACGCCGCCCTCTCCAAGCTCTCCGACGAGCAGGCATCCTATATCGGCGTTACCACCGAAGGGCCGTTCAAGCCCGAGGCCTACCGCTACTAAACGGTATCGCCGCCGCGACAATCGGAAGACCGGGTCGGCGACGGCCCGGTCTTTTCTATGCCTCACACCGGCAGCGCCGTGGTCTGCTTGATCGTCTCCATCGAGAACCGGGACGTCACCTCGGCCAGCGGCGTGGTGTCGACCAGCCGCTTGTAGAAGGCGTCAAACGCCTTCATGTCGGCGACCACGACCTTCAGCATGTAGTCGATCTCGCCGGCCATCCGGTGAAACTCCTGAACCTCCGGCATGCCGGCGACGAACTCCGCGAACCTGCGCAACCAGTCGCCGGAATGCTCGCCGGTGCGGATCGCCATGAACACGGTCAGCCCGAAGCCGAGCGTCTCCGGTTCCAGGACGGCGACCTGCTCGCGGATGATTCCGCTCTCCTGAAGGCGATTGATCCGCTTCCAGCACGGCGAGGCCGAGAGGCCCACCTGACGCGCCACCTCGGAGACCGAAGCGCTGCAGTCGGTCTGAAGGATCCGGAGGATCCGCCGGTCGGTATCATCCATTCCGCACTCCACGGCGTTTAGGAACATTTCAGTTCGTATCTGAACTCATTATGACCGTCCCGTTCTTTCTGGCCGGCATACTCTAGGCATCTGAGAACGATCTTAATACCTTCTCCGTGGCGGGACATACCATGTTCCAGTCCCGAATGGGACCGCGGCGATTTGAAGGGCAGCTTGCGACCGCGCCACGAAACGCTAAAGCGCCACGGGACAGTCCCGTGGGCCCGTGACCGGACCGGATGGGGACCGCCCGTGAGATATCTTCCGCTGTTCGCGAAGCTTGAGGACCGCCGCTGCGTCGTGATCGGCGGCGGCGAGGAGGCGGCGCGAAAGATCCGCCTTCTGCTCAAGGCTCGCGCCCGCCCGCTCGTGATCGCCCCGGATGCCGTCGAGGAGATTCGCGCGGCCGCCACCCAGGACGTGCTGGATCTCGAGATCCGGCCGTTCGTGCCGCGCGACCTCGACGGTGCCGCCCTGGTGGTGATCTCCGACGACGGCGGTCAGCCGATCGAGCCAGTGCTGGAGGCGGCGCGTCGGACCGGGGTCCCGGTCAACGTGATCGACCGTCCAGCCCTGTCGACCGTCGTGGTGCCCGGCATCGTCGACCGCGACCCGCTGCTGGTGGCGATCGGCAGCGCCGGCACCTCGCCGGTCCTGGTCCGCCGCCTGCGCGAGGCGATCGAGGCGCTGCTGCCGGCGCGGCTCGGCGCGCTCGCCGACTTCGCCGGACGGTTCCGCGGCGCCGTCTCCGCCGCGATCGCCGAGGGCGACGGCCGCCGGCGGTTCTGGGAAGGGTTCTTCGACGGCCCCATCGCCCGTCGCGTCCTGGCCGGCGACGAGGCTGGCGCGCGTGAGGCGATGCTGCGCGCGGTCAACGGCGGACAGACCGACGGCGCCCGCGGCTTGGTCGCCCTGATCGGCGCCGGCCCCGGCGATCCGGACCTCCTGACCGTCAAGGCCCTGCGCCTGATCCAGGACGCCGATGTGGTGGTGCACGACGCGCTGCTGGGCGCGGGCATCCTCGACCGGGTGCGCCGCGACGCCGACCGGATCGATGTCGGCAAGCGTAAGGGCCGTCACCGGGTCGGACAGGATGAGATCAACGACATTCTGCTGGCCCAGGCCCGCGCCGGCCGACGCGTCGTTCGCCTCAAGGGCGGTGATCCCTTCGTGTTCGGTCGCGGCGGCGAGGAATTGGATCATCTGCGCGCCCACGGCATAGACGTGGAGGTCGTGCCCGGCGTGACCGCCGCCCTGGGGGCCGCCGCCGCCTGCGCCATACCGCTGACCGATCGCCGCCACGCCTCCGCCGTCACCTTCATCACCGGCCACGGCAAGGACGGGGCGCTCGACGTCTCACCGGCGCTGCTGGCCGAGGGGCGCAACACCCTCGTCGTCTACATGGGGGTGTCAGTCGCCGGTGGCATCGCCGCCCGCACCATCGCCGCCGGACGCAGCCCATCGACCCCGATCGCCGTGATCGAGCGGGCGACCCAGCCGGATCAACGGGTGCTCACCGGCACCCTCGCCACCCTCGGCCGTGTGGTCGAGGAACAGGATGTCACCGGCCCGGCACTGCTGGTGATCGGCGATGTCACCGCCGCCGCGGCCGCCCTGCCGACACCGGTTTCCACCCCCGAACGCCTCGCCATTTGAACCAGGAGCGCGAGATGAGCAAGACCCCCTCCCCGCAGGTGATGACCGCCAACCGCCTCAGCGACGGTGCCGTGGTCTATCTAACCCTGTCACACACCTGGTCGGACCGGATCGCCGACGCCCATCCCAGCGCCGAGGCGGCGGAGATTGCCGGCTTCGAGGCGACCGCCGCCGAAGCGGTGCGCACCCGCCAGGTGGTCGGCCCCTACCTGTTCGCCGTGGCGGTCGCGGCCGACGGCGGCCCGGCGCCGCTCGGTCAGCGCGAGCGGATCCGCGCGGCCGGCCCGACCGCCGGCACCGATCTCGCCGCAAGCGACCTCCCCTCGACCCACCGGGCGGCCTGAGCCATGTACCAGTACACCGATTTCGACCACGCCTTCGTCCGGGCCCGTTCGGCCGAGTTCCGCGAGCAGGTGGCCCGACGCCTGGCCGGCGAGCTGACGGAGGAGGAGTTCAAGCCGCTGCGGTTGATGAACGGCCTCTATCTGCAGCTTCACGCCTACATGCTGCGGGTCGCCATCCCCTACGGTACCCTGTCGTCGCGGCAGATGCGTAAGCTGGCGGAGATCGCCCGGCGCTGGGACCGGGGCTACGGCCATTTCACCACCCGCCAGAACATCCAGTACAACTGGCCGAAGCTGGAGGACGTCCCGGACATCCTCGACGCGCTCGCCGAGGTCGAGATGCACGCCATCCAGACCTCGGGCAACTGCATCCGCAACGTCACCGCCGACCAGTTCGCCGGCGCCGCCGCCGACGAGATCGAGGATTCCCGGATCTGGGCCGAGATCATCCGCCAGTGGTCGACCCTGCATCCCGAATTCTCGTTCCTGCCGCGCAAGTTCAAGATCGCGATCACCGGGGCCGAGACCGACCGGGCGGCGGTGAAGTTCCACGACATCGGGCTGCGGATGCGCCGCGACCCAGCAAGCGGAAATGGGGCGGGCGCGGTCGGCTTCGAGGTGATCGTCGGCGGCGGCCAGGGCCGCACCCCGATCGTCGGCGAGACCATCCGCGAGTTCCTGCCCAAGGAGCACCTGCTATCCTATCTCGAGGCGGTGCTGCGCACCTACAACTTGCTGGGCCGGCGCGACAACCTGTACAAGGCGCGGATCAAGATCCTGCTGGCGCAGACCGGGGTCGAGGCCTTCACCCGCGCGGTCGAGGCTGAGTGGGAGCGGATCCGCGACGGCGCGCTGACCCTGACGGCGGCCGAGATCCGGCGGATCGAGAGGCATTTCGCGCCGCCCCAGCTGACGCCGGCTGCCCCGGACCCGGCCTTCATCGCCGCCAAGCTCGAGAACCGGGACTTCGCGCGCTGGTGCCGCACCAACCTGTTCCCGCACAAGGTGGCGGGGCACGCCGTGGTGACGGTCTCGCTCAAGCCGTCGGGCGGCATCCCCGGCGACGCGACCGACGTTCAGATGGAGGCGATCGCCGACCTGGCCGACCGATACTCGCTCGGCGACATCCGGGTGGCGCACGAGCAGAACCTGGTCCTGCCGCATGTGCGCGAGGCCGATCTGTTCGCGCTTTGGACGGCGTTGACGGCGGCGGACCTGGCCGATGCCAATATCGGCCTGATCACCGACATCATCGCCTGCCCGGGCCTGGATTACTGCAACCTCGCCAACGCCCGCGCGATCCCTGTCGCCCAGGCGCTGAGCCGCCGGTTCTCCGACCCGGAACTGGCGGCCGAGATCGGGCCGATCACCCTGAACATCTCGGGGTGCATCAACGCCTGCGGCCACCACCACGTCGGCAATATCGGCATCCTCGGCGTCGATAAGAAGGGCGAGGAGTTCTATCAGATCACGCTCGGCGGGTCGGCCGGCGACGACGCCACGGTGGGCGACATCGTCGGCAAGGCGGTCGCCTTCGACCAGGTGACCGAGACCGTCGAGCAGATCATCGAGTTCTATCGGGGCCTGCGCACCATCGGCGAGCCCTTCGTCGAGACCGTCAGGCGCGTCGGCCTGACCCCGTTCAGGGAGGCGCTCTATGCCAATCGTTAAGCACGACTGCGTCATCGAGGACGCCTGGCGGCCGCTGGACGGCCGCGACCTCACCGAGATCGACACGAACGAGAAAGTCGTTCTGTCGCTTGCCGAGTGGCGCGACCGGGGGGCGGCCGCCGCCGCCCGCTTCGCCCAGGTCGGCGTCGCGCTCGGCCCGGACGAGCCGGTGGCGGAGATCGCCGAGGACCTGGGCGCCCTGGATCTGGTGTCCCTCGCGTTTCCCAAGTTCAACGACGGTCGCGCGTTCTCCCAGGCCCGCCTTCTGCGCGAGCGCCACGGCTTCGGTGGCGAGATCCGGGCCACCGGTCACGTGATCCGCGACCTGTTTCTGTTCATGCAACGCAGCGGCTTCGACGCCGTGGCGGTCGCCGACACCCGTGAGCTGTCGGCCTGGCTGGCGGCGCGCCGGCGATTCACCGGCTACTACCAGCCGGCGCTCGACGAGGACGACGATGGCGATGCAGCGCCGGCCGTTGCCGGGCATCGGAGCGACCGCGTCGAACAGGTCGCCGCCTCCGACGACAGCGTGGCCGCCCTCTGGGCGTATTGAGAGCGCCGCAACACTGTCATCCCGGCGGAGCGGAGCGACGGCCGGGATGACAGCATAAGGCTCCTACTCCACCCCCCAGCCGAGCCGCGCCCAGACGCGCTCGTGGCCGTAGTACGGGAACATCTTGGTCAGCACTTCGATGCTGGCGATCGAGGTCGCCCAGGCGAAGCTGCCGGTGATCAGCAGGCTGATCAGAAACGTGTCGGTCGTCGCCGTCACTCGCCAGGTCAGCGTCTTGGCGAGCGAGCGTCTTCGCGACATGCGCGGGCCGTCGGTCATGACGCGCCTCCCGGTGATGCCACCGCCTCGCGCCGCCCATGGATGCCGCATTCCGTCTTGCCACACTTCGGCCAGCGCCCGGCGCGCGGGTCCTCACCGGCACCGGTCCGGTCCGTGCAGGGCGCGCAGCCGATCGACAGAAAGCCTTTGGTCACCAAAGGATGCGGCGGGAGCCCGTGCGCCTGCATGTAGGCGTCGATATCCGCCGGCCGCCAGTGCAGCAGCGGGTTGACCTTGATCCGCCCGTCCTCCGCCTCGATCGTCGACAGCCGCGCCCGTCCGGCACCGTGATGCGCCTTGCGGCCGGTGATCCAGACCGCGTACGCGCCGATCACCCGGTCGAGTGGCGCCACCTTGCGCAGGAAGCAGCACTGGTCGGGGTCGCGGGCGTGCAGCGCGCCGTCCGGATCGAGCGCGTCGATCTCGTAGGCCGCCGGCGTGACCGTGCGCACCGCCGTCAGCCCCAGCCGGCCCACCAGCGCATCGCGATACGCCAGGGTCTCGGGGAAAAGCTTGCCGGTGTCGAGGAACAGCACCGGGATCGACCGGTCAACAGTGGCCGCCATGTGGAGCAGCACCGCGGATTCCGCACCGAAGGACGAGGTCAGCGCCGTGCGCCCCGGAAACTCCCGGGCGGTGAAGGCCCGGATCAGGTCGACCCCCTGAAGACCGCCATTGGAGGCTCGGAGTGCATCGAGTCGGCGGTCGACATCCGACCGCAGGTCAGTCTCGTCGGGGACGTTGTACAGGAGATCCCGGCGCTGCCGCATGGGTCACCTCCACGAGTGGTCGGGCCCACGGGAGACTCCCCGTGGCGCTTTAGCGGTTGGTGACGCGGCCGCAAGCTGCCCTTCAAATCGCCGCGCCGGCCCGCGTCTCCCGAGGGAGAGGAGCCGGATACTCAGTCTCAGCGCTCCACGAACGCTTTCTCGATCACATAGCTGCCGGGGGCGGCGTTGTTGCCCATGGCGAAGCCGAGGCCCTCGACCCAGTCGGTCATCTCCTCGAGCATCGCCGGGCTGCCGCACAGCATCAGCCTATCGCCGTCGGGATGCAGCGGGTCCAGGTCGAGATCCTTGAACAGGCGGCCCTGGCGCATGAGGTCGCTGATCCGGCCGTGCGGGTCGTGATCCTCGCGGGTGACGGTCGGATAGTACCAGAACCGCTCCCGCACCTGCGCGCCGACCAGCGGATGGTCCTTCAGCTCCTGGCGCAGCACGTCGCCATAGGCGAGCTCGGCGGCGTAGCGGCAGCCATGGGCCAGCACCACCCGGTCGAACTTCTCGTACACCGCCGGATCCTTGACCAGCGACAGGAAGAGGGCGAGACCGGTCCCGGTCGACAGCATGTACAGCACCTTGCCCGGGATCAGGTTCTCGGTGAGCAGCGTGCCCGTCGGCTTGGCACCGACCAGCACCTTGTCGCCAATCGAGAGATGCTGCAGCCGCGAGGTCAGCGGTCCGTCCGGCACCTTGATGCTGAAGAACTCCAGATCCTCGTCGTAGTTGGCGCTCGCCATGGAATAGGCGCGCACCAGCGGCCGGCCGTCGACCTCCAGGCCGATCATCGTGAACTGGCCGTTCTCGAAGCGGAAGGCCGGGTCGCGAGTGGTGCGGAAACTGAACAGCGTGTCGGTCCAGTGATGGACATCGAGCACGGTCTCGGTGCGGAAAGCGCTCATGCGCGGCCTCGTCGGGGTCGGTTCCGGTGGGTCGTCCGGCGGCCGCGGCCGCTCGCCTCATTCACCGACAAAGATAAGGGTCTGCGTATTGAACTCCATTGAAATCAACGACCTAGAACCAGAAAGAACGGGCTGGTCAGGGCTCTCGACCGACCGGAACAGATCCGCTCCGGCAATAGCGGCCCGGTGACCGGCCCTTTCCGGCCTCAGGCGAGGCGGAGTTCGCGGTAGCCGTCGGCCGCCACCGCATCGCAGCGCGCGCGGTAGGCGATGGCGCTGCCGCTGTAGCGCGCCAGGATCCGCTCGGTCTTGCCGTCGACGTTGCGGTTCACGCCGGTCATCCAGCTGTCGACCTCGTTCGACAGCAATCCGGCCCCGGCTTCCCGTACGGTCTCGGTCCAATCGGCCACGGCCTGCGGGGTGGCGTCGGCGACGGAGAGGCCGGCCTCGGTCATGTGCCGGATCAGGCCGGTCACCCAGTCGACATTGTACTCGATGCTGCGGGGAATATTGCCGAGCGCGGTGTGCGGGCCCATCAGCATGAACATGTTGGGGAAGCCCTCGACCAGCACGCCGAGATAGGTCTTCGGCCCGCCGGCCCAGTGCTCCCGCAGGGCGACGCCCTCGCGGCCGCGGATGTCGATGCGATCGAAGCTGCCGGTGATCGCGTCGAAGCCGGTGGCGTAGATGATCATGTCGAAGGCGAAGGTCTCGTCGGCGGTCTCCAGTCCCTCGGGCGTGAACCGCCGGATCGGCGACGCCGCGATGTCCACGAGGCGCACGTTCGCCTGGTTGTAGACCTCGTAGTACCGCGTCTCGAGCGGCACCCGGCGGGTGCCGAAGCCGTGATCCTTGGGGATCAGCGTCTCGGCTGTCTTGGGATCGTGGACGCGCTGGCGGATCTTGCGGGCCACGAAGTCGGACAGCAGCCGGTTGACCTCGCGGTTGGTCAGGATGTCCTTGAAGTTGCCCTGCCAGATGCCGAAGCCGGGCTCGGCGTAGCGCTGTTCCCAGAACGCCTCACGCTCCGCCTCCGAGACCTCGAGCGCGCTGCGCGGATCCGGGGTGTGCAGGAAGCACATGAAGGTCTCGCGGCAGCGCTGGAAGATCTCAGGATACCGGGCCTTCAGGGCCGGCTGCTGGTCCGGCGTGATCGGCGCGTTGTGCAGCGGCGCGCACCAGTTCGGCCGGCGCTGGAACACGGTCAGCGTGCCGGCGGTCTTCGCCACCTCCTGGATGGTCTGAACGCCCGTCGCGCCGGTGCCGATCACCGCGACCCGTTTGCCGGCGAAGCTCACCGTCTCCTTCGGCCACAGGCCGGTGTGGAACGCCTCGCCCTCGAAGGTCCCGACGCCGTCGATCCGCGGCATGGTCGGCGCCGAGAGCGGGCCGACGGCGGTGATCAGGAACCGACCGGTCGCCCGCTCGCCGCTCTCCAGCGTCACCGTCCAGGCCCCATCCGCCGCGTCGAAATGCGCCGCCTCGACCCGGGCGGAGAACCGGATGTCGCGGCGCAGGTCGAACCTGTCGGCGACATGGTTCAGGTAGCGCAAGGTCTCCGGCTGGCTGGCGAAATGCTCCGACCAGTCCCATTCGGCCAGCAGGTCGCGGTCGAAGGAATAGGCGTAGGAATAGCTTTCCGAATCGAACCGTGCGCCGGGATAGCGATTCCAGTACCACGTTCCACCGACCCCGGTCCCGGCCTCGAACACGATCACCCTGAGGCCCAGCTCCCGCAGTCTGAGGAGCTGATACATGCCGGAGATTCCGGCGCCGATGATGATGGCGTCGTAGTCGGGGGGCGTCGAAGGCGTCATGGCGTCGATTACAAGACCAGCCCGCCGGCCCGTCGGCAAGGTGCGGAATCGGCTACTGGACGAACCGGTGGTCCATGGACAGGGCCGGCTGCTCGCAATTGCTGCCCCGGACCGGCTTGGCAGGCACGCCCGCCACCGTGCAATGCGGCGGCACGTCGTTCAGCACCACGCTGCCGGCGCCGACCCGCGCGCACTCGCCGACCTCGATATTGCCCAGCACCGTGGCCGACGCCCCGAGCAGGGCGCCGCGGCGGATCTTCGGGTGCCGGTCGCCGGTCTCCTTGCCGGTGCCGCCGAGCGTGACGTTGTGCAGCATCGAGACTTCGTCCTCGATCACCGCCGTCTCGCCGACGACCACGGCGGTCGCGTGATCGATCATGATGCCGCGCCCGATCCGGGCGGCCGGATGGATGTCGACGGCGTAGACCTCGGCGATGCGTGACTGCAGGTACAGCGCCAGCGCCTGGCGCCCGTGACCCCACAGCCAATGAGCGACCCGATATCCCTGGATCGCCTGGAAGCCCTTGAAGTAGAGGAACGGCTCGAGATAGCTGGTGCAGGCCGGATCGCGCTCGAACACCGCCGACAGGTCGGCGCGCACCGCTGCGCCGATCGCGTCGTCGCCATGCACCGCTTGGTCGATGGTCTGCCGCAGCGACAGCCCGGTGATCGCCGCCGAGCCGAGCTTCTGCGAGAGATGGTAGGCAAGCGCGTGTTCCAGCGTGTCATGCGCCAGCACCGTGGCGTGCAGGAAACTGGCGAGCGCCGGTTCGCCGTCCGCCGTTGTCTGCGCGTCGGCGCGCAACGAGGTCCAGATCGGATCGAGATCCGGTGACGCCGACCGCTTCGAGATGGACGTTTCCGGCATCTCTCATTCCTCCCGCTGCGCCCGGCCTGTCGCCGGATACTTAATGACGTTGGGCTGTATCATACCCGTTTCAAGCGCAGGGATTAACAGCGCTTCGGCAACAGTGAGGTGCGCGTCCCCGTCGATCCTTTCCGGGGCTCGATCAAGTCGTCGCACCATCAACGATCGTCTTGGCAATCGTTGCCATGACAACTATATTTGCGGAATGGAGCGGACCGACCTGCACCGGAACTTCGGGTTCCTTATTCACGACATCGCCCGGCTGATGCGGGTGGCGTTCGATCGCCGCGGCAAGGAGCTGGGGCTGACCCGCTCGCAATGGTGGGTGCTGACCGCGCTTTACGCTAAGGAAGGCGTCGCCCAGTCGGAGCTGGCGGCGTTCATGGACCTGGAGAAGGCGACCCTGGGCCGCCTGCTCGACCGGCTCGAGGACAAGGGCTGGATCGAACGCCGGCCGGACCCGTCCGACCGCCGGATCAAGCGGGTCGTCCTGACGGAGAAGGTCCAGGGCCTGATGCGGGAACTCCGCGACATCGCCGCCGACATCCGCAGCGACGCCATGAAGGGGCTGTCGCGCGCCGAGCACGAGGCGTTCATCGACACGCTGCTGCGCATCAAGACCAACCTGCACGCCTTCGACGAGTTGGCCGGGCCGGCCGGCGTTCAGATGGAGGCCGCCGATGACTGACGACAAGAAGGACGTCGTTCCGGCCGAGGATGGCCCGATCACCGCGCACAGCGCCCGCCCCCGCCGCCGTCGCGGCCGCATGCTGAAGCGCCTGATCCTGCTGGTGGTCATCCCGGTCATTGTCCTGGCGAGCGCGTCCTACATTTACGCCATCACCGGGCGCTACGTGACGACCGAGAACGCCTATGTGAAGGCCCACATCATCGCGATCTCGACCGATATCGACGGCCGGGTGATCGAGGTCGGCATCAACAACAACCAGGCGGTGTCGCGCGGCGACGTGCTGTTCCGGCTCGACCCCGACCCACACTGGCTGGCGCTGAAGTCGGCCGAGGCGCGCATGATGTCGGTCCGCCAGGAGGTGGAGGCGACCCGCGCCGAATATCGCCAGGTTCAAGCCGAGATCGACGAGGCGCGGGAGACCGTCGCCTTCTTCGAGCGCGAGGCCGCCCGCCAGCGGCAGTTGAACACGCGGGGCGTCGCCACCGCCGCGAGGTTGGACGAAGCCGAGTTCGAGGTTGCCAGCGCCCGACAGCGCGTTCGCGCCCTGCGGGAGAAGGTCCGCACCGTGCTTGCCGAGCTCGGCGGCGACCCGGAACGGGCGGTCGAACTGCACCCGAAGTTCGTCGAGGCGCAGACGGCCCGGGACATCGCCGAGCTCAACCTGAGCTACACGGAAGTCAGGGCGCCCACCGACGGCATCGTCACCCAGGTCGCCCTGGAGGCCGGCGAATGGCTGGAGGAGGGTGAGCCCGCCTTCGGCCTGATCGAAACCGCCCATACCTGGATCGTGGCCAACCTCAAGGAAACCCAGCTCACCCATGTGAGGGAGGGTCAGGTCGTGGAGGTCGGCATCGACGCCTATCCGGACGTCACCTGGCAGGCGCGGGTCAGCTCCATCGCGCCGGCGACCGGCGCAGAGTTCGCCGTTCTGCCGCCACAGAACGCGTCCGGCAACTGGGTCAAGGTGGTACAGCGCGTCCCGGTCCGCATCGACCTCGAGATGGTCGATGGCCGCCCGCCCCTGCGCGCCGGGATGACCGCCTCGATCTCGATCGATACCGAGCGCGAGCGCCAGCTTCTCACCACGGTGCGGGAATCGATCGCGGCGCTCAGCGCGCCGGAGGCGCCGGCCGCCGGCAACTGAGGCGGCGCCGGGGGCGATCGGGCGCGAACGGCCGGCCAGACGGGATGAGCGGGAACGATTCGCCCGGTCGAACGGCCGCCACCGGCGCGCCGCATCCGGCGACCGGCCGCCGCTTTGCCGACCGTCACCCAACCGTCATCTCGCCGGTGTAGTACCGTGGACGCCCACCGTCCGCGTCCCCGGAGAGTCAGCATGCCCGCGTCGAAAGTCCTGGTCGTCGTCTTCGACGGCCTGCGCCCGGACCACGTCACCCCGAACCGGGCCCCGAACATCCACGGCTTCGCCAGCGCGGGCGTGTGGATGCGCAACACCGCCTCGGCCTTTCCGAGCGAGACTCGGGTGCAGGTGACGACGTCCATGACCGGCCATCCGCCCGCCGGCCACGGGATCATGGCCAACGCGTTCTACGATCCGGCGTTGGGCTTCACCTCGCCGATGGATACCTCCGACGACGCCCGCATGCGCGCCGCCGACAGGGCCTATGGCCGGCTGATCGGCGCCACGCATCTGAGCGAGATTCTGTGGGGCGCCGGGCGCAAGTTCGCGGCGGTGACCACAGGCAAGGTCGGCAACGCCCGCCTGCTCGCCGGCCGTGCGCCCGAGCTCGGCCAGCCGGTGCTGTCGATCTGGGGCGACGCGATCTCCACGCCGGCAGCCGCTTACCAAAAGGTGGTCGACCGCTTTGGCCCGGTGCCGGAGCAGGCGTTCCCCAACACCGGCGTCGCCGATTGGGCGGTGCGGGTCCTGCTGGAGCACGTGATCCCCGACCACGCGCCCGACGCCTGCGTCCTGTGGCTGAACGAGCCGGACCTGACCTACCATTACCGGGGCCTGGGAAGCGGCGAGTCCGAAACCGCGATCGGCGCGGTCGATGCCGGCTTCGGGCGGATTCTCGACTGGTGGCGCGCCCAGGGGCGCGATGCCGGCTGGAACATCATCGCCATGTCGGACCACGGTCATGTCACGGTCGAGGGTCAGATCGACGTGGCGGCGGCGCTGAAGGCCGAGGGCTTGGCCGTCGGTCCTGCCGTCGGTCCCGATGTCGACTACGCCCTGAAGCCAGGCTATTCCGCCCATGTCGCCGTGCGCGACCGCGACCCGGCGCTGACCCACCGGCTGATCGAGACCCTGCGGGCGCAGGAGTGGTGCGGGCCGATCCTGGCGCGCCGGGCGAACGGCGACATCGGCACCCTGCCGCTGTCGACGGTGAACTGGGACCACCGGCGCGCCGCCGACATCGCCTTCACCCTGCGCGCCTGGGACCGGGACAGCGAGGCCGGCCTGCCCGGCGTGATCCTGGCCGACAATCCGGACATCCCGCTCGGCGGCGGGCTGCATGGCGGACTGCACCAGCGCGAGCTGAACCATTGCCTGTTCCTCGGCGGCGAGATGTTCCGCAAGGGGGTGGAGATCGACACGCCGAGCGGGACTGTCGACATCGCGCCGACGGTCCTGAAGCTGCTGGGCCTGCCGCCGCACCCGCTGATGGCCGGCCGGGCGATCGAGGAGGCCTTCGCGCTCGGCGACCCGGCCCCGGAGGTGATCGAGCACAGCCACGAGGCTGGTGCCGCCGACTACGCCCAGAAGGTCGTGACCGCCGGCGTCGCGGGCGCGACGCGACCGTATCTGCGCTGGGGTATGCGCACGGCGTAGGCGCCCCATGTTAGTGGCATGCGCGCGCTCATTCTCCTTCTGACGCTTCTGCTGCTCCCCTCGACGGTTCTGGCCGAGGGCTGGCGCCGCGGCGACGGCGGGCCCGCGACCCGCGCCGAGGTCGATGCCAGCCTGCTGACGGCCGAGTTCGTCCTGCTCGGCGAGACTCACGACAACCCCCACCACCACGCCGCCCAGGCGGCGCTCCTGAAGGCGATGGTCGATTCCGGCCGCCGCCCGGCGGTGGTTTGGGAGATGGTGAACCGCGACCGCCAGGCGGACATCGACGCCTGGGCCGCCGGCCCCGAGGCCGGGAACCCGGACGCGTTCGCCGCGGCGGTCGGCTGGGCCGACAGCGGCTGGCCGGATTTCGCGCTCTACCGTCCGATCGTCGCCGTCGCCGCCGAGGCCGGGCTGGCCCTGATCGCCGGCGGGCTGGAGCGCGGGCCG
>JGI12316J15310_10000039_pt10 | contig 16677 bp, 10 predicted proteins | sample MarCyaLeptolynsp_FD_15310 | JGI IMG/M metagenome (IMG submission 15310)
CGATGGGGTTGATGTACTCCTGCTTCGATGCGTTGGGCACTGCGTTGTGAAATTTCAGCGATTGCTGCTGCCTGGGCCTGAGTTGACCCTGCTTTTCTCGCATTCATATACATTCTGGTTTGATACGCTTGAATTGCCACTAGAGATCCCCTGTTTCCGCTTTGGAGGTCTCTCTAGTGTCTTTTTGATTCGGCCTCTAGGCGGCTAGAGATAAATCTGTACTACCCGCCAGTTTAGTTGTCGTCGCCCGCCAATTTAATTGTCACCTAATAATTTCAATCGGCTGCAGAAGGCGAGCGTGTTGATGATGTTGAGGTATTGTACGCTGCAATATAATGATGCCACCCGGACGCTCACCATTGTGACACCGACGGAGGACCTGGCCTACGCGATTCGTCGGAATGTGGGGGCGATTCGCAATCCCATGCGCTGGCGGATTGTGGTTGTTTGCTCCTGATGGGGCGAGGGAGCGGTAGGGGAAGCGGAGGGGGCGGGGGCAGTGAGGGAAGAATTGCTCGGGTCACTACCCCACCTGTTAATGCCTATTTAGAGGCGTGAGGTTTTTGAGTTTTCAATGGAGGCCATAGGAGGCTGGAGCTTCCTGGACTGTGTTCCTATGCTCTGCTTGGGAACGAGAAACCCAGTCTACTGAGCTGACACAGTTAATTTGGTGCAATAGAGTTAGGGTATCGAAAAGGCTATAATCCTGACTCGATAGACCTCGGCCGCACTACAGTGCTAACTACGAATTTATGCAAATCCTGGCTCGATAGACTTCGGCCGCACTACAACTACAGTGCTAACTACGAATTTATGCAAATCCTGACTCGATAGATCTCGGCCGCACTACAGTGCTAACTACGAATTTACACACTTGTAGGCGTGTCACAACACTGCAAATTGATATCAATGTTTCTGACTTGATATCAGAGGGCGTTTGTGCGATCGCGGCGATTGAACAATGGATTAAAGATCGTAAACCTCGCTTGTTCTCAAGATTTGCTGACTTCTGACGTGGGAATTGCTGAAGCAAACTCTTTTGCTTGTTGGCTTGCCGCTAAGAAGCGGCACCACTGGGGTTTTCTTCACCGTTGCTGTTGGGGCCTTTTTCACCATTGCCGTTCGCATCGGGGTCATTGTCGCTGGGGTCCGCTTCGCCGCTGCTGTTGGGGTCTTCTTCATTTTTTGGCGGAATGCGTTGATCGTCCCAGGCTTCTTTGAGCAAGGCGGCATTGCACTGGAAGCCACCCTGGTTCAGGGCTTTGGACAGTTGCTGATATTCCTCTGGGGTGGGTTCTTCCCCGTCGTCGATCATTTGGTCGAGGCGCGATCGCGCTAGGTCTGCCCAGGTTGCAAATGTATCGCGATCGATGTCTCGCATTTTGAGTGTGTGAACAATAAATGCGGCAATCACGCTTCGCGGCTTAGACACAGGGGCATCTCCCTCACAAGATAGGTTTTGGTTGTTTTGGGGATAGAGCTTCGGAACAAAGTCTGTACTTAACCATCCCAGTGTTTCCAGATGAGACAGAATATCTTGCAGATCGCGCAGCGTGTCCTGGAGTTGGTATAAAAGAGATTCCTGCTCTGGGACAGTCTCGGACTCCTCTATTGCCTCAGGCAAACCATCATCAATCAAGGTTTCTAGCTGTGCAACAGTAATGGTTTCGCCCGTCAGAGCAGACAAACCCTCTGCCAGAAGCCGAAATGTTTTGCGGTTGGGTTCGTGATGGCCGTTGGCAATCGCATAGCCCGTGCTTGTGCTGATGTTTGCACTCAGACAGAAGTGTCTCACATTGGTCTCATACCGCATCAGCGTGTCCCTGAAGAACCGCGCTAGAGGCCGCAGAGCGATCTTCCCTTTTTTCTTTTTCCTGGGCTGTGACAAGCGTGAGTCCTGAATCGACATCCCCTATTCTACAAAAATTAGCGCCCAGTGCTTTTAAAAGCAGCAAGAATGCGATATTGTTTCTTTAGCAACCACTCGCTAATTAGCAGTGAATTGAAAATAATGTTGGATGCGATTGCCGTTTCCTGACTCTTCGGAGGCAGGGTGGCTGCAACCTCAACGTCAACGCAAGCCCAAGACACCTTAAAATCAGGAAGGAATAGATTGTGACAATGAATACAGAAGAAAAACAACCCATTTATTCTAGTACCAGTGCCAGCCAGGAGATAACCGAATGCAGTCATCAATTGCATCGTATCAATGCTCAGCTTGATATTCTCTGGCGGGCTGCCTGGTACGACCAGACAGAGGGCGGCTATCCAGAGCTAATTGCTCAAATCCGAAAGCAGGTCAGCGAAGTCGCCGATCGTATTATTGGCGTTGCTTGGGATCTGAAGCCGCAGCCCAGCAAAAACGACACCCATTGATGCAAAAGAAGGTATTCCTATAGAGGTAATGATTTTTAAGCACGCAGGTAGAACCTGCGCGCTTAAAATCATTATTTGTTTACCACTACCCAAAAGAACGGACAGTAAACACGATTGTCTGCATATTAGAGGGACGCGCCTTGGAAGGTTAGCGCGCCCAGCAAGGACGCTAACTTTCCTTTTCCCAGGCTGAAAGTGCAATGGGTATTGGGTCCGCTCTGCGGAAAATAATTTTCCAGTCGCGATTAAACAAATCAGGATTTCTGAACGTACAGGTTCCACCCATGCGCCAAAATTCTTGCTGATTAGTTGCCCTAAATATTGATATAGCAATACGTTAGATTGGGTTGAGACCTTGTTAGCTGAAGCCTGCTTTCAAAGTCGCCTTGCACTGAAAGACTTTGTATTGGATACCATTTTGTTCTCCCTTATCGACACACTATCCTTGACGCAGATCTCGTCCAAACCCACATGCGTTTGTTCCAAAATGGAGAAGTTGGAGATCGAGTGGATGTCTGAGCGGGTAAAAGTCCTACGGATTTTTGCCTAATGGATAGCATCTACACCTTAGAGATCAATTTTGCAGAGGTATAACCGCTAATCGCGAACTGCTCGCTGCTAATCGCGAATTGCTAATGACTACTACTGGACTGACATAGCTCATTTGGTGCAATAGAATTAGGTTGCGAAAAAGAATGTAATCCTTACTCGATAGACTCTAGAAGCACTAAAGTGCCAACTACGAATTTACACAATTTTAGGCGTGTCACACGCCTACGAATCGCGAAAAATGATTAAGGGCTAAATTTTTAGCCCAAAGACGGGCATACTGGATCTTAGGGGATTGTGTTTAAGTCGGAAATAATGCGCGCAAGAATGACTCAGGTGAGAGTGGTATAAGCGATTTGGCTGATTTTCAATCACTGTGGATTTCTTGTAAGCTGCAGAGCGCAGGTAGACTATGGCATTTGAGGGTTCCCCTATAACTTCTGTGTCTCCAAAAAGGACGATCGGACGTCATCTGCTGACTGTTTCTCCTCAAGCTTCGCTCACTGAAGCTGCTGCTCTGCTGAGTCAAAGTAGCGACTGCGGTTTCCCCTCTGGGGAAGAGCTGTTTGATGCAGGCTTGCAATGTGAAACTACCCCCAGCTGCGTTTTGGCGATCGAGTCAGAACGGTTGGTTGGTCTATTAACCAGCCAGGATTTACTCGGGTTGTCAGCTCAAGGAATTCGGTTTGAGACCACCAAAGTTGCCGATGTTATGACGCGGCAGACGATCGCGCTTAAAGAATGCGACTTCAGCGACATCGCTGTTGCCATGGAGCTTTTTTGCCAACATTGCATTCAATACCTGCCAATTACGAACGATCGCGATCAGATTGTGGGACTGGTGACAATGGATAGTATTCAGAACGTTTTGCAAATCGAGAACCGACTCAAAATCAGGTCGCTGCAGCAGGAGATTGATTTTCTCCGGGCTGGAAGCGTTGAGTGCGAACGTCTTCGTCATAGGCATTCGGCTTGCGATCGCGATCTGCGATCGCAGGCCGAATTCAGGAGTTCCCCAGAAGAGGCCAGGGAATTCAACGATTCAGAGACGCATTATGGCTCTCTGGTAGAACATTTGTCCGATGGTCTTTATCTACTAAATGCTAATTTCCAGCCGATTTATTTCAATCCAGCCATAGAAGAGAGCTTCGGACGTCCAAAAACCTATTTTTCTGCCAACTATCCAGAGCGTTTCCTGAGCTGTATTCATCCTGATGACCGAGCGCAAGTTGGTGAAGTGTTTTTCAACGGTAATCTCGATCGAGATCTGATCGAGATCAAGTACCGTATTGTGACACCATCAGGAGAAATTCATTATGTCAGAGATCGGCGGCAGGTCATTCGCGATTGGTATGGTAATGTTAAAAATTACCAGGGTATTGTTACCGATCTCACAGTTACCAAACAAGCAGAGGCAACCCTCCAGCAAAGCGAACAGCAATACTATACCCTGGCGAAAATGTCTCCAGTGGGTATCTTTCGCACAGATGCTCAGGGAGACTGCTGGTATGTTAACCAACGCTGGCAAGAAATTGCGGGTATTGAGTTGGAAACAGCATTAGGAATGGGATGGCTCCAGGCTATCCATCCCAGCGATCGCAAGCAGGTGAGCGCCGATTGGAATGTAGCAGCGCAAACACATTCTCCTTTCCGTGCAGAGTATAGATTTCAGCGGCCTGATGGCAAAATAACCTGGGTGGTCGGTCAGGCTGTTCCCGAACGGAGCGAATCAGGTGACATGAAAGGGTACGTCGGCACCATTACTGATATTAACGAACGTAAGGAAGCCGAGGAAGCCTTACGCTATCGCAACACCTTTGAACGTCTGATTGCTAGCATTTCAAGTTATTTTGTCAACCTGGACTCTACAGAAATTGATTCTGGCATCCGCTGGGCACTGGGGCAAATCGGCCAATTCGCCGGGATTGACCGCAGCTACGTTTTTCTGTTTAATCCAGACGGTTTGACCATCAATAATACCCATGAATGGTGTGCTGAGGGCATAAGATCGCAAATTCACAACTTGCAGGAAATAGCCCTTCATGCTGAGCTACCCTGGTTCTCTGAAAAACTTCAACGAGGCGAGATTGTTCACATTACTGAGGTGAACAATCTTCCAGTGCTGGCAAACATCGATAAGATTCATTTTCAAATGCAAGACATTTTGTCATTACTTGTGGTTCCTATGGTCTTAAGTGGTGGCATGATTGGGTTTGTTGGGTTTGATTCGGTTCGGAGTCCCAAAATCTGGTCAGAGGATGCGATCGCGCTCTTACGTCTAATTGGAGAAACCTTCGCCAATGCTCTACAACGAGTCCAGGCAGAAGAAACCCTGCAACAGCTGAATCAAGATCTGGAAACCAAGGTCAAACAGAGGACTGCTGAATTGCAGCGCAGTAATGAGGCATTGCAACAGAAAATTGTTGAACGCAAACAAGCCGAGCAAGCATTGCTGGGTAGTATCGCGACCAACCGTGCGTTGCTGGCAGCGATTCCAGATTCTATGTTTCGTATCAGTCGCAATGGGACCTTTGTCAATTACAAAGCCACCAAAAATGGTCAATTGCCGGTACCGTTAGACAACTTGATTGGCAAAAAGGTCGTCGAAGTACTACCGGAACCCGTTGCACAGCGAACGCTTGATGCCGTAGAGCGTTCGCTGGAAACTGGCGAACTACAAACTTTTGAGTATCAATTGTCGGGGGACGACGACAGCGTCACCTATTGGGAAGCTCGTTTTGCGGTCAGCAGTAAAGATGAAGTCATGGCAATTGTCCGCGAAATCACTCAGCGCAAACAGGCAGAAGAAGAACTGCTCAAAGCCCTGGAGAAAGAAAAAGAACTCAACGAACTCAAATCTCGTTTTGTCGTAATGACCTCCCACGAGTTTCGTACTCCTTTATCGGCAATTTTAGGATCGTCAGAATTGCTCAAGCATTACGGTCACACCTGGGATGAAGAAAAAAAAGTGCTCTATCTGGATCGGATTCACGACTCGGTGCAACATATGACGCGGATGTTAGACGATATCCTCACCCTTGGTAAAGCAGAGGCAGGGAAACTAGAAGTGAACCCCGCACCGATCGATCTGATGCAATTCTGCCACTCACTGGTTGAAGAGTTGCAAACTGGAATCGGTAAACAACATCAACTCGCCTTCACCCATTCAGAACAACCTATATACGAGGAAATGCGTCCTTTTCTGGACGAGAAATTACTACGACATATTTTTGGCAATCTACTCTCAAATGCAATCAAGTACTCGCCTCCAGACAGCACAGTAGAGCTTGTACTTTCCTGGAAAGCAAGCGAACTCTGGTTCGAGGTTCGAGACCAGGGAATTGGGATTCCTCCAGAAGACCAACAGCATTTATTTGAATCCTTTCATCGTTGCAAAAATGTTGGCAATATTCCTGGTAATGGTTTGGGACTGGCGATTGTTAAACGGTCTGTGGAATTGTGTGGTGGCACGATCGCAGTAGAGAGTGAAATCGGCTCGGGCACAAAATTTACGATCGCGATTCCAATCCAAAGCGCCGCTCAAGAATAGCAGCAGGCTGGGACAAAAGAGCATCCTTCTTTTGCCTCTGTAGGCTTGCAAATGCTCTTGCACTCTATCGTTATCAGGAACAAAACTGGATTCGGCAAGATTGTCTTATTAGCGTGCTTGCTGAATTAAACCTATTCTTCAAACGCGAGCGATGTTTTGGGGTGCAAGAGAGCTGTTCTGAGCGAATAGCCATAATGCTGGACCCACTACATGGAGATTAGCAAACAAAATCCAGAAAAACGACATGCCTGTTGCCATAATTCATATATAAGTAAAAATGCTAAGCAAAACCTGTTATATGCAATCATCATGGCAACGTTGCTTCTGGCATTACCAAACTGTCAAAATGCTTATTTTTAGAGCGCTATTGGCAAAGAATCCCAGAAATAGGTAATTTCTCTTACTGAATACCAAGTCTTTTTGAAGTAAAAAATAAAACAATAAAGAAATAATGCAACCCTTGCGATTTTGGTCAGAAAGTATTATAATCTACCTGTTGACGTGCTTGTTTAGGCACTCAACGTCCCATGTCAGGGATCGATTTAAGTTGGGTTTAGTGATTCTCTGCAAAACTTAGTTCCCATATTCCAGGCTCATTCCTTGACGGTAATAGGGGAGAAAAATAGTGAATAAAATTCTCATCATTGAAAATGAAGATCGTATCCGCGATATCATCGTCGAAATCTTAGATGCTGAAGGGTTTGAGGTCATTCAGGCAGAAGATGGTGCCCTTGGATTGCAGTTAGCTCAACAACATCTGCCAGCCCTGATTCTCTGCGATATTATGATGCCCAAGCTTAACGGTCATGGTGTGTTAGAGCAGTTAAAACAAAATTCAGTCACAGAAAACATTCCCTTCATTTTCCTCACAGCCAAGGCTGGCAAAGCGGATATGCGAATCGGGATGAATCTGGGGGCAGACGATTACCTGACCAAACCCTTCACCATGTTAGAGTTGCTGGAAACGGTTAATGTCCGACTAGCAAAACGGGCTTCCGTGCAAAAGCACTATACTGCCCAAATTCAGCGATTAGAAGCAGGGTATGCCAGTCAGCTTCAGCAAATCAAAGCAAGGTTGAATCATTTGCTTCATGCTGACAGTGAAACTTTATCTCATCAACTGACTCTACAAGAACGATTCGATCGACTCCTCCAGCAATGGGAAATGGAGCCGCCTGGAGAAGGCGAAACGAAAGCGTCGATCGTCCCTATTCTCTGTTTGCAGTTCGATCGATTTGACCAGGTTGAGGAATCTTTGGGCAATGAATTGAGTGCTTTATTGTTCAATAGCATTGTTGAACGTCTGTTTGCCAGCATTGGCGATCGCAACCTTGTGGCAAAACTCAATACGAATGAATTTGCAATTGTCCTGGGTCCGGTCGAAAACCGGCAAACTGCAGCTGATATTGCTCAAACGCTTCTAGACAATCTGGCTCAACCTTTTTCCCTCAAGAACCATCAGTTTGTTCTCCCGGCTAACATTGGGATCTCGGTTTTCCCTCACGATGGTACCCAGTTAGAGAAACTGCTTTCAAGAAGTCGTAATGCCTTGTTTCTGGCCCAACAGCAGGGCAAAAATCAATATCGGTTTTACCAGGCCGAGAATCGTATCGTTACACTGGCACAACTGGCGCTGGAGACCGATCTGCGCTCTGCCCTCAAGCGGGAGGAATTGCAGCTCTATTATCAACCTAAGGTGAATTTAAAAACGGCGAAGGTCGTTGGCGCAGAAGCACTTTTGCGTTGGCATCATCCTGAGCGCGGTGTTGTTTCGCCGGGGACGTTTATTCCCCTTGCAGAGGAAACGGGTTTGATCGACTCCATTGGAGAATGGGTGCTGTGGAGTGCTTGCAAACAAGCTAAAGTATGGCAGGATCGGGGGTTAGATTGTTTGACCATTGCAGCAAACCTTTCGGCTCGTCAGTTCAATCAACCCAAGCTGTCCCAACAATTGTCTGGAATTTTGAGAGACACCGATCTCAATCCGACAACTCTGGAGTTAGAACTGACAGAAAGTACCCTGGTGGAACATCCAGATATGGCGATTCGAAGTCTGGAAGCATTAAAGGCAATGGGGATACAAATCGCGATTGATGATTTCGGCACTGGCTACTCTTCTTTGGGTTATCTGCAAAAATTTCCTTTTGATATTTTAAAAATCGATCGCTGCTTTGTCCGCAACATTAACACCAATCATAAGAATGCTGCGATCGCGCAGGCCATTATTGAAATGGCTCATCAAATGAAGCTCAAAACAATTGCTGAAGGGGTGGAAACGGAAGCAGAACTTAGCTTTTTCATGCAACATCAATGCGATGCCATTCAAGGCTATTTTTTCAGTCGTCCTCTACCCGCCGAAGAGTTTGAGAACTTTGTCAGAGATAGCCAGAATCTGACAGCAATTTGTGCCTAATGCAGCCAGAATGCTCGACTGAGACTTCTGATACAATAGCTTTGCCAATCGAAAGCGCCATCAGAGTGATACTTTTGAAACCTGCATTTTTCTCGTTCTCGTTCTCTAAAATGCTAAAAATACGCCAAATGTATGACTAAAAATCTGCTGCAACTCTCTATAATTTGTAAGTATAGAGAGAACATAGTCTTTAGGTAAACTAAGGATTTTTAGTTTGATAGACTACAAGCTTGAACCAAAATAAAGTTTGAGAAGTGAATACTAGAATCCAGTTATCTTTTGATTGCTGGCCCCCGGATCCCGCTCAGATTAAACTATACCCGCTTAGGTAATCTCCTGCTCGTCATTGCTATTCTGGTTCGAGCTGTCAACTGGGTGCAGGCTTTTGATCTGTACAAATGCGATGTTGTGTTACATGAGGTTCGGCACAGTTTTAACGCAACTTGGTTGCAGGCTATTTTCGTTAGATTCCGGCTAAAAGTCTGACACCTTAAGGAGTTGTCTGGAATCGTTCAAATCAGAGAGACCAGGTGAGAAATTCGGTTGTTTTATGGACAGCGGATTAAAAGAGTATTGTTGTAACTTCAAAAACTGACTTCCTGAGCCGCACTGATTTCACGAGGGCCGTCGACTTGCTATCCTCTCATCGCTTGAAATGCTACCAAATAGGATAGTTCAAAAAATTCACAAACGGAGCAATGGCAAAAATTCTAGTTGTTGAAGACGATCCTCGCGTACGCGAAATTATCTGCGAGATTTTGCAACCTAAGGGATTTGAACTTTTCGAAGCAGAAGATGGTCTGCTGGGAGTACAACGGGCAAAGGAGAAGCTGCCCGATCTGATTATTTGTGACATTATGATGCCCAATCTGGATGGGTATGGCGTTTTGGAGCAGCTCCAGAGACAGTCATCGACTCGAGAAATAGGGTTTATCTTCTTGACGGCTAAATCTGGCAAGGTGAACTATCGTGAGGGTATTGAGTTGGGGGCAGATGATTATCTGACGAAACCCTTTACCATGGCTGAATTGCTGGGAGCTGTTTCGATTCGCCTGAAGAAACAGAGACGGATAAAGCAGGATGCTGAGAAGAAGGTGTCTCAGTTGCGTCACAATCTGACTTTATCTCTACCCCATGAATTGCTAACGCCGTTGAATGGCATTATGGGGAACGCGGATTTGCTGAAGCTCGAGTGCGATGAAATAACCCCTGATGGGATTTTGGGGATGGCGAACGATATCAAAATGTCTGCGGTTCGTTTGCATCGTTCGATCCAAAATTTCCTGCTCTATGCAAAGTTGGAGATGGTGTCAACTAACCCAGAACAGGCGGATGAACTTCTGCAGGGAGAAACTCCCTCAACTCAGGAAACCATCCAGGCGGCAGCCAGACAGCAAGCAAAAACATCAAATCGCTCGGCAGATCTGAATTTGGCTCTCCACGAATCCTCTTTACCACTGGCAGATAAGTGGTTATCGAAAATGGCCAACGAACTGATTAATAATGCCTTCAAATTTTCTTCGAAGGGGACGCAAGTCGATGTTACCAGCCAGCATGACGAAGACACATTCCTTTTGCAAGTGTGCGATCGCGGTCGCGGCATGACCGCCGAGCAAATTGCCAACGTCGCAGCCTGTATTCAATTCGATCGCAAACTGTACGAGCACCAGGGCTCTGGATTGGGGTTAGCGTTGAGCAGACGGTTAGTTGAGTTGGCAGGAGGGGCCTTGGAAATCGAGAGCGTTCCTCGGAAACAAACAACTGTCCGATTAAGCTTGCCCTTGCAATAAGTGCTCTCTGACTTCTCCCTTCAATGACCACCACTCTCTAGCCTTTTGCAATTGGTCGTAGGATGGTTTCTTTCAGTCTGTCCCGAGTTTCAGCCTCTAACTGAGAGCTTTTATCAAGGCAAGCTAATAATAATTGATTAGCATCATAGTATTGTTTGAGGCGTTCTTTTTGGGGGGGCGTGAATTGCCATTGATGGCCAAGGGTACGATGATCGAGCACGATTTGGGTTAGCTGTTCGGTCCATGATTGACCGTGGGTTTGCCACCACGCTTCTAATGCTTCCCTATCCTCGGATCGATCGGGGAGTTGTTCTGTGAGGGTCTGCAGAGACACTTTTAATGCCGGTTCAAGTTGGGGAAAATGGTTAAAATCGAGGGCAAGGAGTAGGGAATCATAACGATTAAAAAACAGCGTTGCATTCACGGTTCGGACGACAGCCAGGGCATAATTCAGCGCCAGATCGAGACCCAGTTCGCTGGAAGGGTCAGCAACAAGTTGGGAATCGGCAGCCATTGCTAGAGCAAGGTCGCTGGCAATGGGCAGATCTGGAGGCAGAGTTAAAGTGAAGTAAAAGGCACGTATTGCTGTCTGATGGTAGGAGCAATCAGCCATCGATGTTTTTTGGTCGATCCAGGTGAGCAATTGTTGCAGTTGCTCATCAGCGGCTGCGATCGCATCCACCCGCTGTTTCATCAACTGCAAAAAATCGCCAGTATTGGGCAGCATCTCAGCAACCAACAAAAATACTTCTTGCCAGCGTCTTTCAGCAACATGCTCAACGAGCTGCTCTAATGAAGCTGAATTTGCTGTAGAAACAATCTTTTTGGCAGTCAAATACTCTTGAAACGTTAAATGAGAGAATGAATAAATTCCCCGAGCTCGTTCAATTAAAATACCATGTTGAGCTTCAATTGATTTCAAGACTGCGTTGCCATCCAGTTGCTGATTAGAACCCAAAGAAGGGGTTTTTCGTTGGTCTACATTCGACAAACAATCTTCAATCAGTTGCTGCACTTTACTCGCTTCAAAGAAGTAGTTCCCCTTGGTAAACATAATGCTTGCTACCTGAGCCAGCAACTCAATCTTTTCGCTCAGAGATAAATTGCGATAAATGTCATCCCGCTTAATCCCTCTCGCTTCGTCCCATCGACTCAACAGCAATTGCAATCCTTGTTTATAGAGTTCCGAACGTTTGGTCGGAAAGTCACCTTTAGCCTGAAATCCCAGACAGGTGAGACTCAATAAAAGAGGAATCGAAACCAGTTCTCGAATCGGTTGATTTTCAGGAAGGTTGAGCTTTTCAATAAATTGAGCCGCTCTATCTTCTTCCGTTGGGCTAGCATTCCTGGCAAGCGCTGCAAACCATTTCTGTACAAACTTTTCGATTTGTGGTTGGCTGAAATCAGCGATTTCGACTTCTGTAAATCCCTGAAATCGGTACTGAGAAGCAGCGATTCGGCATGTGATAACAATCTGATTCTTAAAAAATTTACTGGAAAATTTTCGCAGCTGTTTGATGGTTTCTTCATGGTCTGCTTCTTGCACTTCATCTAAGCCATCCAACAAGATCAATCCTCGTCCCTGGGACAAGATAGTTTCAACGTCGGGTTGCGAAATGCCATAATCCCCAAATTCTTGATAGACATAGTTCAAAAAGTCAAATTTTTCTGTATCTCTTGCTTCTTCAGCAAAGTCTTTGAGTCTAATAAAAATGGGCACCTGGTTGGGTTTGAAATGGCCCAAATTGCATTGAACCGCAATAAATTGCAAAAAGGTGGTTTTGCCGGCTCCAGGTTTGCCTAAAACGAACAACTTGGTATAGTCTTCCAGCGCTTGTAAAGCGGGTTGTCGTTCTCGCTTTTGCCCAATGCGCTCAAACTCTCTATGGCCAAGGTTTTCAATGTCAGACATATCTAACCAGATCTGGTTGCTGGTTTCTTCAAGGATATTGACATCGACATAGAGATCGTCTAGCTCGACCGGACGAGCGATGTCTAACAAACGCAGAGTACCGCACTGATTTTGGATTTTCTCGGCGTGTTGCGATCGCGCTCTGGCCACGAGAGCATCCACATCAACTGCAATCTCTTTCGTCGTCTCCTCTGCTGCAGGTTCAGTGGCAATATCTTCTGGATCGAGATCCAGATTAAAGCAAATTTCGATGAACACATGGCGATCGACCGGTCGGCCTGTAAAGAAGCGCCAAATCGGCTGGCGAGTATGCAGTCCAACCTGAGCAGATAAATATTCTTGCGTCCATCCTTTCAAGCTAAATGCTCGTTTGGCTCTCCTAATTCCTTCCTCTGACGCTCGTAACGATCGCTTGGCCATAGTTTTGTTTTACCCGCGGGAATCCAGTATCCTCATTCATATTTTATACAATTCAAACAAGGGTAGTCCTAAAATTGGCAAAAAATTTCCGGCTGCCAATTTTCCAATAGCCCTGTCCGAGGACTGGAGTGGAAGCCCCCCAGAAGAGGGGCTTCCACTCCAATTTCCGAATGAGTCTCATGATGATGAATAGTCCAGTCATGAGGAAAAGGAGAGATGCAAGTCAAGAACACGACTTGGAAGGTTATTTTGAAAGCCTTGCGGAGCAAGGCTTTCAAAATAACCCATTTTTCTGCTCTAGCACGAAGAAATGGGGGTTAGCGCCCACTAACCTTCCAATTCGTGTCAAGAAAGCAAGATGAGGAGTCTGGCATTGGTCAATCGCAAGACGAATTGGGATCTTCGGCTTCAAGTTCCAGGGCATCCCTTAAGTAACTAAGGCCCAATTGTAGACTTGTCAAGCCACTACATGAAAGAATGGCTGAATCGCAATCGCCACAATCGCTAGTACAAATAAATTTATCGGGGCACTCCATATCCCCTGAATTTGTGCTAAGCAATTATGACTCCATGACTTGAACGGTTATTTGTGCTAGCAAATAATAACGAAGATTAGCGGTCTGACACCCCTAAAGTTGTGCAGATTCGTAGTTGGCACTTTAGTACTGCCAAAGTCTATCGAGTCAGGATTATAGCCTTTTCGGCGACCTGATTTCTATAGCACTAAATTAACTGTGTCAGTTCATGAGTGCTCCGAAGAAAGCGCTAATCTCCCAAATTGTGTGCTCCCTGCCATACTATTCATTACTGGAGAGCAAAATCGACCAGGTTTTGCAGAACTCCCTGGCTGAGTTTGGTCCAGGAAAACGACAACATCCCAAATTGCAGTAGAATTAAGGCCGTATTTATTCCAGGATCGTGAAGGATTTTAGGAATAAAAAATCTAGCCAGGGTTTTGCTATTTTTGATAAAAATTAGACAAATGGGAAATATTTCCGTAATCAAGTTAACGATCGGTACCTGCTAAAAAAAACAGGATATTTCTGCTAAGCAGAATAAAAAGAAAAGCTAAGAAATTAGAGAGGATAGACAATGAATCGATCGATAAGACCTGCATAAACTTTACTGAAAAATACGCAGGTTTTCCCGCTTCTTTCTCGGTAAGATTGCATCAGTCTAATGGATACAATCCATAACACTACCCTGTCATGGGTATTGATACTTCAGCTCTGAATGCCAGCGTTTTGGATGGGGTTCATTTTTCTATATTCTCTATCTGCCTGAGTAGCCATTTGTTGAAGGGCAGAATACGGGAGGTTTAAGTCTCTGTTTGAAAGGTTTCAATATAAGTAGCGTAACGCTCTGGATCTACCTGAATTCCCTCTTAAAAAGCGAGGATTTTTGACTATATTTCCTGGCTTCATGAGCAGAGAGAATGACATCAAGCCCACGCTAAATTTTACGGCGATAGGCTGCACCGAAAATCAATCCTGTGTAATTCCCTTCAACCGAATATTTTGTTTTGAATCTACAAAAAGTAGTACCTGCATCAGGAGTATCAATCCAAAATCCAAAATCTAAAATCTAAAATCCCCACAGCGCGTCTACCTATTCCATCGTTTGATGGACTCAGTCCCTATTTTGTGTTCCCTTGTCGGTTCAAGGAGGCGTCTGTGACCGATCGCGAGCTTCTCTCCCTGCTAAAGCAAGATGTATCCAGATGGAACCAATATTGCCAGCAAACCACCACAGCCGTAGAGGTAAATTTTAGAGGTGCCGATCTGAATGGGGTCAACCTCAGCGGCGCGAATCTCAGTGGTGTCAATCTGAGCGGGGCCGACCTCTGCTATGCAGATCTCACAGGTGCGATCTTGTCAGGTGCCAATCTCACTCTGGCAAATCTGCGTTGGGCTGACTTAAGATGGGCGAACCTCGTTGGAGCCAACTTCAACGAAGCCAATCTGATCCGAGCCAACTTTAGCGAAGCAACCGTCAGCGGGACCTATTTCAACATGAGCAATCTCAACATGGCCGACCTGAGATGGGCCGACTTGAGATGGGCCGATTTCCGCAGAGCTTACATGAGGGAAGCCAACCTCACCCAGGCCAACCTCACAGGGGCAAAATTTGACAAAGCCGATCTGCGCGGCGCTTGCCTGTGTCGGGCCAATTTGTGCGGCGCAAACTTTTCTCCCTTCGATCGGTCAGAGCAGGCAACCCAAACCGCCCAAGGTAAAGGACAGGGAGGAGCCGACCTCAGCAATGCCGACTTCAGCGAAGCCGACCTGTCCAAAGCCAACTTGAGAGAAGCGCGGCTCTACAACACCAACCTCAGCGGCGCTAACCTCACCAAAGTGGACTTCCGTAACGCAAAACTGAATAATGCCAATCTCAAAAATGCCGATTTAACCGGTTCCAATCTGAAAAGACGGGTGTCGAGCAAAACTGCCCCCTCCCAAAAGAAGCTCCAGCAGCGATCGCACTAATATAGCAATAGACAAGCTCGTTAGGACAGACAAAATTGAGAGCGTGCGAAGCGCGCTCTCAATTTTGTCCTAACCGATATGACTACTGCTATATCAGGACGGAAGACGGAGGAACGAGGACGGAGGACGGAGGGAAAGAGTTTGGGAAAGGGAAAAGGATGAATTGGCATCAGAGCACTCTCAATGAACACTCTTTCTTTCTTCCCTCTTCCGTCCTCCGCCCTCCGTCCTTGTAAAGCCTTCACTACGAACTCAGAGATTTTCCAACCCATCCTTGCCTGCTACCCCATTCCAGGATAGGCTACTTTTGTTTCTCAAGAGAAACAGTTTAATTCCTGGAGATCCAATGACGAAAAAGAAAGCAGACTTGGGTGGCAAACGCTTGATTGGTCTCTCTCCGACGAACTGGGTGCGCTGGGTCACTCAAAACCCCACCGTCACAGCAAGGGACATTCTCTCTTCTGAGTTTCAGTGGATTGGGCGGGAGAGCGATGTGCTGGTGCGCGCTTCCAGTCCACAATACGGCGACTTCATGGTGCTGAACGAGTTACAATTGCGCTATAAGAAGGATCTGCCTCTGAGAGTGAGAGCCTATGCAGCATTGGCAGAAGAGCGGTATCATTTACCTGTTTACCCTGTCCTGATTAACATCCTGCAGCCTCCAGCCACGATGGTTGTCCCCAGTCGCTATGAGTCAGAGTTTATGGGGCTGAAAGCGCGTCAAGATTATCGCGTTATCAACCTGTGGGAGGTGGATGCCAACCTGGTCTTTCAACAAAACCTGTCGCCGTTGTTGCCCTTCGTCCCGATTTTGAAGCACGGCGGTGAGGTGCCCATGGTTCAGCGAGCTTTGCAGCAGTTGCGGGCTGACGAACATCTGAGCGAACTGGAAACCCTCCTGGCGTTTTTTGCCAGCTTTGTTTTGACCATTCCCCTAGTCCAACAAATCATGAGGTGGGATATGACTGTATTATACGAATCGCCCTGGTATCAAGAAATTCAGGGACTCGCTGCTCAGCGGCCCTTGGTGCGGATCCTGCAGCATCGGTTTGGTGAAGCGGCAGCAAAAGCCGCTCCCCTTTTAGAAGGCTTGAACCTGCAACAATTGGAAGATCTAGTGGATGTAGCTCTGGAGGCAGAGTCCCTGGAGGCGTTCTGCAGCTGCATCCCGCCAAAATAAG
>JGI12316J15310_10001059_pt9 | contig 16610 bp, 12 predicted proteins | sample MarCyaLeptolynsp_FD_15310 | JGI IMG/M metagenome (IMG submission 15310)
ACGCAAACAGCACCAGACCCGACCAGAGCCTCAGCTTTTGCGCCCATTCGCCCCGTTTCGGCATCCATCGGCTTAGGAGTTGTGCCATTCCGACCTGTATCGTTCTCGAATGACGGTTTTACCGGAGCCGCCGCAAGCGCTCAATGCCTAATCGATTCTTTGCCGGCGCTCCACAGTCCAAGGTTGAATGCGGCGAATACCCTGCAGCAAAGCTGCGGAGTACGACCGAGTTCGGGTCTCATTCCGGCGCCCAGAGACGATCCAGGGAGAATGCCTCCATGTCGCGACACAGGTCGATGAACGCCCGCGCACTGTGGTCTATCGACTTTCGCCCCTTGTCGGCATCCGCATTGGACGCGTCCCCGACCGTACCCGCGACGTTCAAATCCTGTGCCTTCCAGCCGAACTGGCTCGGCCCGTGCGCCCGCAGATGTTTGAATTCCTGCAGAAAATTCAGTTGGGTCGACTTGAAATCCGTGGCCTTGTCCATCTTGACCAGATCGGGTCGGGCCGCAAGCATGATCGAGGTCTCGACGTCGCCGCCATGGATTCCGTAGGTCGATTCATGCGCAGGGAACAGGTCTTGCGGCTGGCCAAAACGGGCCCACGCCGTCGAAACCGCCAGCATTTCGTGGCGCACGCGCAATTCCCGCGCGACGATATCCATGATCGGTACGTTGCCGCCATGCGAGGTGATGATCATCAGCTTCTTGACACCTGCACGGTTGACGCTTTCGCCCAGTTCGATCCAGGCCCGGGTCACTGTCTCCCAGGACAGGGTCAGGGTTCCCGGCGACGAGATATGTTCATTCGATTTCCCGACGGACTGAATCGGCAGGAAGGTAACACCAAGATCGTCCGGCAACAGCTCGACAACGCGCTCGATACAGGCCTGCGCGATCGCGTGATCGGTCGCAACCGGCAGATGCGGTCCGTGCTGTTCGATCGCCGCGATCGGCAAAACGGCAATCGTCCGTTCACGATCGAGGCCGTGAAAATCCTCCGTGGTCATGTCCTGCCAATAGGGTGTCGGAAGCATAGAGGTCAGCCTTTCCTGTCGAATGTGCCCGCTTGGGGGTACCAGACCTGGCTTTTCGGTCAACGGGAATCGAGTTTCTTGGCGAATTGCAGTTCGTGCCAGTCCGTCATTCCAAGCGCCACCCATCCGCGTTTGCGGTAGAAGGCGGCCGCCCTGGTATCCGGGCCCGTCGAAAGCGTTGCAATGCTGCGTCCGCGCCGTTTCAGCATCTTGCAGGTCTTGTCCAGAAGTGCTGAACCGATGCCACGCCCGTCATTGTCCGGGTGCACGAACAGCGCCCAGATGGTGCCATCAAGCGGATTGGCGGCGGAAAATCCGGCAATCTTGTCGCTTTCCATCCAGACGAACAATGCCCGGTGTTCAATGAAGTTGCGATATTCGTGCACGGGGACGCGCGCCGGATCGGTGATGCGGTTTTCGGCCACCGCCACGCGCAGTTTGACCAACTGCTCCATATCGGACAGGCGTCCCAGCCGGATCGATCCGGCGAGCGGCTTTGGCGCGGTCCCGCTCACAACGCGTCCAGAAATGCGCGAGCGGCAGCACCATGTTCCGCTCGCAATTGTGCAATGTCCATGTGGACCGGCATGCAGTCGACAATTTTCCATGCACCGGCGATCATGACCCGATCGGCCTCATATGCGCCGCAAAGGACCAGAGCCGCGAGTGGATCGCCGGCGCCTGAAAACCGCAGGTCTTCGAGCGAATAGAACGACAGGTCGGCCTGTTTGCCGACGGAAATTTCCCCGATGTCGGACCGTCCGAGACAGGCCGCGGATCCCCTGGTTGCCCATCGAAACGCGTCGAAATGGGTAATGTCGGCCGCATTGTAGGTCAGCCGGTTGATCATCAGGGCGTGGCGCACACCTTCCATGAGATTGGAATTGTCGTTGGACGCGGATCCATCGACACCCAGCCCGACCGGACTGCCGGCCGCTTCGAGTTCCTTCGTCCGGCACTGGCCTGACGCCAGAACCATGTTGGATGTCGGGCAATGACAGACACCGACCTTGTGAGCCCCGAGCCGACCCACTTCGTCATCGTTGAAATGAATGCCGTGGGCGAGCCAGACCCGTTCGTTGAGCCAACCCGTATCCTCCAGAAAATCGACAGGCCGGCACTTGAAATGGGCCAGGCAATAATTGTCCTCGTCGATTGTTTCCCCGAGATGAGTGTGCAGCCGGCAATCGTGGCGATGGGCCAGTTCCGCGGTTTGCCGCATCAGGGACCTGGAAATCGTGAACGGCGAACAGGGCGCCAGCGCCACCTGGAGGAACGAACCTTCCGACGCATCGTGATAGGTGGACAGGACCCGTTCGCAATCGGCCAGGATCGCGTCCTCGTCCTGGACCACGCTGTCGGGTGGCAGTCCGCCATCCTTGACGCTGACGCTCATGGATCCCCGGTTCAGGGTCATGCGCATGCCCAGCCGTCCGGCCTCCTCCGCCTGGATGTCCATCGCGTCCTCCAACCCGTCGGGATAGAGATAGTGATGGTCGGACACGGTCGTGCAACCGGACATCAGAAGTTCCGTAAGGGCGAGCCGGGTGGCGAGGCGGAAAGCGTCCGGTTTCACCGACCGGGCCCAGATCGGATAGAGCGTCTGCAGCCAGGGAAACAATTCCTTGTTGATGGCCTGCGGGTGCGCCCGCGTCAGGGTCTGGAAAAAATGGTGATGGGTATTGATGAGGCCGGGCAAAATCACATGGTCCGACGCATCAAAGACGTCCGTCGGCCGCGCGGTCGGTTGCGCGCCGGCCGGGACCAGTTCGACGATCCTGCCATCGTCGACCACAAGCCCGCCGCCGGCGCCTTCGGCCAGAATGGCCAGCGGGTTTTTGATCCAAAGCACGGTTTGCCCCACTTTCCGTCCGCGTCGATCGCGCAGGCGCACTCGAGCCGTTCAGGTTCACTCGGACGCCTATCGCTTGTCGCATATCGACAAATTCGATTCCCAGCAAGGTTACCACAAGTTGCGCGATCCGTTTGCCGGCTTATCGAACACGGGGGCAAAATCTTTGGATCAGGCCTCGCCCTCATGCAGGCGTGCATGCGGATGGCCATAGACCGTATAGGCGAGCCACGTCGGTTCCCGTGCGTTCTTGGCTTCGGCGCGGGCACGACCCGCGGCCTCCACGACGGTTTCGCCCGCTTTCAAGGCATCGTAGAACCTGGTTGCGAACGTCAGGGCGGTCTTGTCGCCGATCGACCAGAGGGCACTGACGAACAGGCCGGCCCCGCATTTGACAAACGTCTCGGCCAATCCGCCGGTTCCGCTCAACGTATGCCCGCCGGACCCGGCCTGGCAGGCATTGATGAAGACGATCGGCATGGTTCCGTCTTCATGCGCCAGAACCGCGCAAAAATCGATTTCGTCGACCGTGAGTTTTTCCCGGTAATAACTGTTGTCCGGCCGCTTCTCGCCGGTCATCAGTAAAGCGGCATTCCAGATATCGTTGGAGTTGGCGGTGCCGTGACAGGCAAAATGCAACAGGTCGACCCGCTCTCCGTCCCTCAGGATGTTTTTGACCGCCGGTTGGGTTGCCTCGACTTCCTGCGCTTCAAAACGATCCTTGAGCAGCTTGATCTCGTCGCGGGCCCCCCTGAGCTTGAGTGCCGGTTCGACATAATCGGGGACCACATAATGAGCCCGGTCCGGCCGAACGCGCAGGCTGGCCGGCGGCCAGTAGAGATTGTCGATCCAGCGCACCACGCCCATTTCGCCGAGAAAGCGGCAGTCCCGGTCGATCTTGCCGGCGGCGTTGACCACATGCAGGCTCTCCCAGGGCACCGTCGGTTCCTCCGACATGACCTCGATGCAGCCGATATCCTTGCGATGGGTCCAGATCGCCTCGCGGATGGATTCGGGAACCAGTTCCACATACATGCGCGCGCCATAGGCCGCGATCTGATCCATGAACGTGTCGAACTCGTCGGGGTTGCGCCCCCATTCGCCCTCAAGTTTCTGATAGAAATTGGACACGAAACTGTTTTTGTTCCTGCGCACTTCCTGCACTTCATTGCGGGTGCCGAAATCGAGGTCGCGGGATTCCATGATGTAGCGCAGCCTGAAATGATCCTCCGTGGATCGTTCCTCGATGATCCGCAATTCAATCGTGGCTTTTTCGGAACGACCGGTGTCGACCTGAGCCGCCGCCTTGATCTGGCCTTGCATGGCGACGAATTTCGGCTGCAGGACCAGCCGTGTCAGGCGGCGCGCGCCCTGGCGGGCGTCGACCCAGACCTCGGCCGGCCCGGCCTTTGAACCCTTGATCCTGAAATCGTAATAGTCCGGTTGTCCCGGTTTCGGCACCCGCACTTCCACCCGCGCTTCGGACACGACAGCACAATTTCTCTTGGCCCGGACTTCAAGCTGAATCGGTTTACCGGTCCGGACCAATGCCTCGCCCGTCGCGGCAGCCGGACCGGCAATCATTTCGATCTCTTCGCGCGACACCGTGACGGTCAGGTCCGCCTCTTCTTCAAGTGCGGCAGTCTCCGGCATTTCCGCGCCGAAATGGCAGGTCACATCGACCTGTGGCTCCACGGCTGCCGGCGCCGACGGACCAGGCGCGGCCGGTGCCGATGCGGCTGGCGGCGTGTTGCGCCGTGCGATCGATTCAAATCCGGTTTCGAACACCGGAGCGCCGGGGGCCGGACTCGGATCTGGAGACCGGCGTGGGGCGCCGGCTATGTCCTCACCATCGGAGCCGCCAAGCACAATCGGGTCGCCGTCCTCCAGATAGAATTCCTCCGGGCCAGCCTCCTCTGGCGCTCCGACGTCCCGGACATCTCCCGGCTCGGCTCCGGCAGCTTCCTCGTAACTCTCGCTTGCTCGCGAGTCTTCCGATTCCATTCGGGCAACCGGCGGCGACAAAGACATGTGACCGAAGGCAATGACAGAGTAAATTGCCTTGGCAACCTCGTATTGGGCAAAATAGTTGGTGTGATAGATTGAACCGTTCTCGTCCCAAAATATCGAATTGACCAGGCGGTCCTCGAAACCTCCGAACTGGGTCATGGATTCGGTGTCGACGACCAGGTCGTTGCTTTCCTTCATCAATCGATCGGCGGCAAAATCCGCCAGCGCCCGCTTTAATCTGTCCGGCAGGGTTCCCGCGGCGCCGTCGCCCGAAAACAGGCTCGGCTCGAAGTCCGATCCGATCGCGAAGTAAGAGACATGGTGCGCGCCGGGATCCGCATTCGGATCGTTAAGACCGGTGACCAGCGCACTTGTCGGTGACATTGCCGCCAGTCCCGGCACCATTTCTTCCGTGATCGCCACGTCCACAACCGCCTGTACGAAACCGGTCAGCGTCTTGACGCTCTGGGTCAACACGGTACTTGCCGTACCCGCGTCGAAGGCTGACAATCCGTGACCGGCGGCAACAGCCAGATTTGTAAAGAGATCAAGCAGCAGCTTCCAGTTTCGCCGATCCGCAAGAGCAGTCCCGCCATTGGTACAGCCGACAAAGACCGCCTGCTCCGGAACCAGCGGCCAGTTTGCCTCCTTCAAGATACGTTCGATCAGAAGCCTGGCGACTAGGCCACCGCGGGAAAACGCAACAATGTCGACCTTGCCGCCCGCAGCGGGTGCGAATTGCTGCAATTCGGCGACGATGGCCCGCGCATTTTCCTCCGGTGTTTCTCCAAGCGTTCGGTGATCGTAGGCGAGAACCGCATCATAGTTTTGCCGCGCCTCTTCGAGCAATTGCCGTCCGGCGTCGGTCGCCGCCAGCGCCCCGAAACTGCCGAGCGTACTGGAGAATGTGCCGTGGATGAACAACAATACCCGTCCGCTGCCGTCGTCGGGCAGTTCGACCTGCGGCCTGTCCCCGACGACCCAGTCGGCGGGGTTTTCACTCCGCATGGAAATCAATCCGGGGCGGACATCTTCCTCGAGCCGGTTGCGGGCATAGTTGACAATCTTTCCGGCCACAAACTTGACAACAATAATTCGGGCCTTGTCGATAAGTCCGTCGACGATCGGGCCGAGCAGGTTGCGCCGTTGCGGACGTGTCGCGGTTTCGGGTCTTGTCCCTCCGCCGATCCGAAAGGTCAATCGGCGGGCACCGCCTGCACTTTCGGAGCTGGAACTCTCCAAACCGCGACGCCGAACCGGCTCCTCGCCGTTCCCGGATTCTCCGGTTTCGGATTCTTCAGGCAGAATCCACTCAAAAACGCCGTCACGCTCCACCAAAAGCGCCGCCTGCTCACCGTCCTCGACCGGGATGGATAGGCTTGCCGGTTCCGGAGCAACGGCCTCCCCGGCGCTGCGCCGCTCGGAAACCGGTTGTCGGGGCGTCAGCTCGAAAGTCTCATACAGATCCACATCACCCTGATCGAGCCCGTCGGCCAGCGCCGCAAAAAACGGGTCCGCGGGCGCGGATCCGGTATCACCGGTCGCCATGGGCCCCCTTCGTCGTGCCGACGGCGCGACGGTGCCTTGGCTTTCACTGACAGTGAACGTATCCGAGTGAGAAATGACTGTTCCGTTGCGGGTGACAAATTCGGCCATGATCGATCAAAAATCCCAAAGGTGGAAACAGGGCATACTGGATATTCGAGTTTCGGCGCCGGCATGGCGTAAATGTCACCACACCCTCAGGGAGCGTCGCAACAGCTACGTTAAATTGCCGGCATCAAAATACAACACCAAATTCTTGCAAAACGCACCAGAGTTACTGTGACCGTTCCCGTTCATCTGCATCCGGCAGGTTGATTCCTTCGCGAATGGGCTCTTCGCGAAGCAGATCGGCATCATCATCGACAAGGATGCCGATATTTTCCGGGACATCACCGGCGCGCCTGCGAATGACCGCGTCCTGAGCGGCACGCAACGCCACAAGCGTTGCCTCATCGGCATAGCCGACACCATCCAGGCCAACCGTTTCCTTGAAACGGCGCAAAGCCTTGTAGGTTCCATACCCGAACCTGCCGTCAACGGATTTGGAATAGAAGCCGGTCCGCCGGAGCTCCCGTTGCAGGGATTCGACATTGGCGCCGCGGTCCCCTCGGTCCAGAACAGGGGCCGGACCCGCGCCGGTTTCGTTGTCATCCGGCCAGATGTTCCTGGCTCGCGCCAGCTCGGTTTTGCGGTGGTCGAGATTGGTATAGCCGCCATTGATGCGATAGGTGATCGCCTCGATCTTGTCGTCGTCAGCAAGCGCATTCATGCTGCGCTCGCCTTTCAGCTGTTTGTCGTTCCAGACCTCGCATGCGATCAGGAGCGCCTCATTCGGCTCGCTGGCAAGATCGGGCTCGTCCACGAAGGGAAGGTCGAGACTGTCTTCCATCGCCTCGTAATTGCTTCGTCCGGTCAGTTGCAGGAATCCGCGACCGCGATATTTGTAACCGTCGCCGGGATCACGGTTGCCAAGGCGGTCGCCATAAACCTTGTTCGCCAGCTTGCGTTCGTTGCGCACAAACGGCAGCGCGGCGGCGATCGATGCGAACCGGCTCGGCCAGACCGCTTTGATGCGCGCGGCCGTCGTGTAATTGAGGGATTCGCGGATGATTGTGAAACCGCCGCATTCATGAGCCACCTGGGCCATGAAGTGACAGAGGCGCGCGGCATTGGCATTGATGCCGTGGGTGGCAAGCGCGCTGTCGGCATTGGCACCGATTTCGTCCACATAGGACTGTCTGGCATTGGGCGCAAAACGCTGCATCTGCTCAATGGAAATCGTGACCGTACCGGTTTGGCCTTGCGGCTCTTCATCCGGGGTCTCGATCCGGCCGCCTGGCAAAACCCCGTCAGCATCGCGATCATTGGCAAGAATATCGATCGTGACCGCCTGGCCCGCGACCGTGACGGCGCTGTCGTCGCCCGCCTCCGGCGGCGCGTTCCGCCGCGTGACCGTAACCTCGATATCGGCTTCGGCCGTGGCGCCGTGGGCATCGGCGATCCGATAGCGTGCAAAAACGCGGCGGTCCCGCAATCCGGGGGACGGCGTGAACGTGACCAGCGCCGAAACCGGATCAATCGACCAGATGCCTTCATCCGGGACATCCAGGCTTTTGCGGTCATCGCTGAGCGTCCCGCGCCCGCTCCGATCGACAAAAACCAGCGATTGCAGATCCAGGTCGTCGTCAAGATCGACGTCGTTTTCAACAACGTCTATTTCCACAGGTTCACCTTCGGTCGTCACGGATTCGTCCGCAAGGGCCTCCGGAGGATTGTTTTTTTCCTCGACCACGATCGTGATCGCGCCCGTGGTCCGCGCGCCGAGCGTATCGAAGATCTCATACCGGACGATTGTCGGTTGGCCGACAAAGCCGGCAACCGGCTCAAACCGGACCGACCCGTTCGCTTCGAACCGCCATAACCCTTCGCCGGCAATGCTGACTTTGCGGCCATCCTCCGAAAGGACGGCATCGCCATCCGGCAACAGGAAGCGCAGGGTCGACGGATCGAGCTGCCCGCGCGGAACAGCCGGCCTTGTGTCCGGGTCGGATCCGCCATCCGGCCCGGCAACGCCGGTGCCGTCAAAAACGCCCCAGCCGGTCGCGGTGTCGTGATCCGGCGCATAAAGACCATCGGAACGCAACGCTTGCCCACGCTGCCGGTCGACAAGCCGAAACCGCGTCGATGGTCCGAAATACCCGGTACCGTTGAATCCGAGCTTCTTTTGCAGGCGGGTCACCGCGTCGCCGCGCGAGCCGACCCGCAGGCGGCCCAGACACGTCTGCACAAGAGCGGCGTCGCCGGCGTTGCCATCCTCAATCAGTTTCGCGGCAATGGCCGCCTCCCGGCCGGTCAGGAGCATGTAGTCGAAGCGTGTATTGGTACGGCCGGTATCGAGGAAAGCCTGAAAGCGGCCCCAGGGGCCGGCGCGATTGGCGCCCTTGATGGTCTGGCAGCCGGCGGAAGAGAACTTCGTGTCGTAGTAGGCGCAATGGATGTTGTCGTAGGGCGTGGTCCGGTCCCAGAAGTCCTCGTGCCGGTATGTCAGATCATTCGATGTTCGCAGGACCGTGCAGACCGCATCCTCGGTCAGGCGGTCCGGATTGGTCATGCGCAGGGCCGGCTTGATCCGGTTATTCGAGTGGCCGCCGACACGAAAGATGTAACATCCGGTCGGCAACATGTTGCAGTTCATGGTCTTGAACGGCGGCATGCCGTTCTCCTTGCGATAATAATTGGTCATGAACTTTTCGTTCGGCACGGTCGAGCCAAGGAAGGCACTGAGCTTGCCGGTCGTGCGATTCAAAACGCCTATGGTGCAGCAAAACGCTGCATGATCGGGCCGCGTGTCGGTGATCTCGACGGCATCGACATCTTCAAAGCTGTCGCCGCCGGTCAGGAGGCCGCCGCGCAGCCCGAAAACGATCTGATTGCCCTTGCCTTCGGGCTGGAACCGGTTCGCGCGGATCAACAGTTCGAGACCTTCAGCGGTGAGCGTGAACCGTGAGTCAGGCTCGACGCCCGCGCTATCTGCCGCCAGCGTGTGGGCGAAATCGGGTTGATCCGCGTCTTCGGCCCAGGTGATCGCCGGGGTGACCGTGCGGCGCCGCGAAATACCGTCACGGCGCACGGGCCCATCATCGCCCCAGTCCATCGCTTCGAGTTCGGCCAGCGCCTCCGGCCCGTCGTCGGGTTCTTCAGCAAGACTGTCAAAACCCTGATCGGCGGCAGGCTCGGCGTACCCCGCCGGCGCCAGATCTTCATCGAAGGGATCGTCGATGGTCATTCCGTCATCCCGATTGTCTTGATCGCACTATGCGGCGTGGCTGAGCCGCCCCCGATTTCAGTCATTCTTGGCCGCCATGACTTCAATCTCCACTTTGAACTCCGGCCGGGCGAAGCCTGAAACGATCATCAGCGTCGATGCCGGCGGCGGGTCGCTGACGAAGCGGTCGCGGGCCTTCATGTAGCCGGCGAGGTGGGCACGATCGGTGACGTAGGCGTTGATGCGCACAATGTTGGAAAAGCCCATATCCGCGCTCTTCAGTATTTCGCCGACATTTTCGAAACAAAGACTGGTTTGCTCTTCCGCCGTTTCCGGAATGCTGTCGTCCGGCGCAATGCCCAATTGCCCGGAACAGACAAGCAGCCGCGCACCGGGAGGAACCTCAACGGCATGATGGTAGTTGGCGAAGGGCGGCCGTATCGAATCCGGCGTGTGGTGTTTGATCATGGCAGTTGCATCCGCATCAAGGAGACCTCTCCGCAAAATGCTAGGCGAGCTGCTTTCCCGGCGCAAGGGACCGGAAAACAACACATGATCGCCGGCATCGGGCGCAATCGGATGATCCGTGTGCACCGTCGGGGGATTCCGTGAGGATTCGGCAATCGGCCCTTTTGCGCGGAATTTTTATCGTCTAGACTTCGATCAACCTTATAAAAACGCGACCCGCCCTACGGGACGGCCGCAAAACAACAAGGGCGCAATTCCCCGACGACACCCACACAGGTAGCGACCAGATGGAGAAAAACAGGATGAACCCCTTTACAAAAACGCTCGGATTCGCGTCCCTTTCGATATTCGCCGTGGCGCAGGCCCATGCCCTCGATGAAGTGAATTTCGGCACCAACTGGGTCGCTCAAGCCGAACATGGCGGCTATTATCAGGCTGTCGCCGACGGCACTTACGAGGCTTGCGGTCTGAAAGTGTCGATCCGCCCCGGCGGGCCGCAGGTCAACAACCGGGCACTGTTGCTGGCCGGCAAGATCGACTTTCTGATGGGCGGCAACATTCTGCAGGCGTTCTCCGCCGTGAAGGAAGGCATCCCGCTGAAGATCGTCGCGGCGCACTTTCAGAAAGAACCGCAAGTGATCCTGAGCCATCCCGGTCAGGGTTTCGACACCTGGGAAAGCCTGAAAAACGCGACGCTGTTTATCGGCGACAACGGCTTTCAGTCGTACTATCAGTGGATGATGACCGAATACGGTTTCACAGCCGAACAGCGTAAACCCTATACGTTCAACGCCGCTCCGTTCATCGCCGACAAAAAATCGGGGCAGCAGGGATATGTGACTTCGGAGCCGTTTGCGGTCGAACGCGAGGGCGGTTTCAAGCCGAACGCGTTTTTGCTCGCCGACTATGGCTTCGACAGTTATGCGACCACGGTCGAAGTCATGCAGAAAACCCTCGACGAGCATTCCGACAAGGTTCAGTGTTTTGTCGACGGCTCGGCCATCGGTTGGACAAATTACCTCTACGGAGACAATTCCGCTGCAAACGCGCTGATCAAGACCGACAATCCGGACATCAGCGACGAGCAGATCGCTTTCTCGATCGCCGCCATGAAGCAATATGGCATCGTCGATTCAGGTGACAGCGAAGAACTCGGTATCGGCGCCATGACCGATGCCCGGTTCGAAAGCTTCTATAACAAGATGGTCGCCTCCGGCGTCGTCGACGCCGGCATCGACTACAAATCTTCCTACACCCTTGACTTCGTCAACAAGGGCGTCGGTCTCGACATCAAGAAGTCGCTCGTCAAATAGGCAGGCTTCTCACAACGCGACGCTTCGCAGACATGGGTTGATCCCGTGTCTGCACCTTCGGGCCGTCGCAACGGTCCGGGCTCCGCCTTTGTCGTGACACTGCATGTCGCAATCCCCAAGTCGTGCATCCACGTGCCGATCCAACGGAAAGTCCGATCTTGTCCACGCCTGTCGTTTCCCTGCAGCACATCTCCAAATCCTTCTCCAACGGCACGGTGGCCTTGCGCGACATGTCGCTGGACGTGGGCAGCGGTGAGTTCATGAGCCTCCTCGGTCCGTCCGGTTGCGGCAAATCCACCGTGTTGCGCATCATTGCCGGTCTCGGACCCCCAACCACCGGCCGGGTGCAATGGCCTGCCGGAGAAAGCCAGGCCGTCAGCGCGGCCGAGCACGATATTTCCTTCGTGTTCCAGGAACCGACCCTGATGCCGTGGTCGACGGTATTCGGCAACGTCTTTTTGCCTTTGAAACTGAAGGGACAATCAAAACGCGACGCGCGCGACCCGGTCATGGAAGCGCTGCAGATGGTTGGCCTTGACGGATTCGCCGACGCCTATCCACGGGAATTGTCCGGCGGCATGAAAATGCGGGTGTCGATTGCCCGTGCACTGGTGACAAAGCCGAAACTGCTTTTGATGGACGAACCCTTTGCCGCGCTGGACGAGATCACCCGGTTCAAGCTCAACAACGACCTGCTTGAACTCTGGCAACGGTTTGGCTTCACGGTGATCTTCGTGACCCATTCGGTTTTTGAATCGGTTTATCTGTCCAATCGTATTGTGGTGATGGCTGCCCGCCCCGGGCGTGTCGTCGAGGACATCACGGTCGGCGCGCCCTATCCCCGCGGCGACGATTTTCGCACTTCCGAACCCTACAACGATTATTGCCGGACGGCATCCGCCGCCCTGCACGGCGCGATGAACGCGACCGATCATCTCTAAGGAAACGCCCTCGACGATGACCAATCTCGACAGCACCCCGTCGCTTTCCGAAACAACATCCGCACCGGAAGTGGACGAAGCCGAAGTCCAACGCGCGCGGCGCGCCAAGCGCGACCGCACCGCCCGCTGGGTGCTGCCGATCGTGGTCATGGCCCTGTCGATTGTGTTCTGGGACCGGATCTGCGTGTGGAACGAGATTCCCCATTACATCCTGCCACGCCCGGGTCTGGTCTTCGAAACCCTGATCAAGGATTGGTCGCTCTTGTCCGGCTCGCTGCTTGTGACCCTGAAAATCACCTTCGGAGCGCTTGCCATTGCCATTGTCGGAGGCGTCGGTATCGCGATCCTGTTCGCTCTTTCCAAGTGGGTGGAAATGTCGTTTTTCCCCTATGCGGTCATCCTGCAGGTGACGCCGATCATCGTGATCGCTCCGCTGATCTTCATTTACGTCGATTCCAAGATTGCCGGCCTTCTCATCTGCGCCTGGATCGTCGCGTTTTTTCCAATTCTGTCGAACACGACGCTCGGACTGAATTCCGCCGACCACAATCTGCGCAACCTGATGCAGCTCTATGGCGCGTCCACCTGGCAGACATTGTGGAACCTGCGCCTGCCGACGTCCCTGCCCTTCTTCCTGAGCGGCCTCAAGGTCGCCGGCGGATTGTCTTTGATCGGAGCGGTTGTCGCGGAGTTCGTTGCGGGAACCGGCGGCGTCGGGTCCGGCCTGGCCTTCCGCATCCTCGAGGCGAGCTATCGTCTGAACATTCCTCGCATGTTCGCTGCCATCATCCTGATTTCCGTTTCCGGCGTCCTGATCTTCATGACCATGAGCCTGATCTCGCATCTCCTCCTGCGCAAGTGGCACGAGAGCGCCCTCAAGCGGGAAAACTAGGAAAGGCCAGACCATGGCAACGGGATCCGCGAATCGGCCGGCCTTCGACATGACCTGGTTCGCCAATGCGACCGTTCCTGCCTGCCTTATCGCGGAGGAAGGGCTGGCAATCGATCAGGAAACGCTGAGCGGGGACGGACTGATCCGCATCGACCTCTGCATGACCGGTTCCAAGATAACCGCGATAAAACCGGTCGGCTCCGCGCCGCAATCGGACTACCCCGGCGGCAGCGTCCTCAATCTCGACGGCGGCATGATCTGGCCCTGTTTCGTCGACATGCACACCCATCTGGACAAGGGCCATATCTGGCCGCGGCAGGCAAACCCTGACGGGTCCTTCGAGGGTGCGCTGAACGCCGTGCGCGCCGACCGGGACAGCAACTGGACCGCCCACGACCTGCGCGCGCGGATGGAATTTTCCCTGAAATGCGCTTACGCCCACGGGACCGGATTGCTGAGGACCCACCTCGACACTTTCGTCGGGCAGATCGACGTGACATGGCCGGTGTTTGCCGAACTGCGCGATGACTGGGCCGGACGGATCGACCTGCAGGGCGCCTGTCTGACCGCAATCGATCAGACGTTCGACGATGCGCTGATGAAGGAACTGGTTCCGGCACTTCGCCGCCATGGCGGCATTCTCGGGTCCGTAACCTTCATGATCCCGGATCTGCAGGACGGTCTCGACCGGTTGTTCCGCATCGCCATCGACAACGATTTCGAACTTGATTTTCACGTCGACGAAACCGGCGATCCGGACGCGCAGTCGCTGCGGGCGATCGCCGACACCGCTTTGAGATTCGGCTTCGAACGTCGCATTACGGTCGGCCATTGCTGTTCGCTGGCCCGCCAGCCGGAAGAGGCGGCCATGACGACCCTCGACCGTGTTGCAAAGGCAGGCATCGCCGTCGTTTCCCTGCCCATGTGCAACCTCTATCTACAGGATCGGCAGCCGGGCCGGACGCCGCGCTGGCGCGGCGTGACCCTGTTGCACGAAATGCGGGACCGGGGCATCGATGTCTCCGTGGCCTCGGACAATACGCGCGACCCGTTCTATGCTTATGGCGATCTCGATATGCTGGAAGTATTTCGCGAAGCCAGCCGTATCATTCATCTTGATCACCCCTTTGGAACTTGGCCCAGATCAATATCGGCAACGCCGGCTTCTGTTATGGGTCGCAAGGAGTTCGGATCGCTGGCAGTCGGCGCGGACGCCGATCTGGTTCTGTTTCGAGCCCGAACGTGGACGGAATTGCTGTCGCGTCCGCAATCGGACCGAACCATTATCCGGGCGGGACAACCGATCGACACAGAATTGCCGGACTATCGAGAACTGGACGCCGTACTGGGAGAACCGACATGACCGATCTTGCCAACCTGATGGCCGCACTGGACGGTCTTGCCGTTGAGGATAATCCGGCAATCGTCAAGCAGAAGAGCCGCGATTTCTTCTGGTATTCTCCCGTGTTGAAACGTCAGCTCGACGACGTCACCGGCGACCTGGTGGTTTCGGCGAAAAGCGAGGCTGATGTCATCCAGGTTCTAAAGGCCTGCTATGCGCACGATGTTCCGGTCACCACCCGTGGCGCCGGCACCGGAAATTACGGCCAGGCCATGCCCCTGTCCGGCGGTGTCGTTCTCAACCTCGCCGACATGAACAAGGTCAAGGCGATCAATCCAGGAACGGTTGTGGCCGAAGCAGGCGCAATCATGTCGGACATCGATGCCGAGACCCGCAGCCATTCCGGCCAGGAATTGCGGCTGCATCCCTCTACCTACCGGACCGCCACGATTGGCGGATTTCTCGCCGGCGGTTCCGGCGGTGTCGGGTCGATCCGATGGGGCGGATTGCGCGACCTCGGCAATGTCGTGCGCATCCGGGTCGTGACCATGGAAGCGGAGCCGCGGGTCCTTGAAATGACCGGCGACGACATCCAGAAGGTGCTGCATGCCTATGGCACCAATGGCGTCATCACCGAAGTGGAAATGCCGCTGACGGCAGCCTATGATTGGGTCGATGTGATCGTCGGCTTCGACGCGTTCATGGACTCCGTCGCCTTCGGCAATGCCATCGCCAACGCCGACGGATTGCTGCTCAAGGAGATTGCTCCCATCGCGGCCCCCATACCGTTCGACTATTTCCTGCGCCACAAGAAGTTTTTGCACAAGGACCAGAGCGTGTGTGTCTGCATGGTGGCGCCGTTTGCCATGTCGGCCTTCGAGGCGCTCGCCGGCCGGTCGACAGGCGACATTGTCTATCGCTCCGATCAGGCCAGCGAAGAGGATCGCAAATCCCTGCCGCCGGCCTATGAACTGGCTTGGAATCATACGACCCTGCGCGGCCTGCGGGTCGATCCTTCGATCACCTACCTCCAGGTTCTGTATCCCTTCCCAAACCAGATCGAGCGGGTGCGCGAAATGGAGGATCTGTTCGGGGATGAGGTGCCCGGACATCTGGAATTTGTCCGCTTCGACGGAAACATCACCTGCTTCGGACTTCCGGTTGTCCGGTTTTCTACCGAGGAACGGCTTGAAGAGATCATGGCCCTGCACGAACAGCACGGCTGTCCGATCTTCAATCCGCACCGCTACACGCTGGAAGAAGGCGGCATGAAACAGACCGACAGCGTGCAACTGGATTTCAAGCGCGAGGCCGATCCGAAAGGATTGCTGAACCCTGGAAAAATGGTCGGTTGGGAAGATCCCGATTTCGATTTCTCCGGACAGAATGTATACTTGTTTCCAGGACTACAAAGCGCGGGCTAGCTGGCGATTCGCGACGGAGGAATCACCGTGACGCCCCGGACGTGGAGGATGAGTGCGTGTTCTTGTCATTTTCGCCCACCCGGTAGAGACAAGCTACCAGACGGCCCTGCACCAGGCGACCGTCGAGACCCTGAAAAAAGCCGGCCATGAGGTCGATGATTGTGATCTTTACGCGGAGGGGTTCAACCCGGTTCTCGGCCGCGAAGAGCGTCTGGACTATCACGACACCCGGAAAAACCGTATGCCCGTCGCCGCCTATGTCGACCGCGTGCTTGCCGCGGACGCTATCGTACTGGTTTATCCCGTCTGGAACTTTGGATTTCCGGCGATCATGAAGGGCTTTTTCGACCGGGTCTTTCTGCCCGGCGTCTCCTTCACCATCAAGGACGGAGCGGTCAGTCCCTGCCTGCACACGATCCGCAAAATGAGCGCGATCGCGACATATGGGGCAACGCCGTTGCGCGCCTTTCTCGCCGGCGATCCACCGAAGAAAATCGTGACCAGAGCCCTGCGCGCCGT
>JGI12316J15310_10000016_pt20 | contig 16589 bp, 13 predicted proteins | sample MarCyaLeptolynsp_FD_15310 | JGI IMG/M metagenome (IMG submission 15310)
CCCCAGCATAGCCGCCAATTCCGCCGTCGAAGACCCGCCCAGGTCGACCTGCCACCCGCGCGGTTCCGCCCCGTCGCGCGTCACCCGCCAAACCCGCCCACGGTCGTCCCCGCGATAGAAATCCAGTTGCAACCGCTGCTTGATCCCCTCGGGAATCGACGCCGGCTCCTCGATGTACTCCCGATAGAAATCCAAAATCCACAACGACCCGTCCGGCGCGTTCGCCATGTTTACCGGCCGGAACCAAGGATCAGTCGACGCCAAAAACTCCGGCCCGTTCGGCGGAACCGCCTCGGCTAGATACGTCGGCCCGTCGTCCGAGAACTTCTCCCGATGCACCAGCCCGCCGTTCGCGTCGGCCACAAAGACGTCGCCGTAGACTTCGTCGCCCAGTCCGTTGCCAAGAAAGACCGTCGTCCCCGTCGCCGCCGTAAAGTGCCCTTCCAGCCGCTCCGTCCTGCCCGGCCGCGTCTCGTCGTAGCGCTCTTGTCTCGCGGCGGTCCGCTCGACTCTCCACTGCTGCGGCGAGGTCAGCGGATAGACCTTGCTGTTCGACGGATCGTCCTCCAGCACGTAGTGCAGCATCGAAGGCGGCGAATACAGCCGGTTCCCCAACGCATACCGCGCTGGGATGATCGCGTGCCGCAAGTGCACCGTGTTCTGCGTGACGAACCGCGCGCCCCACGCGTTGAACGACATCCCGAACTGCGTCGGCCCGGCCGCCGGCTCAAACTCGCCCGTCACCGGGTGGAACCGAAAATCAAACCCGCGAATGATCTCCTCGCCGTGCTGAGGGAACTTCGGCGACGTGATCTTACCCGGCCGCCCGTTGTTCGCCGCATAGATCCAGTTGTCGACGCCCAACCGAAAGTTCGTAATCCGCGCCTCGGGCGATACGTTCGTATCGAAGCCCTCGTACCAGACTTCGCGCACGTCGGCCACATGGTCGCCGTCCGTGTCCTTCAGATAGAGAATCTCCGGCGCCGCCGCCACAAAAATCCCGCCCTTCCAAGGGAAAACGCTCGTCGCCTGCAGCAGATGATCGGCAAAGATCACCGCATCGTCGACCACGCCGTCGCCGTCCCCATCGATCAAATACCGGACGCGACTTCGTGGCTCTTCGCCCGACTCCGGGTCGAACGGATAGTCCAACATCTCGGCCACATAGATCCCGCCCGACTCGTCGAACGCGATCTCGACCGGATCGACCACGTGCGGTTCCGAGGCGATCAACTCCGCCCGGAATCCCTCGATCACGTCGAGCGTCTCAAGCGCCGCGGTCGGCTCGGTCGGGTCGGTATCGTAGGGCCCTTTCTCTTCCCCTCCGCAAGCGGCGAGAGCGAGTAGGACGAGCGTGACTAGGGCTTTGTGCATGAGCGTGGAACGCCCGTAGAGTAGCGAATTCTGCGTGCGCACTAAGATGGTCTTGAGCCTCATGTCCAAACCGCGCATCTTCTCCGGCATGCAGCCCACCGGCACGCTGCACATCGGCAACTACCTCGGCGCCCTGCGCAACTGGACCCAAATCCAGTACGACTACGAACCGATCTTCTGCATCGTTGACCAGCACGCCATCACCCTCTACCAAGACCCCGCCGAACTGCGCGAAGCGATCGAGCGCACCGCCGCCCTCTACATCGCCGCCGGCATCGACCCCGACCACTCGGCCGTCTTCGTCCAATCCCAGATCCCCGGCCACGTCGAACTCTCCTGGATCTTCACCTGCGTCACGCCCATGGGCTGGCTCAACCGCATGACCCAGTTCAAGGCCAAGACCGCTTCCAAGAAGGAAGAATCGATCGGCACCGGCCTCTACTGCTACCCCGCGCTCATGGCCGCCGACATCCTTCTCTACCAGGCCAAGATCGTTCCCGTCGGCGAAGACCAGTCCCAGCACCTCGAGCTCACTCGCGACATCGCCGAACGCTTCAACCATCTCTACGGCGATACCTTCGTCGTCCCGGAAACCAAGCTCCCCGCCGTCGGCGCGCGCGTCATGGGCCTCGACGATCCGGAGCAGAAGATGAGCAAGTCTTCGGAGAATCCCAACCACGCCGTCAGCATGCTCGACGAGCCCAAGCGCATCAAGAAGCTCTTCGGCCGCGCCGTCACCGACTCCAACCCGGCCGTCGACTTCGAGAACGCGGGCCCGGGCGTCAAGAACCTCCTAGGCATCTTCCAAGCCTTCACCGGCTACACCAACGATCAGATGCACGCCGAATTCGAAGGCATGCGCTACGGCGACTTGAAGAAGCGCGTCACCGAAGCCACCGTCGCAACCCTCGAACCGATCCAAGCCAAATACGCGGAACTCATGGACGACCGCACGTCCCTCCGCAGCGTCTTACAGAAGAGCGCCGACCGCATCCGCCCCCTAGCCGAAGAGACCGTACACCTAGCCAAACAACGCGTCGGCCTCTATACCGGCTAACGGCGCCCGTTCTTGAGACCCCGTGGCGCACGGCTCCAGCCGTGCCGCCTTCGAGCCGTGCTCGAAGGTCTCGCGCGACCCCGCACCGCTGCCGCTTACCCACATCCGCGGCGGCGACCTCCCCTCTTCCGCCTTCTCACTCCCCCAATCGCGGCGCGGCGCCGAAACCGTAGTCAACTCGCTAAAACATCTCCTTCAACTCCGCAAACCGTCCCACCGTCCGGAACCGCGGATGCCCGTCCGGCAGATCCACCACCTCCAGATGCCAAGTCCGCTCATGCGGAACCAGCACCGCCCCAATCCCCGCCTCCAGCGCCGGGTGGATATCCGACTTCGGACTATTCCCGATCATCCAAGTCTCCCCGGGCGTCATCGCCTCCGCCTCAATGATCTCCCGATACGCCGTCGCATCCTTCTCCCGCACCACCCGCGTCCCGTGGAAGTACGGCCCCAGCTCCGACCGTTGAAACTTCAGCAACTGCTCTTCCGTGTGCCCCTTCGTGCAGAGCGTCAGATGGTGCCGCTCGGTCAAGTACTCGAGCGTATCCGCCACGTCCTCGATCAACTCGATCGGCCGATCGAGAATCCCTTCGCCGATCGCCGTCACCCGGTCCAGATCCTCAGGCGAATAGTTCCGCTCGACCAGATGCTCGAAGCAAGCCCGCAAGTGCCGCGTGAAATTCTTCGTGCCGTACCCGCGCTTGGCGATCCCTTCCAGCTCAATCTCGTCCAACACCTGCCGCACCTCGGCCGGGCTGAGCGACGAGTGATCTAGAAAATCCGTGAACTCCGCGATCGCTTCCTCAAAGTAGACCGAGTTCTCCCACAACGTATCGTCGGCGTCGATCAACAACCACTGCCTCGGCATCGCGCGAAATCCCTCCCGCCCAAGATGACACAGGATCGCGATAGCCTGGAATTTGGACGCCATGAAGATCGACCGCATCATCTTGCGCGAGCTGCGCATGAGCCTCCTCTCGCCCTTCGAGACCAGCTTCGGCCGCACCACCGACCGCCGCGTCATCCTCGTCGAGGTCGAAAGCGAGGGCGTCTCCGGCTGGGGCGAAGTCCCCGTCAAACCCCTCCCGCTCTACAACGAAGAGTTCGTCGACGCCTCCTGGTTCCTCCTGCGCGACGGCCTCGCCCCGCGCCTGCTCGAATCGCCCGTCGCCCAAGCGACTGAAGTCGCCGGCCGCCTCCACTTCATCCGCGGCCACCGCATGACCCGCGCCGGCCTCGAGACAGCAACTTGGGACCTCGAAGCCAAGCGCCTCGGCAAGCCTCTGTGGCGCCACATCGGCGGCTCCCGCGAAGAGATCGACTGCGGCGTCTCCATCGGCGTCAAGTCGACCGTCGACGAACTCGCCGAGCAGATCGAGCGCGAACTCGCCGACGGCTACCAGCGCATCAAGATGAAGATCAAGCCCGGCTGGGACGTCGACGTCGTGCGCGCCATCCGCGAGCGCTTCCCCGATACGCGCCTGATGGCCGACGCCAATTCCGCCTACCGCATCGCCGACGCCGAGCGCCTCTCCGCACTCGACGAGCTCGACCTCATGATGATCGAGCAACCGCTCGCCCACGACGACATCCTCGACCACGCCGAGTTCCAGAAACGCCTCAAGACGCCGATCTGTCTCGACGAATCGATCCTCAGCGCCCGCCACGCCGAGCAGGCCGTCGAGCAGAAAGCCTGCGGCGTCATCAACATCAAACTCTCTCGCGCCGGCGGCTACAACGACGCCATCCTCATCCACGACGTCGCCCGCATGCACCACATGCCCGTCTGGTGCGGCGGCATGCTCGAAACCGGCGTCGGCCGCGCCCACAACATCGCCCTCTCGACGCTCGAAAACTTCACTCTGCCCGGCGACGTCTCCGCCTCCAAGCGCTACTTCGAGCGCGACCTCATCGACCCGGCCGTCGAAGTCACCAACCGCGGCACGATCCTCGTCAGCGAGAAACCCGGCATCGGCTACGACCTCGACCTCGACTACATCGAGGCGCTGACCGTTCGGCGGGAAGAACTCCGTTGAGTTCGATCTTCGCTCGTCCGAGCCCCTGGGTCCTGTGGGGCGGCATCAGCCTGATGACCGTCATCTGGACCCTCAACCCCATCGCGGGAAAGATCGCCCTGCGCGACTTCTCGCCGATGATGCTCGTCACGTTGCGTACGGCGATCTCGGGCTTCCTGATGGCGGCCGTCCTCTGGTTCACCCGCCGCTCGCAACCCAAAATCGCCCGCAAGGATTGGCTGCTGCTGATCTTCTTCGGCGTCGGCCTACAGATCGGCAACCAGCTCTGCTTCATCAACGGCCTGCGTCATACCAGCGTCTCGCACACGGCGTTCATCTACGCGCTCACCCCGATCCTGGTTCTCCTGCTGGCGACCTATCGCGGTCAAGAAAGCTTCCGCTTCCGCAAGCTCCTCGGCATGTTGATCTGCCTGACGGGCGTGATGCTGCTCGTGCGCGACGACGCGGGCGGGGAAGCGACGCCGCTCGGTGACGCGATCGTCTTCGTCGCGATCATCCTGTTCTCGTCCTTCACCGTCTTCGGAAAGGAACTGCAACAACGCTACGGCGGCGTCCTGCTCAACGCCTTCGCCTACATCGGCGGCGGCATCGTCTTGCAGCCGGTCCTCTGGGTCGGCAACCCGCAGTTCGACTACGCCGCCGTCCCCTCGCATAGCTGGCTGGCCGTGCTCTACATGGCCGCGGGCCCTGCGGTTTTCGGGTACCTGATCTACTACTGGGCCCTGAGCCACGTCCCGGCCTCACGCGTCGCGGCGATGCAATACCTACACCCCCCACTAGCCACCACCTTCAGCGCCCTCTTCCTGGGAGAAACCGTGACGCTCATGCTAGGCGTCGCCGGCGCCCTCATCCTCCTAGGCGTCTTCCTCACCGAACGCGGCTGACGCCCCCGCCCCTTGCATCGCACTCCTCTGAGTCGCTAGCATCCCGCCTAAGTGAACCGCCCACAGGGCCCCCGGATTCCCGCCGCGAAACCGTGGGCCTACTTCCTCACTCTCTCCTGCTACGGAAAACGTCTGCACGGCCACGATCGCGGATCGGTGGATCGGCTCCACCACGAATGGAGCACCCCGTTCGCGCCCACAAGCCCGGTCCGTCTGCGCGCCGCCCAGTCCCGTATGCGAGACCAAGCCGCCAGTCTATCTCCGCCGGAGCGCGAAGCCGTGCTCACCGCGATCCGTTCCGTAGCCGACTACGAATCCTGGACGCTGCACGTCGTCCACGTACGACCGGATCACGTCCACCTGGTCATCGCCGCCGACGGACCGCCGGAGCCCGTGTTGGCCAAGTTGAAGGCCTACGCCAGCCGCGCCCTCAACCAGGCTTTCGGCAAGCGTGCTCGACGTTGGAGCGTCCACGGCAGCACCCGTTGGCTATGGTCCGCAAGAGACGTCGACGCCGCCGTCCACTACGTCCTCCACGAACAAGGCGAACCAACAACCGCCTACCTCAACCCCGCCCGCTGGGACGCCCCCGAGTAGCCGCCGGCAAACCATTTCTCCTCACCACCCACGAACCCAAAACCGCCCACGACTCCACAACCTCCTGCGATTCCACAACCGCCTGCCGTCCAACAACAGTGCCGCGACCGTAAGGTCGTGACCACCGCGACCCGCGAACCCCCTCCCGCGCCGACCACCCATCCTCCACCCGCATCACCGGCCTCCGCCGAACTCCACCGGTCCCCATCAATTCTCACCGCCCACGACTCCACAACCGCTCGCCATTCCACAACCGCTTGCCGTCCAACAACCGTGCCGCGACCGTAAGGTCGTGACCACCGCGACCCGCGAACCCCCTCGCGGGTCGACCACCCATCCTCCACCCGCATCACCCGGCCTCCGCCGAACTCCACCGGTCCCCATCAACATCCGCACCGCCTCTTCTCAACACCCGCCGTCCAACAACCGCGTCGCACCCCGCCAACCCGATTCGGCGCTCGCTTACCCGCGCATCACCTGACCACCGTCCACATTCACCGTCTGCCCAGTCACCTGCCGTGCCCGAGAAGAGGATAAAAAGACCGCCATATCCGCAATATCTTCCCGCTCCTGCCAGCGCCCCAGCGGCGCCGTCGCTCGCACTTTTTCGTCGCCCCACTCTTCATACGTCCGGCGCGACTGCTCCGGCTGCTGCGCGTTCCACGCCGCCCAAACGCCGCGGTTCAACGGAGTCTTCACCATCCCCGGATTGACGGTATTCACCCGGACGCCGCTCCCCGCCAAATCCTTCGCCAAGCACTGCGCGAAGTTGATCCCCGCCGCCTTGCTCGCGCTGTAAGGCGGATCCGTCTGCGATCCGATCTGCCCCGCCACCGAACCGATAAAGACCATCGTCCCCGCCTTCCGCTCGACCATCCCCGCCGCCAGCGCCTGCGCCGTGTTCACCATGCCGACGACGTTCACCTCCAACACGCGCGGCCAATCCGCCGCCGTCAGATTCGTAAACGGAAACCCGAATTTTCCGGAACCGATCGCCGCCGCATGGACCAGATGCCCGATCGGCCCTAGCGCCTCCTCCGTCCGGCCGACAGCCGCCCCGACCGCATCCCCGTCACCCACGTCCACGCGCAGCCCGATCGCCGGCACGCCGAACTCACGCTCGACCTCATTCGCCGCCTCCTCCACCCGCTCCGAAACGTCCCACAGCGCGACCGCGCAACCTTCCCGAGCAAAGCCCTCCGCGCAAGCCAGCCCGATGCCGCTCGCGCCCCCGGTCACCACCGCCGTGCCGCCCCGCAACTCAAGATCCATGGCCGACCATGCTACCCCGACAACGTCCCGAGCTTCTCAAGCGCCGTCTCGATCCGCTGCCGGCTGTCCCAAAACTCCGCCCACAAATCGCCCTTCTTCTTCATCCGCGCGGGCATCGTCTCGATCGTGAATTTTTCCGGCAGCAGACCCTTGCGCAACTCCCGCGCCTCAAGCGGCGCCGACACCGTCGCCCGAGGCCGCGGCCGCACCGAATAGACCGTCGCCAGCGGCCGCCCGTAGGCGTTCTGCGAGTAGTCCAGATAGATCGACCCCTTCGGCCGCTTGTCGACCATCCGCACCAGCGTCGTTTGCTCCGGCAACCGCGCATGGATCACCCGCGCCACGATCTCGGCGAACGCCCGCGCATGCTCAAAGTCGTACTCGCGTTCGAGCGGCAGCCACAGGTGCATCCCCTTCGAGCCCGACGTCTTCAAAAACGCTCGCAGCCCGGCCGTGTCGAGCAGTTTCAAGATCGCGCGCGCTACTTCGACGACCGTTTCGTAAGTCGCCGTCTCCGTCGGGTCCAAATCAAAGAACACGTAGTCCGGCGATTCCAAATCATCGATTCGGCTCGGCCACGGATGATGCTCGATCGATCCCAGGTTCGTCAGATGCAGCAGCGCCGAAAGACTGTTGCAGACGAAGTAGCGCGTATCCCGGCCGCGACTTTCCGACGGAATCGTCGTCAGATCCATCCACTCCGGCACGCCTTCGCCGCAGTCCTTCTGGTAAAACGACTCCCCGTCGACGCCGTTCGGAAACCGATGCAGCACCAACGGCCGATCCCGTAGGAACGGCAGCAGCGACGGTGCGATCCGCAGGTAGTGCGCCAGCAAGTGTCGCTTCGTATAGCCGGGCTCGGGAAAGTAGACCTTATCCAGATGCGTCAGGCGAACCGTCTTGCCTTCGTGCTCAAACTTCAGCGTCTCGCGCCGCCCGCCCGCTAGCTCCTCTTCCAGCTCTTCGACCGTGCGCAACACCGGCAGCGTCTCTACCGCCGGAGCGTAGACCAACGCCGCCGGCTTGATCTGGGCTTTCGGATCGGTGCAGTCCTCCGGCGCCATGTCGTCGCGCAGCCCCAGATACACCGGGTGGCGCAACACGTCGTCATGCGTCCAGGCGGAGAACCGCACGCGCGCGATCAACTTCGGACGCGTCCAGTAGGCTTTCTCTTTCGTCTTCGGCGTCTCGGTGAAAGGACAAGCCCGCACGCGCAACGGATCGAGCGCCGCATGGAGCCGCTCTAGTTCGTCTTCATCGAACCCCGTCCCCACCCCGCCGATGTAGCGCAGACCCTTTGGCCCGTAGACGCCCAACAGCAGCGCTCCGAAGCGCGACCGTCCCGCCCGCGGCGCCGTGAAACCGCCGATCACCGCATCGATCTCTTGGACGATCTTGATCTTGCGCCAGTCCGCCGACCGCGCCGAAACCCACGCGCTCGCGGCCCGTTTAGCGACCATCCCCTCGGCCCCGAGTTCGCCGGCCAGCTCGAAGAAGTCTTCGCCCGTCTCCGCTACATGATCCGAGTAGCGCAGATGCGGTCCGTCCTTCACCGCCGCTCGCAACCGCCGCTTCCGGTCGAGCAACGACGCTCGCCGCAAATCGTACCCGTCGGCGAACGGCAGATCGAACGCGTAGTAGATCACCGGTACTGCCTGCATCTCCGCCGCCGAGGGCTCGGTCGTATGCATCCGTCGTTGCAGCAGGTGGAAGTCCGATCGTCCTCGCTCGTCCAGCGCCACAATCTCGCCGTCGACCACCGCCGACGACGCGCGAATCCGCAACGGCAGATCCGCCAGCTCGGGGTAATGCGAAGTCACGTCCCGCCCGTTCCGCGAGATCAGACGCAGACGTCCGTTTTCAATCCGCGCCTGCGCGCGCACCCCGTCCCACTTCAACTCGAAGATCCAATCCGGGTCGGAGAACGCCTCCTCTTGGGCCGTCGCCAACATCGGCGGCAACTCACTCGGAGGATCGCCCGCTTCCGCGCCGACTAAGGCTGCCGCCGTCGTCGTCTCTTCCCGATCCGGCGGCAGATCGTCCCGCACCTGCTCAAGCGTCCGTCCCGTCAGCGCCGACTCCGGGAAATCATCCACCGCCCACGCTTCATCGACCGCCGCGTCGCGGTGCTTGATCAACAGCCACTCCTCCGCCTTCTTGTCCCGCGACGACTTCGACTGCGTGCGCACCAAGACGAATCCGCCGGCCACCTTCGAGCCGTACAAGACAAACTTCAGCTCGCCGCGCTCCAATTGCGCCTCCGCCGAAAGCTCCCCCTCCGTCTCGAACGTCCCGCGGTCCCACACGATCATCGTCCCGCCGCCGTACTGGCCCGCCGGAATCACCTTCTCAAAGTGCAGGTACTCCGAAGGATGATCTTCCGTCCTCGCCGCGAGCCGCTTCTCTTTCGGATCGAGCGACGGCCCTCGCGGCACCGCCCAGCACTTCAACGTGCCGCCGATCTCCAGACGAAGGTCGTAGTGCAGCCGCCGAGCGGCATGCTTCTGGATCACGAACCGGCCGCTCGAAGCCGGATCCGGCGACGCGCCCTCAGGCTCGGGAGTCTCGGAAAAGCTCCGCTTCTTGCGGTACGTCTCAAGCGCCATCGCGCGGCCGGCTACCCTCCGGCGAGGGCAGGAATGAAGTGTACCTCCGAATCGGACTCCACCCGCGCCCGCAGCCCGACCGTCGAAATCTCGCCGTCGATCGCCACCGCCAAATCCGGCCGCAGTTCGTCGTCTTCGAGCACCGCCTCCACGAACTTCGGATGCTCCTCGGCCAGCGCCTCGAGCACGCGCCGCACCGTGTCTCCCTCGACGGCGATCTCCGATGCGCCGCCCGCGGTCGCCTCCAGTTGCTTGGGAACGAATACGATCGCCATCGCGCCGGCTACGCCTCGGGGTAAACCATCGTCATCGGGTCCGGCAGCCGAATCTGCTCGACGCCCCGCTCGCCGGCCAACTTCTCAAAGGAGTACTGCTTGAGGTCCGGGTTCCCAGCCAGCATCTGCGCCCGGTTGCCGACGCCCAGAATCACCATCTTCTCCGGCTGCAGATACTCCTGCGCCACGCGCAAAACGTCGTCTGCCGTCACTGCCGAAATCCGCTCGCGGTACTTCTCCCAGTAGCCTTTCTCACGCCCGGTCAGCTCGTCCGAGGCGAACGTCCCCGCCACCTGTCCCGCCGAGGCGAAGAAGCGCGGGAAGATCTCGATCGAGTAGTTCTTCGAGGTCGCCAGCTCCAGATCCGTCACCTTCTCCGAACGCATCTTGTCGAGTTCTTCGAGAACAATCTGGGTCGCCTGCGCGCTCTTCGAATTGTCCGACCCAAACGCCGCCGTAAACGTACCCGGATAGTACGTGCCCGGCGAGAAACTCGAACCCGCGCTGTAAGCCAGCCCTTCGTCCGAGCGCACCCGGCTCATAATTCGCGAGGTGAATCCGCCGCCGCCCAAAATGTCGTTCATTACCGCGACGGCGATATGGTCCGGGTTCGACCGCTCGATCCCCAGGTGCCCCATGCGGATCTGCGCCTGGTTCACGTCCACCTTGTCGACCACGTACACGCCCGGTCGCGGCTGATGAGAAGGCTCGGGAACCTCCGGCGCATCCGGCTGCTTCTCCGGCCACCCGGCCGCCGTGATCGCCTCCGACAGCCGCTCGACCATCTCGTCCGTATCGAAATCGCCCGACGCCGTGAAGATGAATCGCGACGGGTGGAACCAGCGCGCGTGCATCTCGCGCATCGCCTCCGTCGTCAGCGCCTGGATCGTCGCTTCCGTCGACGTCCGCGTCGTGAAGTGATCGCCGCGCATCAGCCGCCGGTATTCGCGCGTCGCGATCCGACTCGAATCGTCGTTGCGCCGCGGCATGCTCTGCAGCGTTCGCGCGACCGCCAGTTGGAAACGCTGCTCGTCGAAGCCCGGATGCTTCAACATCTCGAAAAACAGCTCCAACGAGCGGTCGAGATTCTGCTTCAAGCAACCCATCGACGCCGAACCCGAAGTCGCGCCCAAACCCGTCCGTACGTTCGTCGCCAGGAAGGCCGTCTCTTCGTCGAACTCGCGCGCCGAAAGCGTCGTCGTGCCGCCCGAGCGAATCTGCGCGCCCGTCATGCCAGCCAGACCAGTCAGGTCTTCCGGCACCAGCCAGCCCGCCGCGCGGAACGACAGGCCCACGTTCACCAACGGCAACGCCCGATCTTCCACCAGGTAAGCGACGGCGCCCCCCGGCAACTCTCGCCGATACTCTTTCGGATCGGGCGGGGAGTAGTCGAGCGCCGGGAACTCCAGATCGCTCGGATGCGACGGAATCTCGTCCGCCGCCAACAAAGCCGGCGCCGCCAGCGCCGCAGTTTGAATCCATCGGCGTCGGCTGATCATTCCTGCCCTCCCGTCGCGCGCGGCTCTTCTCCCGATTGCTCGTCGCCCTTCGTGTAGTAGACGGCGACGTTGCGGTTCTCTTCAATGAAGTACTTGTTGACCACGCGCCGAACGTCTTCCGCCGTCACCGCCTGGATACGGTCGGAAAACGTGTTGATGTTCGACCAGGTCCCCAGCGCCTCGTAACTCAGCAACTGCATCATCAGACTCGTCTTCGATTGCAGCCGCCGCAGGTCGCCCGCCAACTGCTGGTTCTTCACCTTCTGCAGTTCGCGCTCGTCCACCAGCTCCTTTCTCAACACGTCCATCTCGCGATAGAGCGCCTGCTCTACGTCCTCCGGCGTATGGGGAGGGCGCGCGACGCCTTGCAGCTCGAAGTAGCCGTCGTACTTCAATCCGTTGACTCCCGCTCCCGCTTGCGCGGCCACCTGCTGCTCGATCACCAACGACCGGAACAGCCGCCCGGTCCGCCCGTTCAAGATGCTCGCCAGCACCAGCAGCGGCGCTTCGTCCAAGTGCGCGTCCGCCACCGTGTGATACCGGATCGAGACCGTCGGCCGCGTCTCGGCATAGGCGACCATGCGCTTCTCGGCCAGTTGCTCAATCTCGCGCGTCCGCACCGGCTCCGGCGGAGCCTCCCCGCGCTCCAACCGCCCGAAGTAGCGCTCAGCCAACTCCTTCGCTTCCTCTACGTCGAAGTCGCCGACCAGCGTCGCCACCAGATTGTTGGGCGCGTAGTAGCGGTCAAAGAACTCCAGCGCTTCCTCGCGCGTCAACCCGTCCAAGTCCGAAGGCCATCCGATCACCGGCCACGAGTAAGGCGACGACTGCCAAAACATCGCGTCGAACTGCTCGTCGATCTTGCCCGTCGGCGTCGAATCCACGCGTAGCCGGCGCTCTTCGCGCACCACGTCCCGCTCGGAATAGAACTCCCGAAACACCGGATTCGCCAGCCGGTCCGACTCCATCCAGAACCACAACTCCAACTTGTTCGACGGAACGTTGATGAAGTAAATCGTCATGTCGTTCGTCGTTCCGGCGTTCATTCCCGAAGCCCCGGCGCCGGTATAGATCCGGTCGAACTCGTCCTTGACGATCAACTGCCGCTGTTGCGCGATCAGACTCTGGAACTCGGCGATCAACTCCTGGTGTCGCTCGCTGCGGTTGGCCGGATTCTTGGGATCGTCGATCTGGCCCCGCCGGTGCGCCTCGATCAGCACCTCTTCCTCTGCGCGAATCCCGGCCCGCACTTCGTCCAGCTTCGCGATGACGGCCAGATCGGCTTCGATGTCCTTCGTGCCGATCGTGTGCGTGCCCTTGAACATCATGTGTTCAAACAGGTGCGCCACGCCGGTCACGCCCGGCCGTTCGTCGACCGAGCCCACCTTGGCGACCCAGCCGGCCGACACGTTCGGGTCCCCCTCGCGCGGCAAAAACAAGAAAGTCATGCCGTTGTCCAACGTGTGGACCACCGGTTCGACTTTCTGTGCCGCCAGAGGCGTAAGGGATAAGAGGAATAGGAGCGATCGAGCGACTGCGCGCATGAGGTTCCTCATTATGACGCGCGACACGCCGGTTCGGCTTCGGCGAATTCCTCTACTCGGGCGAACGCAGCGGCCAGAACTCGGATTCCGTCCGCGCCGTCGCCAGGTACGCTTCCATCTTCTCGACCACGTCCGGATGCTCGCCGGAGACGTCGTTTTCCTCGCCGATATCGGCGCTCAAGTCGTAGAGCTCAAGCGGCCCCGTCGGCGACAACCGGACGCCCTTCCAGTCGCCCATCCGTACCGCCTGCTTCGAGCCCTTGCCTTCATGGAACTCCCAGTAGAGAAACTCGTGCGCAGACTGCTCGCCGCCGGTCAGCGCGGCGACGAAGGACTGCCCGTCGAGCCCCGCCGGCGCATCCGCCTCGGCCAACTCGGCGAACGTCGGCAGAAAATCCCAAAAAGCTCCCGCGTAGTCGCTCGTCGAACCCGCCGCGACCTTCCCCGGCCAACGAGCGATCAACGGAACCCGAATCCCGCCCTCATAGAGGTCCCGCTTAATGCCGCGCAGCGGTCCGTTCGAGTCGTTGAAGTCGGGATCGTTCCCGCCTTCCCGATGCGGTCCGTTATCAGACGTAAAAAGGATCAGCGTGTTGTCGGCGACGCCCAACTCCTCCAACTTGTCGAGCAGCCGTCCCACGTCCTTGTCGAGCAACGAGATCATCGCCGCGTGCCCCTTCTGTTGCTCCGGCCAATCGCGGTCGGCGTAGATCCCCATATCGGGGACCTCCATCCCGTCCTGCTTTCCTTCGTTGTTCGCGTGCGGAATCGTCGCCGTCAACGCCAAGAAGAACGGCCCCTCATGCTCGCGCTCCACAAAGTCGATCGCCTCTTGCGCGATCAAGTCGTGCGAGTACTCGACCTTCTCCGTCGCCACGCCCGCGCCGTCGCCCCGCTTCGGCTCCGGCATCACGTTCTTCAAAGGGACGCGCTCTTCGTTGCGGAACAGAAACTCGGGATAGTAGTTGTGCGCGTGACGCTGGCCCAGGTAGCCGTAGAAGTAGTCGAAGCCTTGGTTGCCCGGAATCCCTTCCGAGCCCGGCGCCCCCAACCCCCACTTGCCGATCAGCCCCGTCCGGTAGCCCTTCTCCTTCAGCACTTCGGCGATGGTCACGGTCGCGTCCGGCAACGGGTGCTGCCCGTACGGCTTCACTTCCTTGTTCCCGCGAATTGGCGTGTGCCCGGTATGCATCCCGGTCATCAGGGCCGAGCGCGAAGGCGCACAAACCGTCGACCCGGCGTAGAAATCGGTGAAGCGCATCCCCTCGGACGCCAACGCATCCAAGCGCGGCGTCTGGATCTCCTCCTGCCCGTACGAGCCCAGGTCGCCGTAGCCCAAATCGTCGGCCACGATCAGCACGATGTTCGGCGGCCCCGCCGGCGCGTCCGCTTCCGGCGTCGGCCCTCCGCCGCAAGCCGCCGTCAACGCGACGGCCAAAAGAATTCGCTTCATGGCTCCCGATTGTAGCCGCTATCCAATCCCCCACGACCTCCGGTCAACGAACAACAGTGCCGCGGGCGTGAGCCCGTGACCACGGTCGCACGTGAAGTCTCGCCCTTCGCGATCCAGAGTCGGACACCCGTCGCCCCCAGAACGCTCTTCCTCCGTCAGAGCCCGGTACGTGAGTGCCGGGTCCCAAGGCGATTTGCGAAGCAAGAGCCCGTTGCTCAGCCCGAAGGGCGGCATTTCTGTAGCCCAGGGTGCAAGCCCTGGGAATTCGACACGACACAGACCATCTCTTCTCTTGCGGGGTTCCGGAACCTCGACTTCGGCTCTCCAATCCAGCCCAATCAATTTTTTCGCAGCCCGTATTCGCAGCCCGTAATGGAACGGCCCCAAGGCGATTCGCAAAGCGAGAGCCCGTTGCTCCGCTCGTTGGCGCCCGCCAAACCAAACCGCACCCCGCGACCGCGTACCCTAAACCAGATGCGCGTCCTCTGCCTCTTCCTCCTCACCGCGAGCGCACTATTCGCCCAAAAACCGATCACGATCGAGTACCTCGCACACGCCGCCTTCTTGATCCACTCGCCCCAAGGCGCCGCCGCCGCGATCGACCCCTACAACTCCAACCGCTGGCTCGGCTACTCCTTCCCAACCGACCTCCAAGCAGACGCCGTCCTCGTCACGCATCCCCACTACGACCACGACGCCGACTACCAGTTCCCGGCCTCCAACCCGCGCTTCCGCCTACCGGGCGCCTACTCCGTCGAAGACCTACGCATCCAAGGCGTCGAGGGCAAGCACGCCCTCCACTACGGCAAAGAGTTCGGACAACTCAACACGGTCTGGCTCATCGAGACCGGCGGCCTCCGAATCCTGCACGTCGGCGACAACGGCCCGCTGTCAAAAGCCGCACTCCAAGAGATCGGAAACGTAGACGTCCTTCTGGCGCCGATGGATGACCTCGAACACATCCTCACCTTCGCCCAGCTAGACGAGATGGCCGAGCAACTCCAAGCCAAGGTCGTCGTCCCCATGCACTACCGCCTGACCGAGTTGAGCAAGCGCCCGGCCTCCGTCGGCCCCATCGACCGCTGGCTCAAAACCCAATCCACCGTCCGCCGCCTCAAGAGCAACCGACTCGCCCTTGCCCCCAGCGATCTCCCCGGGACTCGCGAAGTCTGGGTCCTCCCGTCCTCGCCCAAGGTCCGCCCCTGGGACCCGAAGCTCGAACAGGCCTGGCGCCTCCGCGACGAGGCCCGCAAGGCCGATCCCGCCGACCGCCTCCGCCTCCTGCGCGAAGTCCGACGCACCGCCCCCTCGGTGATGACCTTCTCCGTCGAACTAGCCGAAGCCCTACTCGCCGCCAACCGCCGCGCCGAGGCCGTCCGCGTGCTCGAACAGGCCCTGCTGCAAATCCCGAACGCCGACCACGAGTACCAGGAGAAAGCGCACTGGATGCTCGTCGAGATCTACGAAGAACAAGCCCGCCCCCGCCAAGCCGAAGCCCACCGCCAGTGGCTCACCCCCCACACCTTCCGCCAGGCCTGGCAGTAAAGGAGCCCCACCCACCCACAAAAACCAACCCCACCCACATCTTCCAAGCCGGCCCCACCCACAAAGACCACCTGCGGGAGCAACCACGAAAGCCCCACCCACCCACATCCTCCCAGCCAGCCCCACCCACAAAAGCCCCCTGCGGGGACTGTCCCATCAAGGCTTCAGCCCCAAGGAAGCAACCCAGCGCGTGTGGACTTCCATGAGACGGCTGTCCGAAGTCAAGCCGCAAGCCCGACATCGCACCCGATCCGTTCTTCTTTCCTTCCTACAAGAACTCTTCGCGTTCATCTCTTTTCAAAGTCTTCCGGTCCTTGGAACCGAGCTCCGCACAAGCGATCGAACACCTAGCTTCCATTCGCATTCTCGTGAGCCCGATTCCATCGTTGGGCTCGATGCCAGAGGGGCGTCGATCTTTCGAGCGGCGCTGCCATCTGTCCCGCGAGT
>JGI12316J15310_10000520_pt10 | contig 16585 bp, 17 predicted proteins | sample MarCyaLeptolynsp_FD_15310 | JGI IMG/M metagenome (IMG submission 15310)
GTGCCTCGGATACATCTGCCGCACAATCTTGTTGAATAGTGCTTGCCAAGGATGCCCGCTTCGCTTATCACCCCGCCCGCACCGGAATTCTCCCGGCTGCCGCGCGCCCGTAGCTCAACTGGATAGAGCACCTGACTACGGATCAGGAGGTTAGGAGTTCGAATCTTCTCGGGCGCGCCATATTTTCAATGACATAGCTCTCCAGCCGGAGGGCTTTTTTATTGCCCGGGTAACAGTTTGGGTAACAGCGTCCGGTTTGAGCCTAGCACTGTCAGTTTCTTCTGCATTTCTGCGTAGCCACGACCAGAGGTAAGTGTTTGCTTAGTGGGTACTTTTATTCTCTCGCAAAATGTTTTTTATTGCGTTTATGAATGCTGAAAAAAACGCATTTGATATATTCATTGCTGAAGCAAAAGCCTCCGGTGGCGCGGAAATGGCTAACTGCCATCTCTTCGTCGAAAGGCTTTGTCGTCACCTGAACCTACCCGAGCCCTCTCTTGCGACTGAAGAAAATCGTTTCAATGATTACGTTTTCGAGCGGCGCGTAGACTTCAAGCACCCTGACGGTTCCACCACGCCGGGCCGGATAGACCTCTACAAGCGCAACTGCTTCATCCTGGAGGCCAAGCAGTCATCGAAGCGCCCCGCCAGTACACCTGCACTTCCAGGAATCCCGGAAGATCATAAACAGATTAAGCGGGGTCAAGCGTCGCGAGGGTCTCGACAATGGGACAAAGTAATGGATGCCGCCCGGCGTCAGGCCGAGAATTATGCCCGTGCGCTGCCAGTCGAACACGGTTACCCGCCGTTTCTGCTTGTCCTCGACATCGGCAACGAGCTTCAAGTCTTCGCGGACTTCTCAGGACAAGGGAAGAACTATTCCCATTTCCCAGATCGGTCGACTTACCGCCTATCGATGGACGATTTGCTCGATCCTGAGGTTCAAGAGCGTCTCAGCTTAATCTGGACAGACCCACAGTCACTAGACCCAGCGCGCTACAGTGCGCAAATTACCGAAGATATCGCGGATCGTCTGGCCCGGATCGCAGTGCGTCTAGAGCGGAAGCACGATCCGCACGATGTTGCATCGTTCCTTATGCGGTGCCTTTTCACGATGTTTGCCGAAGATGTGGAGCTGATCCCCGATCACGCCTTCGAAAAGCTACTCGAAGCGATGGTGGATGATCCTGACCATTTCGTCCCAGCCCTCGAGGACTTATGGGGCAAAATGGACAAGGGGGGCTATGCGGCTGGCATCAACAAGACGCTGAAACGGTTCAATGGTACTCTGTTTATGGGCGCCAAGGCCCTACCGCTCGACGGAGACGATATTCGAGAACTGTGGGTAGCGTCTAAGCGCTCATGGGAAGACGTCGAGCCTGCAATTTTCGGAACGTTGCTGGAGCGTGCGCTCGATCCGCGCGACCGGTCACGTCTTGGGGCGCACTACACGCCACGCGTCTATGTCGAGCGGATGGTTATCCCTACAATCATTCAACCGTTGCGCTCAGACTGGGACACGGCACGCCAGCACGCTAAGGAACTCGAAGACGCAGGCAAGAAAGACGACGCCTTAACCACGGTGCGAAACTTCCACCACGAACTTTGTACAACGCGGGTCCTGGACCCGGCCTGCGGAACGGGCAACTTCCTTTATGTCTCGTTAGAGCTCATGAAACGACTTGAAGGTGAGGTGCTGGAAGTCATCGCCGACCTCGGCGGGCAAGAGGGACTCGCATTCCAGGGCGAAACAGTGAACCCAGCTCAGTTCTATGGGATCGAACTTAACCCGCGCGCGGTACCAATTGCTGACCTTGTGCTCTGGATCGGCTACCTGAAATGGCAACTTCGCACCTCCGGACTGGGTTCCATTGCGGAGCCGGTTCTACATGCTTACGGAACCATTCGTGAAGGTGATGCGATCCTGGCCTTCGACGGCACGGAGCCGGTGTTGGACGAAGCGGGACAACCTGTTCAGGTCTGGGATCGGTTCACGATGAAGTCGAACCCCGTCATCCCTGATCAAGAGATCCCGGACCCTACTGCCACAGTACCCATGGTGCGGTATCTCAAACCGAAGCCAGCGCCTTGGCCAAAGGTGGAGTTTGTCGTCGGCAACCCGCCATTCATAGGCGGCAAAGATATGCGCTCCGAGCTGGGTGACGGGTATGCAGAAGCCGTCTGGGCGGCGCGCAATGATTTGCCAGGCGGGGCAGATTTCGTCATGCATTTCTGGGATGCCGCGGCGGAGCGGATGCTGGCAAAGGGCACAAAGGCCAAGGCGAACCCGTTGCGCCGCTTCGGCTTCATCACCACGAATTCGATCACTCAAACCTTTTCGCGGCGAGTAGTCGAACGGCACCTCAAGGCAAAGGACCCACTTAGCCTCGTTTACGCGGTGCCCGATCACCCGTGGCAAAAATCGGCAGGCAAAGCTGCTGTCCGCATCGCTATGACTGTAGCCGAAACTGGCGTGAGCGACGGCGTACTGGCAGAGGTGGTGGCGGAGGCTAACTTGGACACGGACGCACCCAGGGTGGATCTGCGGAAAGAAGAAGGGAAGATCACCGCCAAGCTAACTCTGGGGGCTGATTTATCACGTATGCGCTCACTCTGGGCAAACGAGACACTTTCCAGCCGAGGGGTATCACTGCATGGCTCAGGTTTTATTGTGTCGCCCGCCAAAGCCCAGGATCTGGGATTGGGGAAGGTTCTGGGGTTAGAAAAGCACATACTCGACTACCGCAATGGGCGCGACATTGCTCAACGTCCGCGCGGGGTCATGGTGATAGATATGGACCCACTTTCTTCCGATGAAGTCCGAGAACGATTTCCTGCGGTTTATCAACACCTTTACGACAAGGTGAAACCAGATCGAGACACGAACCGCGAGGACTTTCGTAGAACCCACTGGTGGTGGTTTGGTAGGCGGCACACAGACTTGCGTGAGTTCTTGGCGGAGCTGCCGCGATACATCGCAACAGTGGAAACGACCAAGCACCGCACGTTCCAGTTTCTCGACCGCTCTATCAGGCCAGACAATAAGCTGGTCGTCATTGGCCTCGATGATCCTGCCGTCCTTGCTCTGCTGTCATCTCGGCACCACGTCCATTTCGCAATCTCAAAAGGCGGCTGGATGGGTGTCGGCAACGATCCCGTCTACGCGAAAAGCGAGACCTTCGAGCCCTTTCCTTTCCCTGCTCTCACCGATGCAACCCAATTCAAACTGACTGATCTTGGCGAACGCCTCGATACTTTCCGCAAAGCGCGGATCGCTAAACATGACCATCTCACTATGACGGGTCTCTACAACGCCTTAGAACGCTTGCGTGAACTTGATGCTGGAATTGGCGAGCCAATGACGGACGCTGAGCGAGACGTCTACGACGCAGGCCAGATCCGCATCCTCGCTGAACTGCATGATGATATCGACCGTGCTGTGCTTGACGCCTATGGCTGGTCCGATCTTGCGCCCCGGCTGGTTGGCAAGGTTGGTGGGACGGTTCCTAGCATGCACAAGAAACCTGATCAGGAGGACGCCGAGGAAGAACTGCTGACCCGCCTAGTCGCGTTAAACGAAGAGCGTGTCGCGGAAGAGGCCCGCGGCGATATCAAATGGCTTCGACCCGAGTTCCAGATCCCGAAGCTGGGCAAGAAAGCCCCTCAACCAGCCATGAAGGTCGCGACATCAACTGTTGCTCCTGTCGCCGATACAGAGAAAACCGCTTGGCCTAAAGAGCCGATGGACCAAATCCGCATTCTACGCCGCGCCATGGCCAAAGCTGACACACCGCTCGCCCCCGCTGAGCTGTCTGCCCGCTTCAAGGGTGGCCGCAAACGCGAAGAACGCATTGAAAACCTACTTTTGGATATGGTTGAGCTCGGAATCGCACGCGCCGATTCAGATCGCGCCAATCGTTTCTTCTTGCCGGATTAATTCGCGAAGATGACTGAGAAGAAAAAGACCCGACGCCGCGGCGGCAACAAATTAGAGCGCTGGGAAGTCGCCATCGTGAAAGCCATGCTGGCGCAGGGTGGTTACCAAGATCAGGACATTCAATCATACTTCACTCGCCCAACTCGGACCGTAAATCATGCTCGTATCAAAGAAATCCGAGACGAAACCAAGCACAAAACTATAAAGGCAGCCGACGCCGAAACACTTGATGCGTTTCTTGCAACGTGGCCCGAAATCGATCCGGACACAGGCTTGAGCCTTCGAGGCGATGAGCTCTTAATCAAAGCTCGCGAAGCTATGATTGCCGCCGTGCACATCTTCAACTCGGCTGGCCTCACTTTTCGTGCGGAACTATTCGTCGTTTCCGCCATCATTGCGTGGACCTACCTACTCCATGCCTGGTTTAAGCGAGAGGGTATCGACTATAAATACCCCGAAAAGAAGACCAAGGCTGGAGCAGAACGGTATTGGGAGCTGGGCAAATGCCTCAAACATGCCAGGTGCCCCGTAGAAACAGGTGCAAGCAAAAACTTGGAACTTCTTCTAGAGATTCGTCATGAGATCGAGCACCGCTCAACCACACGAATTGACGATGCGCTTGGAGCAAAGTTGCAAGCGTGCTGCATCAACTTCAATGAGGTGCTCAAGAAGGAGTTTGGCGCTCAACACGGACTTGAGAAGCGACTGCCGATTGCACTGCAGTTTGTTTCATTTGGTGCTGACCAGCGTGCTGCGCTCAAAAAGGCAACTGATCTGCCAGCGCATGTTGCGTCTACCATCGATGCTTTTGAGCACGGCTTAACCGAGGACCAAATGAAGGACCCGGCGTACAGAATAAAGGTCGGTTTCCTGCCTATCGCGGCTAAAAAACCGGGCGCCGCAGACACCGCCGTAGAAGTCTTTGCGCCGGGTTCCGAGGAGGCGGCAGCGCTTGAAAAGCTTATTTTCAAAGACCGCGACCGCGAGCGATACCCCTCCGGCAAGGTAGTAGAAATGGTGAAGCGGCGTGGTTTTCCAAATTTTGAGATGCATCACCATACAAAGCTATGGCAGCAGCTGGACGCAAAGAACCCAGGCAAAGGATACGGGCGTCTAGGCGACTACAAGGGCACTTGGGTGTGGTTTGACCGCTGGGTCGAACGGGTCTTGGAGTACTGCGACTCCGAGGCAGATAGGTTTAGATAAACACTCAAAACAAAGCTCCCAATTTGGTGAAAAATTTACACTAAAAAAATCGACGTCTATTGCAGCCGTAAGGAACGGTGATAGGCGGCAGATGATTTGGAAAAAGCCCGTTGGCTTACAGCGATCGGCTCAATGGTTTGAAGTTCGTTCAGATCAGAAGAAATGGCGAGAACCCTGCTAATTAAATGTCCTTTGCTGGATTTGAAGAATTCTAGTAGACAAAAAGTCAGAGCCAGTACGCGCGGCTCTGGGGCTTTGTAACCCCTGAAACGAGCGGTTCGGTGGAACCGTAACGCCACCCTTGACCACTGCGGTCCGGGGGCCTGTGACGTATGTCCAGGACCTCGGTCTAAAGGTCATAGGGGCCGACTCGTTTCGGTTTACAAACTCCCGGATCTCCAGGGATCAAGTGATGCTACCTTGCGGGGGCGTACCGCAAGCTCTAGCTCCGGGAGGCTCGATGGGCGCGGACACTCTCGAACGATTTACAGATTGGTATCCTTGGGAGAGGCGGCGGGCGTTTCCCGGAATGCAGTATCGCGGCATTTACATTATTTGCCAAAATCAGCCTGAGCTATCGGTGAGAGAGGTTCCGGAGGCAATTATATACGTAGGCGAAACACACGGCGCCTCACGCTCTCTCAGGAAGCGTCTAGTGAATTTCAACAGATCGGGGAGTACAGGCGTTAAGGGGCATGCAGGCGGTGTCACTTATCATGAGAGCGGATTTGACCCAGCTTTTCAGAACATCTGGTTCGCCGTTTACCCATGTGACTGGGACAATCCCATTCTCAACACGGCGCTGATCTATCACATAGAACGAGAGTTAATCTGGAAGTATGCCGACAAGTACGGACGCTTGCCGGCATGCAACTCTATCTGACCTAATTCTTCGGGACGGCCTTCCCTATTGCTATCGCCGCCTCCTTGCAGGCGAGCGACCCTTTCTCCCATTTCCATGCCTCTCGCGGTTTGTGCGCCTTTGAAAGCTCCGGGTAGTCTTTGGGGTTCTTTACCGCCCATCGCAGTCGCGCTCGAGCCTCACGGGCGGGAACCTTTTGCTCTGCACAGAGATCCTTCAAGTGGATGGTATCGTCAGTCATAGGTGCCTCCTCAGTTGTTGACGAGGAAAGCCATAAGACAGTGTCTTTCTTTCCGTCAGGGTTAACCCACAACCCTGAACCAATTTTCTGCTCGAACTTAGTCCTGGAACGTAAGCATCAACCTCGGTCTATTGGTTGTTTAGCGTCAGATTTGACAGCTCGCACAGCCTGGAGTTGAATACTACCTGTCAGGTGGAAGAAGAAAGAATATCTCGGTCGAGCCGAGCAGAAGAACCATAACCAGCGTTAAGCTGAGCCACTGAGACAATTTCTATGAACCCGAACGTGAGGGCGGTAGGTACCGCTCTGCGCTCCAGGCTAATGGGGTTGTTGTGGTATGGAATTCTCTTTTGTGAACGGTGTTCGACGCAGGCCAGAACCAGGCCTACGCGGTGTATGCGACCTCTGCGGTGGCGCTATGGTCTCCCGATGCGGCAAGGTCCGAATTCATCATTGGGCGCATCTTCGGAAACGAAACTGTGACCCGTGGTGGGAAAACGAAACCGAGTGGCACAGAAACTGGAAGGAAAAGTTTCCTGAGCCGTTCAGGGAGGTCACCGTCGTCTCAGATAGCGGAGAGCGACACCGGGCGGATGTCAAAACCGGTATTGGTCGGGTCGTAGAGTTTCAGTACTCACCAATAAAGTTAGAAGACAGAACGGCCCGTGAAGAATTCTATGGCAAAATGGCATGGGTAGTGTCTGGCCTGCGTCTCAAAAGAGATGCGACAAATTTTGGTCGAGCCTTAGGTGATGCGATTGTAGTCAATTCCGACCCGTTAAGACTGAAGCTCTGGAAAGGTGATTGCTCAATCTTAAGGGACTGGTCTGTAGCATCAGCGAGTGTTTATCTGGATTTTGGCGAAACGGTTTTTTCAGCAGCAAGTTTCAAGTTTGGGCGATCCGTCCTTTGGCAACTCTCGCCAAGCGAACACAACTGGGAAGTTCTCGTTACACCGATCCGACGAAAGACCTTTATCGATGCCGCTATGAATGGAAGCCCCATCAACGGGATAACGACTGCGGTTAAGGTGGCCCTTGCTAAGCGCGAACGAAAGCCGCTTGAACTGAAACACAGCCGCCGGAAAGGAGAGTCGCATTTGGAATACGGCCTTCGAGTCTGGGGTATCGAAGACAATGATAAGGAAGATTAGAACGAGCCCACGTGCGCAGGCTCAGTTCGAATCTAGAAACCGGAATCGCGTCTTGTTGCTAGGAATTCGGGGTCAATTGTTACCCAGAAACCTAATTGCAAGGACGATGCCTTGCCGTTTCAAACGGTTAAAGAAATGTTGGGTCTGATTACCAATCAAAAGACTCAGGGACGAGTAGCGAGTTCTCGAAAAGCCAACGTTTTTTGGAGCGCTCTAACGTTTCGGAGATCAGCCCGAAGCTGCTATTGAGCATTCGCACTTGAGAAGAGGTTGCAATAAAGATGAGCATGAGCGCCGAAGCCATAATCGGCATTGTCATTTGCACAATCCACACAAGCCTACACCGAAAAATATAGCGTTAGTGATGAAATATATGGAATCAAAATTTCCACGATTGCTAAGTACATCGCGGCTAGAAAACCTAAAAAAAACACTACAGACCAAACAACGACGAAGCTTAAAGTTAATGCGGCTACGAACACTTCGACTTGAGATAAAGTATGTTTCTCCAAGGTTGCTAAGAGGCGGGCTTTCCCAGGGAAAACTCTCACAGCCGCAAGAATGGCAGCCAGAAAAACGTGGCAAAATGTTGGGACCACGGTACTCAAAAGCATCACGAACACAAAAAAGGATTCTCCAGAAAAGCCTTTAGTCGCTGGTTCGAATAGCCCCTTCACATCGATCATTGGTATGGTATCGAATCTACTTGCGGTAATGTTGGCAACCAAGACACCGAGGTCAAGAGCATAGAAAACGGCAGTCAACAACAATACCGCGAACCCTGTGTCCAACACTAGCATCAGAACAACATGAACATGGTCAGCTTTGAACTTCGTTATAGAATCGAGAACCCATCGAGAAAATCCGAATGAAGCAACGTCAAAACATGCGTTGATCGGTGTTAGGATAAAGTAAAACAGAATAAGAATTATTGCTGTCTCACCCATCCCAAAGAACCCAAGAAACAGTATTGGGCTGAACGCAATCCCCACAATCGCTGTTATTCTGTACACCACGCCAAACTTCGAAACGTACGCAGACAGGGCGGCCACTAGACACGCAAAAAGAGCATCGCCAGAGATATAAAGGCTAAGCACCAACGTAAGGACGGCGATCAAAAAAATCTGGAATACGTTCAAAAGTAGGCCAGTTTGTTTAGATTCAATGAATCGTAAGTGCCCCAGCAAGTTTTTTACGATCTTCTCGCTATTCCACAGACTGTACGTCGCTATACAGAAAATTATACTTATAGAGATGATTGAATAATGCTCGATGCTTACGTTTTCACGAAACAACCGCGCCCCTCCGATTGAGGCATCCATCCCCTGAGACCACGAGAACACAAACGACAAAAATGCGTAAGAGAATGATATCGCCAGGAACAAATTTATTGATCTGAGTGAGTACCAACTCCCGAGTTTTTTGCGAAGGGCGTTCGAGATTGAACTTATGGTTTCGAGGTATGAGGCCTCAATTACCTTGTTAGAAACCCATGAATGAATAAGGGCCTGGCTTGTTTTATCCTGGAGAACCAATGTGAATGAGGCGATCAAGAATGCCGCAAATCCACCAGACCATGTGATGGCATCGCCAACTGTCATGTACTCTTCCGAAGTTGGTAGCTCATTCGAACTGGCAGGCACCATGCCTGAGAAAACCGACACCAATAAGACGAACTGCACCTTGTGATTACTGTCTCAAATCCCAACTCTGTAAGCAATTTTGCCAATGGGGCGCAATGTTTAACGTAGACTTGCATTCTTTCGATGCCACTTTCCAGAGCTAATCGTTCTAGGAACAACTGAACCTCGCTGCGGCTCTTCAGGCAGTTCCTAGCGAACGTAATAGGATGGACTACACAGAAGTTTCCTATCGTTCCCCGTCCAGTGATTGTGAAGGTTGCGATGACCCGTTTCTGGCCCACAGTGTCAACCACTTCATAGTGCTTAGAGCGGCCGAAACGATAAGCAAAGCAGATTAGAATAGTCCCGAACACAACGAAAATATGGTATAAAAACACTGGTTTTGCGACGTAGACACCACATATCTGTTTGGATGCGTAGAACGCGAGCGAGAAGATCTCTGTCAGGTTTTTCGAATTAAAGGAGAAACTCCGGATGACATACCTGGAAGCAATTATGGCCATGTCCAATCAACTCTTTCACGAGTATGCGACGGAACAATAGATTTCTTTTCACAGAATGTCGTTAACAGACGAAATGCCTTTCGGTGTTGTATATGTAGGTACTGAATAAGATTAGTATCTGAGCAACTGGGATCATCAGCAATCGAGTCACGAACCTTCACAATGGCGCGCATTATATTAATGCATTCTTCTTCATAAATACCGGACAAATATACGAACTCCTCAAGCTCTTCTTCATTTGAAATTCTTCCAGCGGCTGAGAGGCATTTCCTCAAGAACAATGTCCACTTTTGTGAGTGGTAGTCTTCACGCCAATCGCACAAATTGTCTCCCATTTGCGAAACGAAAATGAAGCTCCGAATGGCGCTTAAAAAGTTATTGCTAACCTCTTTGTTTACAACTCGTCCGAGCAAAAAAAGAAGAAAGGTTACTGAATTCGCCCTTTCCACCACATTCTGGTACTCTGATGGATTATCCACTTGGGTTGGATCTGTGTACGCTAAATGTTCAAGTCGCAGTGCATTGAAGTTATCTGAAAGGCTCTTATGAAAATATGAAATTGTCTTTTTAGCCTCATCTGGCGCTAGAAACTCCGAACACAATCGCTCAAGCCGGTTCGTGGCACGAGATATAATCAATCCTGCAATTAATGGCGCGAACTTGTCCGATGTTTGCTCATCTACAAGCTGGTCTTGAAGCATATAATAGGAACTCAGATAGACGTAGAACTGAGTAATTTCAAACTCAACCGAGATGTCAATCTCTCTACCAAACGTTTCGATTAGTATCGGCACGTGTGAATAGAAAATTGGATCCCCTATACCAGTGGTTAGATAGGTCGACAAAATATTATGGCAGTCGGGGAAGTCGGTTTTAACTTCAAATAGAAAGTATTCTTTGAAGTTCTCGTAAGGTTTTACGTTTGAACTACTCTTCATTATTTGTGATGCCCGCGAATGCTCAATAAAATTAAGTTACCATTGTTGCTAACAAAGGTACGTCAACCTTCCGGAGAGCATCAATCAAGGATTTCTTGTGATTGATTGACTGGACCGCAACCGCATAATGACTTCTTGTTGATTGCCCGATTGCAAACATCTCCACAATCTCGGCATCTATGTCACTATTTCCTTGTGAGAGTCGCCATTCTGTTCGCCAAGGATCTTCCTCCTTCTTAGAATTTTCCGCGTTGACCGAATGCATAACGTGGCTCCCCCTTCCATTCCTGATTGCAATACAATGTTTGCACCTTCGAAAAACTGAAGCGATTCCAGTGCAATGATAGATTGCAAAACACCGACACCTGATCGGCATTCGAATTAGGACATAAAGGATACCTTAATGTCCTTTAATCTACCAGAACAGTTTCTGTTATATTCCGACTGGCGATGATTGGGCGTATCAGAAATCCGTCTCTTTGTTTTGGTTTACTGCAAATGGTCCTTCTGCCTCAGCCTGCCAAATGCGACCGAACAAGTCTGCCCTCGGATTCGAAAGGACTATAAAAATTTCGCAACGAGTGTCCATTGCTGGCCCAACGTATAGATCGGCTAATGAACGCGTCTGAAATCTAATATAAGCATCAGAACTCACGATGATTTGCCCGATCAGTTTGCCGAGTCGCAGTCCGCAACCTTTAGGGGAATGCTCACGGACAGTATATCTCATTGGGGTCGCAAGCGGCCACGCCGAAATCTATCTCAAAACAACCCAATTTGACCTAAATCTAGAAATCCAGAACCCATGTTACCCAAAATGAGGGTTTCCAAATCATATAGAAACGAGATCAATCAGTTGCGAACTTTATCGGTCTGACTCCATGTCAGAAGGTTCTGTATTTAGTACTTCAGACGCCAACACCGGTAGAGCATACCCGGAAGGCCTGTACCGCCGGGGCAGACCCATTTAGAGAAACAGTCACCCCCTGATCGCCCACCAGCGCCGTGGCGGTCTCGTTGAACTCAATCCCATTGAGAACGTTATCGAAACCACGGTCTCGTACCGTCAATGTTGTCCCGTTGGCCGACAGCGCGTGGTCTTTGGTAGAAATCGTCAGGCCACGCGGGCCATCGAAGCGGATTGCAAAAATTGGCGCTTCGGACCATGCCCGGTTCAACGTTATCGAGATTGTGTACTCAGGAATTGTAGGATCGAACGTCAGTCGGACGCTGGCAGCCCCTTCGTCGTGGATCAATTCGCAGACCTGCCCCAACTTAGCCTCCCAGGCAATCGCTGGAGCATGCGTGCTCAGCCAAATCGTAGCAGCCCAGAAGAACCACGTGAAACGAACAGGCAGTGCGTTGGTTAGCATTCCAATTTCCTGACTAGCATCTGGCGCTCGAGCTCATAAACCAACCAACATACGGTTGGGGCGGCTCGCTTGTTGGATCAAGAAATTATAGCGACTAGCTAAGTTCGAGCATAGGGAGTTCCGGATTTTGTAAAGCCAGGCTGGAAGACGAAGAGCCCATCACGCAGGATGCTCAAAGATTGGTGAGAGAAGAATATCGCGGTGTGTATATCGATTGAACGCCTCCTCACGGCGTAGGCGAGGCCGAAAATCTGCCGTTAGCGATCTTGTGGTGGAACCGTCCCGGGGAAAATCCACCGCCAGGCACGCGCCTCGATGGTTCGCACTCTCAAGCGGCCATAGCGGCCACAAACCGAATCCTTATCCAAAACCAGCCTATACAGGAGTATTGGATAAGGGTTAACGGTCACTCATCGGCTCCCTCGGAGGTGACAAGGCCCCACAGAACACCTCGACCTTTTGTTCGTTGTTCTATCGCCCCTTGCTTTTGCAGCTCATTCCGAGCCCGTACGAGCGTTGTAGAACTGGGTCCGCCCTTTACGACCGCGCCCACGATGTTGCGCCATTTCGACGGCCCATTCTTTTCCAGGTATGTGACGATGTATTGCTGGCCCATGGTGCGCTCAGTTTTCGGTCGATGGGCAGGGTTTTTTGCGGCCTTGCATACGTCATCGGCGGTCATGCTGGAGACTTCCTGCCAAACCAGTTTGGGGACAGAATCACGTCCACCTCCCTCTAGTTTGAAAGTCAGCGTCTCGCCTTTCGGGCCCCAATTTGATTTCGCATGACAGAAGGCATGCCTATCAGTGTTTTCAGGGTCTGTTCCAACAACAATAACTGAACGCACTCCAGCGACAAATCCGATCGAGCCATTGATGCGATGCGTAGCGCTTTCCCCAACCTTTTTGTTGAGGTGGGCAACAATAATGACGGACAGGGACTGCTCCATAGCAATGGCGGTAAGCTTAACCAGAAAGTCCTGCACATCGACTTGTTTATTCATATCGGTATCAGCGCCCATATAAGCGGATACTGTATCGATGATCACTACTTCAGGCCTAAAGCGCTCAATCTCGTACTTGAGTAGACCCAGCAGCTCTTCATCGATTTTGCGATACAGTTTCATGTACCGGATGCCAGATCGATCAGCGCCAATGCTATCCAAGCGTGGTGCCATTGCCCGTTCGGCATCGTCCTCCGCACTTAGAATGAGCACCCGTTTGCCGGTCGGTCGGTCCTTGGAGAAAGGCCAGCATTTCCCGTTCGAAATGATCCCGGCCAACTCCATAGTAAGAAACGACTTTCCATGTGAGGGTTCGCCAGCAATCAAGGTAATCGCGTGATAAGGAACGTACGGATACCAGAGCCAGTCAACTGACTTGGCCTCTACATCGGACATAGATCCGAAGTATTTCCTATGCGCCGCAGCGAGACGGCGTGAAGGGCGGTTTTTTCTCCGCTCACTCATTCTTACTCTCCTACTTTTGCTGCGATGCTTTGGATCTCCCGTTCAAGCATCGCGATGTTTGGGCCATGTTTATCTTGGAAGTACGCGCTGTTCCAAAGCAGGCATGCGATGTCGTCGATTGGCACTTTTGCTTTAAACATTGCAGTACCCATGATGAAAATTTGCCGGGATCTGTCCCGCTCGGTAACACGCGTCTGCCGCAGCAGAGCATTTGCCTTCTGGTGTCGTATCGCTTTGCGCCACTTGCGATGGAGTTGCTTCGGATCGCGATCAAGGTTGAAGTCTGAGAGGCTCGTATCGAACTCACATGCTTTAACATTGCGCGTCTTCTTCAAGAGGCGCCCAGGGTCAATTGGTGCCATTTCGAAACGATGCAGTTTTACCTTGGGACACTTTCCAGGGCGTTTATGGTTAAACGTCCCTGGTATTCTTAAGTGCTTGGTCGCAGTCCAACCGTTCCGGTCCCCATCAAATTCATAAGCCAGATGACGGGAAATTGCCTCGGCGCGCTTTTCAGAGAGCGTGCGGTTAAACCGCCAGAGGCCTTGAAATCGTCCAGGCGACGTTTCCCATAATGCACTTTGCGGAGGATCAAAGGCCTCCGGATCGGCATCATCGATATCGCACCAAGCATACGTGGTGCGAAGCGCGTTTCCCCCCAAGCGCCGGTCAGTACCGAAGGGATTTGGGCAGAAGTACAAATCGTACTCGGACGCCGGATACTTCTTCAGAAAACGACGAACTGCTTTCTCGCGCCCTTCATCATTTCGAATAGGCACCTCTTTCCATACTTCTTTTTTCGCAGCCAAGAAGAGCCAACAGCCCACTGGATGGCGGTCCCACACCTTCTTCAGAAAGTCCATTGGCTTCATGACGTTTGGTCTCCTTGAGTCGCTGTTGAATGACGCTCAAGGAGCCGAGCTTCGAGCCAGTCATGGATCTCTGCCTCAACCCAGCAGACCTTCTGGGGACTTATTCGGGTTCGTTTAGGGAACTTTCCGGCACGTTCTAATCGAAGCAGGTGGGTGTTGCTCATACCAAGACCACGATCACGGAGATCGTTTCGGTCTAGCAGCCGGACACCAGTGAGTGCCTGTTTCTGATGCTTTTTTGTGTTGGTCATTTCGTATTCCTCAGCAACGTTTAGTGCGAGGAATATGAAATCCGGTGTGATTTCGAGATAGGGGAAATAGGTAAAACTATGATCGCTAGTTACCGTCTTTGATAAGCTTCAGGATTTTTGTCACTCGCTTTCTGACCTCCGAAGGGTCCGGGATTTCAGCAAAGTTTTCACCACACCAATCTAGAACTTCTTTGGAAAGCGTTGCGTTCGACTCCGTTCCCTCAAAGTAGATGCGTTTCCAGATCTGATTGTTGATATCTTCCCAACTGTGCTTAGCGGGGCGCCCACCTGCATGCTTTGGGCGAGAGATGCCCGTGTACTCATTGAAATCGGTTCTATCAAAGACGCAGCCCGATGACTCCGAATCAGGTCCCCACATACCCCCTACACGCCCCGCAATCAGCGAGATTCCGAACGCATGATGCGTTGCTATTTCAGTTGATATTGGCCAACGGTCCCCGCGCTCATCAACCGTCCAAGTCTTTACGCTTCCATCTCTTATCATCTCCCGTAGATAGCGCTTTACCTGCGTGGCACGGTCAACTGCGGATGACTCCAACGCATCCTTCGCTAGCTCCTCACCTGTCCAGTTTTCGCCAAATAACTTGCTGCCGACGAGAGCCGCCGCCTCACGAATTTCGATCAATCGATTTTTGCGAGACCTCATCAGACCTCTCGCCAGAGCTTAGAATATCTAGTTTTGCAGCCCATAAACAAAGCGCGTCTCTCTTCTCTTCTTCATAACCGTATCGATTGTACACGGCTGCAACGCCAGAGATAGTGCCCGAAGTGTGGTTTAGAATTTTCTCTACGACATGGGGCGCAACGCCCAACCGCGCCATGCCGGAGGCCGCTGTCCTGCGGAGATCGTGGACGCGCCAATCCGATACCCCGGACAAATCATCGATCCGCTTCTTTACAACCGTAAAACCTGAAACAGGGGTTCGCCCGTTCGTACTGAAGACAAGCTCTTGGCTAGCGATCTGCGGTAGGCCCTCAAGTACTTCGACTGCTTGTGGGGATAGTGGAACTTTATGCGCTCTCCCATTTTTTGAATGCTCCGCAGGGATAGTCCATATGCCTTCTCGTACATCACTCCACTTCATTCGCGCCGCCTCCCCTCGGCGTTGGCCCGTTAAGAGCAGCAGCTTGTATAGAGGACCAAAGGGCCAACACTCTTCATCACATGCCTTCCAGACCCGTTTGATTTCGTCGTCTGTTAGCACCCTATCGCGAGCGACTTCTTTGGCGGGAGCCTTCACTCCATTGGCCGGACTGCTTTCCAGCAATCCACGATCTACACACCAGTTAAACAGCTTGCGCATATGCGCGAGGGTTCGGTTACCAACCATGGGAACACCGCGTGCTACATGGGCATCCAACACTTTGCTGATATCGAGCTTGCTAAATTCCGATATGGGTCGGTTTCCAAGGTAGGGTGCAGCGTTGACCCGCAAGGTTCGCTCAGCTTCTTTCCAGGAACGATTTCGAGGCCGAGCATAGATCGCAATGAGCTGCTCAATCACATCCAACAATAGCGGTGATGTAGTCTCTTCTTCCTGAGCCCTTGGGTCTAATCCAAGTTCAACATCGCGCATCACACTCCGCGCTTGTTCCCTTGCTTCTGCAAGCGAGAAGACCGGATAAGTACCGATTGTCATGCGGCATTGCCTACCCTCATGACGGTACATAACGACCCATGACTTCCTCCCTTTATCCGATATCCGCAAACCAAAGCCTGGAAGCGATCGATCCCAAATGCTGAGCCGACCGTGTTTAGGCGGCTTCACGTTCTCAACATACCTCATGGTGAGTTTTACCTTCATCTCCTCGGCTCCTTTCCCATAGCTGCGGCTTTCACTGGGCAACTATGGGGTAACAAAAAGCTGCGTGGTTAATTCTGACAGCTTGTTACGGATTGTAAGGAGTGAAGATCGCTAACCGAATGGAAACCTTGAATAAATCGGATGGATTGTTCCGAATTGAAACGGTCTGAAAAGCGTTCTGGTTCTTCTACGGATCAGGAGGTTAGGAGTTCGAATCTTCTCGGGCGCGCCATTCTTCTTCCCCTACGCAAAACCCTCTCGTCCTCGCGCGGATCACATCCATTCGGGCTAACTGGCGTTAGACTTCGGCTA
>JGI12316J15310_10000060_pt23 | contig 16570 bp, 13 predicted proteins | sample MarCyaLeptolynsp_FD_15310 | JGI IMG/M metagenome (IMG submission 15310)
AGGGGATCGCAAACGCGGCAACGGCGAGTGCGCTGATGCCCAGCAACGCGGCGGCGGAGGATCTGATTTTCTGGTGAGACAAGGTTGAGCTCCGGAAACGGAAAACATGACTGTGGAACGCAACATTGCCTACATGTTACAAAATAACATTACAAGAAAATTTTCGACTCTCTTCGGTCCGGTTTGAGGCCTCAAAAAAACAGGACGGCCTCCGCCGCCCTGCTCTCACGCATCTGCGCGTCTGAATGCGCACCAGACTACTGGTTACCCTGAGATCCGGCAGTCATCGCTTCCATGACGTTATCAAGATTGAAACTTCCCGGTTTCTGACGCGGCGGGAATTCCTGGAAGCTGGAGAGCCACTGCGCCACATAGGCACCGGCCGGTGCGAAAACGAACATGTGCTCGACCCACCAGCGCTGGTATCCCATCGCATCCTCGGCCTCCGCCCGCTCGAACGGATCCATGCGCAGATTGGTAAGCGAAGGCGCCCTCAGGACCTCGAACGGCGTGGTCCAGACCTTGTAGCCTTCTGCGTGCTGCTTGAGATAGGTGAACTTCCAGTCGTTCCAGCGCAGCGCAGCCACCGACCCGTCATCCGTCCAGTAAATGAACTCTTCGCGTGGCCAGTCCGCTTCTCCTCTCAGGGCCGGTCCGAGGTCGTAGCCGTCCAGATGAACCTTGTAGCTGCGTCCGATGGCCTCGACGCCTCCCTCGAGCAACTGGGCCTTGATATCGGGATCACCCGCGGCCGCAAGGATGGTCGGCAGCATGTCTTCATGCGCGCCGATATCGTTGACGACCGTTCCGGGCGCGATCGTCCCCGGCCAGCGGATCAGCGTCGGAACGCGAAAGCCACCCTCCCACTGCGTGTTCTTCTCACCCTTGAACATCGTCGTGCCGCCGTCAGGCCATGTGAAGGTTTCCGCGCCATTGTCGGAGGAATACATCACGATCGTGTTGTCGGCGATCCCAAGTTCCTCGAGTTTGTCAAGCAACTGGCCCACATGGCCGTCATGTTCCACCATGCCATCGGCATAGATGCCATAGCCGGTCACACCCTCGCTTTCGTCCTTCAGGTGCGTGAAGATGTGCATGCGTGTGGAATTCCACCAAAGGAAGAACGGCTTGTCCTGATCGACTGCGCGCTGCATGAAGTCAAGCGCGCCGCTGGTGACCTCTTCGTCCACGGTTTCCATGCGCTTGCGGGTGAGCGGCCCGGTATCTTCGATGTTTCCGTCCGCGCTGGACTTGATGACACCGCGCGGGCCAAATTTTTCGCGGAACGCCGGGTCTTTCGGATAGTCCGGGTGTTCCGGTTCTTCTTCCGCGTTCAAGTGATAGAGATTGCCGAAAAACTCGTCGAAGCCGTGGTTTGTCGGCAGCATCTCGTCCCGGTCGCCCAGGTGGTTCTTACCGAACTGACCGGTGACGTAGCCGTGGTTCTTGAGCAGGCCGGCAATCGTTGGATCCTCGATCTTCATGCCCTCCGGCGCGCCGGGCAGACCCACCTTGGTCAATCCGGTCCGCATCGGAGACTGACCGGTGATGAAGGCCGCCCGCCCGGCGGTGCAGCTTTGCTGGCCGTACCAGTCGGTGAAAAAAGCGCCTTCGGCAGCGATCCGGTCGATGTTGGGCGTCCTGTAACCCATCATGCCGCGATTGATCGCGCTGATGTTGAACTGGCCGATGTCATCTCCCCAGATCACAAGCACATTCGGCTTGGCAGCGTCCTGGGCAATGGCAAGACCTGGCATTGAGGCCGCAATGGCCGCAACCAAAAGTCTTTTCAGCATGAACTGATCCTCCCTGATCAAATTGAAAAAACTAACGCAAGGGCAGTTTATCGGCTAACCACCGATAAAACAGACCTGATTCCGGTTTTGCGGCAAGAAAGACAGTGAATTGTGCATGAGGCGTCGGGGCGATCGGATTCTGGCGGAAAATGCACGTTTTGGGCGGGCATGGGGCTTGGCAGATTTCACGATCCCAGAGCGCGGAAGCGCTTGTCGTCTTCTCCCTAACCCGCTTCGCCAAAGTCACGGGCGACTTCCTGGGCAATGCGCGCGGCCCGTTCGATCAGTTCGTTCCTGGGTTCGCCGATAAAGGTTGCGGTGAAGCGCAGCGGTGTTGCCTGCCAGCCCGGATCGAATGTCGTTATCCGCTTCTCTTCGACCAGCCGCCGCCCGAGAACGCGCGGCAGAATGCCGACACCGATGCCCGACGCCACCATCTCGAAGCCGGTTGACAGCGAGTTTGTCGGAAAAATCTGGGCGGAACTGCCATAGCGGTCGCGAAGTTCCTGCGTCAGTTCCCGGTGCGGCCGCGAGTTCCTGTTATAGGTGATGACAGGTGTGGTGCTCAGATCCGGTTCCGGCAGATCGATCGGACGGTACCAGGACAGTTCGAACGGCGGCAGATCCAGATTGTCGACGCTGTATTCGGACACAGGTCCCATCAGCATTGTCAGATCGAGGGACCGGTCCAGCAGCATCTCCCGAAGGTTTACGGATATGTCGACGGAAACCTCGATCTTCAACCGGGGAAACCGGCTGTGCAGCTCCCGGATGAAATCGGGCAGCCAGGTTTGCGCCACCGTCTCGGCAACACCCAGGCGCAAAAGGCTGCTGACGCTGTCATCCGCCATCACCTCGCCCTTGATGCGCTCCATGATTTCCATGATCTGTTCGGCGTGGTTCCGAAGCAAAACGCCCTGGCGGGTCAGAACAACACCCGTCGACACCCGGCTGAAAAGCTCCGTGCCCAGATAGGTCTCGAGGCTGGATATCCTTGTGGAAACAGCCGGCTGCGAGACATTCAGCTGCTCCGCTGCCCGGCGCACGCCGCCCATGCGCGCAACGCTGAGAAAAGTTTTGAGTTGCTCAAAAGTCATGGTATCCCTCCGCAAAGCGATAAAAAAACCTGATCACTTTGCACAAAAAATCACGATTTGACTTGATAATAGATAGGCCGCAGCATTTTGCCACCGACTTTCGAGGTGGAAATGACCAGCGAGCGCGCACAGCTTCCCGACCTGTTCGATCTGGACCTTCCGGCACAGCGCCAGCTGATCCGGGATGGGCGCTACAACGGACACACGGCGGGGCTTGCAAAAGGCAAGCTGCAATGCAACCTGGCTATCCTCCCGGCTGACCTCGCTGATGATTTTCACACCTATTGCCGCCTGAACCCGAAGCCCTGCCCGCTTGCAGGTGTGTCGCGCGCAGGTGAACCAACCATCGCGCGGCTTGGCTCAGACGTCGACATCCGGACAGACGCCGCCCGCTACAACATCTATCGCCACGGGGTCCTGGAACAGCAGGTCAACGACCTTTTCGCGCATTGGCGCGATGATCTGGTCGCCTTTGCCATCGGCTGCTCCTTTACCTTCGAGGACGCCTTGCGCAAGGCCGGGATCGCCATGCGTCACATCGACAGCAACGTGACCGTGCCGATGTTCCGCTCCTCCATCCAGACCGCGCCAAGCGGACCTTTCAACGGCGGCATGGTCGTATCCATGCGCCCAATTCCCGAAAACCGGATTGGCGAGGTTTTCGAGATTTGCGGAAAGTTCCCGCTTGCCCATGGTGCTCCGGTCCATGTGGGTGATCCGGCCGAGATCGGCATCTGCGATCTTGACGCGCCCGACTGGGGTGAAGCGGTTGCGTTCAAGCCGGGTGAAGTTCCCGTTTTCTGGGCCTGTGGCGTCACGCCGCAAGCAGCCATCATGAGGTCGAAACCGCCCCTCTCCATCACCCATGCACCCGGTGCGATGCTTATTGCAGGCGTCTCGGAAACGACCGGACCGCTTTACACTTATAACGATAACTAACTGAAAGATCTGGAAAAACAGAGGATGAACGATATGAACAGACTGGTATTGATGTCCGCGATCTCCATGATCGCGTTTTCGGCCGTCACGAACGCAAAGGCAGAAGAACTTGCCGTCGTCGGCAGCTGGAGCGGGCTGCCGCTGCACAAGCAGTATGAAGCGCCGTTCTGGAATGAAAAGCTCCCCGAGCTTTCAGGCGGTGACCTGACCGCGGCACTGACGACCCACGACCAGATGGGTATCGCCGGAGGGGATGTTTTCCGCATGCTGTCACAGGGCGTGTTCGATGTCGGCATGACGGTTGCCGACTATGCCGTTTCCGACAGTGTCGCTCTGGAAGGCCTGGATGTGCCGCTGATCGCAACGGATGCCGCGACAGCGCAAAAGGCCGTCGAAGCCGCACGCCCGATGGTCGACGACATCTACAAGGATGTCTTCAACGCCAAAGTTCTCGGGATCGCGCCCTACCCGCCGCAGGTGGTTTTCTGCAATGCCGAGATCGCATCGCTCGACGATCTGAAGGGCAAAAAGATCCGCGCGTCCGGCAGGATGACGGCCAAGTTCCTGGAAGCCCTCGGTGCGGAAGGCGTCAATGTCGGCTTCGGTGAAGTTCCGGGTGCCCTTCAGCGCGGCGTTGTCGACTGCGCCATCACCGGCGCGGGCTCGGGCTACAATGCCGGCTGGTGGGAAGTTTCCACACATCTCATGCCGCTGCCGCTTGGCGGTTGGGACCCGGTCGTGACCGCGATCAACCTGGACAAGTGGAATGCCTTGTCCGACGCTCAAAAAGCCGCGCTGGAAAAAGGCGTCAAGGAAGGCCTTGAGGCGCCGGCCTGGGAAACCGCCCAGAACGCCCTTGAAAATGATGTTGCCTGCCTGACGGGCAATGGCGAATGCCCCTATGGTGATGCACGCGGTCTCATCCTGGTTGAAGCCAGCGAGGCAGATCAGGCCAAGGCCAAGGAAGTTCTCATCACCGAAGTGCTTCCCGACTGGGCCGAGCGCGCAGGCGGTGACTGGGCGGCGCGCTGGAGCGACAGCGTCGGCAAGGTCACCGGTGTGAAACTGGAAACCAACTGAGGCACATCCCGATGACGTCCCTGGCCCTCGCCCTCCGGCGTATCAATGATCGCCTGGCAATTCTCGTCGGAGTGATCCTGCTTGCCTGCGTCGCGTTCACGCTCATAGAGATCATTGCACGCCGGTTGGGCGGGTCGCTCGGGGGTGTCGATGAAATCTCCGGCTACGTCATGGCCGTGACCACAAGCTGGGGGATAAGCTATGCCCTGACGGAGCAGGCGCATGTGCGCATCGACCTGCTTCGCCAGCGCCTTGTCCCGCTTGGCCGTGCCGTGTTCGACATCATATCGCTGGCATGTCTTGCAGGCACGGCCATCGTGGTCGCCTGGCGCGGCTGGGGCGTCCTTGAAAAGACATTGTCGACCGGTGCGCGCGCCAACACACCGCTGGAGACACCCCTGTGGATCCCGCAGTCCCTCTGGTGGGCCGGCTGGGTATGGTTCGCGTTGTCGGCCTGTGTGCTGCTCGTCTCCGTTCTCGCCAGCTTTCTGGCCTCCGATTACAAATCCGTCGATGCCATCGCCGGTGCGAAGGGGGAAGCATGATTGCCTTCACCTCTGTCGGACTGCTCGGTCTTCTGACACTTTCCATTCCGGTCGGCATCGTCCTGTTCCTGCTGGCCTTCGGCATTGACGAATTCTTCAGCCCGTTCCCGCTGATGCGCGGTCTTGGCCAGATCGTCTGGTCCTCGTCCAACTCGGCAACGCTGATCGCGATACCGATGTTTGTGCTTCTTGGAGAAATCCTGGTGCGCAGCGGCGTCGCGCGCCGCACCTATACGGCTCTGGAAAAGTGGGTTGCCTGGATGCCGGGCGGACTGATCCACGCCAACGTTGCGACTTCGACCATGTTTTCCGCAACATCGGGCTCTTCGGTTGCAACGGCCGCAACCGTTGCAACGGTTGCCATGCCCCAGGCGCAGGCTCTGGGCTACAATCCGAAGCTCTTTTCCGGCGCGATCGCGGCAGGCGGAACACTCGGGATCATGATCCCACCCTCCATCAATCTGATCGTCTACGGGTTCCTGACGGAGAGCTCGATCCCGCAACTGTTTCTCGCAGGTCTGATACCCGGCCTGTTCCTTGCCGGCCTGTTCATGCTGATCACCGTAATTATCTGCGTGTTCAAACCGTCACTGGGTGGCCCGCGCCAGTCGAGCACCATGAAGGAAAAGCTGGACGGTCTGGCTGATCTCCTGCCGATCTTCGGGCTCTTTGCGGCCATCGTCGGGTCGATCTATGCCGGATGGGCCACCCCCACGGAGGCCGCCACGGTCGGCGTTGCCATTGCCCTGCTGATCGCCGCGCATCAGCGGGCGCTGAACTGGGAGATGCTGCAGGATGCACTGCGCGGGTCCGTCAAGACTTCGGCGATGATCATGCTGGTCGTCATCGGTGCCTACGTGCTCAATTTTGCGCTCACGGCAGCAGGCGTCAGCCGCGCCCTCCAGGACGTGCTGTCCGGTCTTGGATTGGGTCCGCTGGAAACGCTGCTGGTGATCATCCTGATCTACATCGTGCTCGGTTTTTTCATCGAGACGCTGTCGCTAATGGTCGCGACAATCCCGATTGTCGTGCCCATCATCGTGCAGCTTGGCTACGACAAGATCTGGTTCGGCATCCTGATGATCATTCTTGTCGAAATGGCCCTGATCACGCCACCTGTCGGACTCAACCTCTACGTGGTTCAGGCCGCGCGCAAATCCGGCAGTTTCAGCGACGTCATGCTCGGCTGCATCCCCTACGCGCTGGCAATGCTCGCGATGGTCGGCTTGCTCATCCTCATGCCTCAGCTCGCATTGTTCCTGCCGTCAACCCTGTAAGAGAACTGCTCATGAAATTTCAGACTGAAACCGGAGTGCTGGAAAGCACTCCCGAAAGGCTCATCGTGGCCGGCTGGACCGGCCGCGACCGGGCCGCCGTCGACCACCACATCGAAGAACTTGCCGCAATAGGCGTTCCTGCGCCGTCGACCGTGCCGCTGTACTATCAGTGTTCGCCCACTCTCCTGACGCAGGACACAGCAATTCAGGCGCTTGGTGACGACACATCGGGTGAAGCCGAGCCATTTCTGCTCCAACAGGATGGCAGGATCTGGATCGGCCTTGGATCTGATCACACGGACCGCGCCCTGGAAGCCCATTCCGTTGCCGCCTCGAAGCAGATCTGCGCAAAACCCATCGCGGATATCCTGTGGCCGCTTGAGGCGGTGGAACCGCATCTGGACGATCTCAGCCTGAAATCTTGGATCGAGGAAGACGGGAGCTGGGTCCCCTATCAGGACGGAAAACTCTCTTCGATCCTGCCGCTGGAGCAGCTTATTGCAGGGGCACCGCTCTCCGAAGGAGCGGCGATGTTGTGCGGCACGCTTCCGGCAATCGGCGGCGTGCGCCCTGCCTCGGCCTTCAGAATGTCGCTGACAGATCCGGTCCGCGGCCAGTCCATTGACTGGAGCTACCGAACGGCTAATCTCCGCATCATCTCTTGACGCCTTTCCCGCCTTTTTCGCCATCACAGGACTGCCCCGAATGAGCGCATCATTTCCCTGGACACCCGGCACCGCCGCCAGCCGGCTTGAAACCACGCTGGAGCGAGTGGCCGGGGAGCCTGCGGCAAAGTCCGTCTTTCTGAAGCTCCTCGGCGACCGGGCACGGGACCAGGCAGCTAGGGTATCGGAGGCCGACGGCCCGCTTGCTGGCGCTCTGATCAGCGTGAAGGCGTTGTTCGATGTCGAAGGCGAGACAACGACAAGCGCGACCCGGGTCCTTGCCGGCGATCCACCCGCAGAAAAAGATGCGCCTGCAATTGCGCGCCTTGATGCAGCCGGCGGCGTCTTTGCCGGTCTTACCAACATGTCCGAGTTCGCCTATTCCGGGCTGGGGCTCAATCCCCATTATGGAACACCAGAAAACCCGGCCTATCCCGGCTGTGCGCCGGGAGGCTCGACAAGCGGCGGCGCGGTTTCCGTGGCCCTCGGATTGTGCGACATCGCTATCGGCAGCGACACAGGTGGCTCCCTGCGCATTCCTGCCGCCTTCACGGGTATTACCGGCTTCAAACCGACTCAAAACTCCGTCCCGATGACAGGCGGCAAACCGCTCTCCGACAGTCTCGACAGTTTCGGTCCCATGGCGAAATCGGTCGCAGCATGTGAGCTTGCCTGGCAGGTCATGGCGGGCAAAGACACCCTCTCCACCAACCCGGCGGCCGCGCGTCTGATCGTTCCCACGAATTTCGGTTTCACCGAGATGGATGATGCCGTTGCACAAGGATTCCGGGCCATGGTCGCAAAGCTTCGGCAGACCGGGCTGGAGATCGTCGAGAAAGAAATCGCGGCCATGCCGCTTCATGACAGCGTTCCCCCCTGGCATATGACCTCGGTGGAATCGCGCGCGCACTACGAGCCTCATTTTCAGGCATCGGCTGACCAGTTCGATCCGCGCGTCCATGCCAGGATGGGCCGGGCGGAGGAAATCTCGGCGGTTGAGTACCGGCAGACGTTGAACAGGCGTCAGGAATTCATTTCGGCGTTCCGGGAGGAGATCGGCGAGGACATGCTGATCTTGCCGACCACCCCCAAGCTGCCGCCGCGGATCGAAGACCTTGCCGACGATGACGCCTTCAACCGGCTCAATCTCCTCGCGCTTCGCAATCCATCTCTTGCCAATGTCGCCAATGCCTGCGCCATAGCCATGCCCTACCGGCATGAGGGAACAACACTGAGCGCAATGCTTGTTGCCGCAGGCGGACGCGACACGGAACTGCTCGCCTGTGCGAAAGTTGTTGAGGCCGGTCTGCAGACCATGTGACGGAAAGGATGGCGGCTGACCGCACCCGGCAGCCGGCCTCCGGCAACGCCTTAACGCTCAAACAAACGCAAAGTCGTCCGCCTGCAATATGGTCCCGTCCGAAAACTCGAAGTTCTCGATATGGGTGCCGAGATCGTTGATCCGGATCTGACCGGCACCGCTCGCCCAAGTGAGTAGCATATTGTTACTATTGTCCATCGAAGCTTCGACATCGGTGACCTTCAGATCCCTAAACAGCAGTGTGTCGAGCCCCCTGCCGATCAGTTCGACAATATCGATGAAGCCGCCATCGGCCGAAACCACGTAGCTGTCGTTTCCTCCCTCCCCTTCCAGCTTCTGCCAACCGCCCGAGGACCCGCCCGCATCCAAAGTGTCGTTGCCCGACCCGCCGATCAGGGTGTCCGTGCCGCCGTTCCCTTTCAGGAAATCATTGCCGCCGCCACCATTCATCCAGTAGTCGACGCCAGCCTTGTTGCCGACAGCGCGGTCGTTCTTTTCCGCCCCCTGGAATTCCTCAAAGCCGTACCAGGAAAGACCGGACGTGTTGAACTTGGAGCCGGTTTCGATGATCAGCTTGTCCCGTCCGCTCCCGCCGATATCAAGGGGCGTGCCATTGTCCCAGAAGCGATCGCCGCTGCCATAATAGACCGTGTCATTGCCGGCTCCTCCGGAGACGGTGTCGCGGCCCCAGCCTCCGCGCAGAAAGTCGTTGCCGCTGCCACCGATCAACTCGTCATCACCGCCGCTGCCAATCAGCGTATCGTTGCCGCCGCCGCCATCGAGCACGTAGTCCACATTATCGTCGTTGCCGACGACCCGGTCGTTGCGTCCTGCACCGATGAATTTCTCGAAGCCGTACCAGGACAGACCACTGGTATTGAAGACCGACCCGCTCTCCATGACCAACGTGTCGATGCCGCTTCCGCCCACATTCTTCGGGGTTCCGTTCACCCAGAACGTGTCGCCATTGGTATAGTAGATCGTGTCATTGCCGGCGCCACCTGACATGTTGTCATTGCCGTAACCGCCGCGAAGAATGTCGTTGCCACCGCCGCCGATCAGATCGTCATTGCCACTGTTGCCCAGGAGCATGTTGTTGGCACCGTTTCCGATCAGCGTATCGCTGCCGCTGCCACCATAAGCGTTTTCAATGACCGTGCCGCGCGCGACAATCAGATTGCCGGTTAGACCGCCGACACTCGAAATGGCTTCCTGGTTGAGATTGATCTGCTGATTTGCGCCATCGTGGGAAAAATCGAAAAGATCCGTTCCACCATTGTCGTAGATTGTCATCGCAGCCGTTTGATTTGAATCGAAAAATGTCTCCAGATACCCGCCCGCATTGGAGTTGTTGCCATAAACCGTCGCGCCGGTGCGAATGCTGCTCGGCGTACCGTAAAGATCCTGTACGGCGATGATGTCGGCCACCATCGGCGTGATCACGTAGGCGAAACTGGCATTGATGGAGGTATTCTCCGTCTGGCTGAAATAGGACATCACCGTCGCTTGCCAGGAATCGTTCTGATAGTGGTTGTCGACACCGTAGGTGGCCGATCCGTTGTAGTTTCCGCCGTGCTTCAGGCCGAGAGCGTGGCCGATTTCGTGAATGTATGTCTGGAACGAGTAGCTATTGATGCTTGTGCCGTAGGAGCTTAGCCAGTTCTTGGAAACATTGACGTCAGCGGAAATGAGATCGCCGTTGCTCCACCAGGAAAAGCTGGCATAGGCGCCTGAGTTTTCATCATCAAACGTGATCTGGGCACCGCTCGACACGAAAGAGAAATTCAGCCCGGTCACGTTCTCCCAGGCTTCAAGCGCATTTGTGGCGAGAAACTTCCCGGCGCTGGTCAGACCGGTGATGTCAACGGTGATCGTGTCGCCCGGTCCGGCATCGAACGAGATCGGAGCTCCACTGGACGTCTCCCGTGTCAGTTGATCCGCGATCTGGTCGTTACTGAACACAGGCAGCGGTGCGGACGAGACTTCGGTTCCGGCAGCCGATCCATTTGCCGCCGGCCCGGTTCCGTCATCGCAGCTGAAGCCGGCAACGATGGGGATGTCTTCGGTACGGCCGGTCGCGAAACACAATTCACACATGTAGATTTACCTCTTGGCATTATGATCCGATGAATCCTCACCACTGCGGCGCCCGGCCACGAGAGATGAAGCGAACCGTTTCTGAGGCGTCACTTCATCCAGCACCACAAATGAATTTGAACGGAATTGAGAACTTCTACCGTTCCGGAAGCGATTCATCGATCAACGCTAAATATTACTCGCTACACACTCAAGTAAAATTTGAAAGTATTTTTCAAAAGAAAAATATAAATAAACTCAACTCAATTAATTTTGGAGAAATTGTACTGAATTTAAAAACAAATACGAACGAGATGGAGATTTCGAGATTAATAAACTTCGAAATTCTGCCGTCAGAAACACGGCTTGTGTCAGGTCCAGATCACGCGTCGACCTTCATTGCCTTGCAAAAATCGTATTTGCTGTGATCTGTTCGACCGTGATGAAAAAAGCTTCGGGAAACGCATGAGGGCTGATTCCATGACCAGGATTGCGGGGTCGATTGTTGCGCTTTTATGCGCGTTCGCCTTGGGCATTTGGATCTCAGCAAGCGGGTTGTTTCCTGCCGCTGAAAACAGGGCCGGTCAACAAGACGCAGCACAAACTGCGGAAAGCGGCAATTCAGCCGAGCAAACGTTTCCCGGCAACGCCATCGTGGTGACAACGGCAGATGTTGCCTTTACCCCACCCCGCTCGCGGATCCAGTCTATAGGAACCGGCAAGGCGATCCGCCTCATACACGTCACGGCAGATGTTGCAGGGACCGTTGAGAAGATCCATGTTCAGCCGAATACCGATGTCAGTGCCGGCGACCCCATCGTTACGCTGGAGCGCAAGACCCAGGAAATCATTCTCGACAGTGCCAGGGCCGAGCTTGAGCAGCAGTCGGCATCGTTCAACAGGTACCAGACATTGCTGAGCCAGAGCAGCAACGCTGTTTCGCAGGCGCAGGTCGACGAAGCCCGGGCGTCTCTCGCTGTTGCTGAAGCCAAGGTTGCCGAAGCGCAGTACGAATATGATCGACGGGTGATCAGAGCCCCGTTCTCCGGCCGGATCAATCTCAATGATCTCACCGTCGGAAGTTATCTTTCGCAAGGGGCGGAAATCGTCACGCTGGTCGATGCCAGCAGTCTTCTCGTTGAATTCACCGTGCCGGAAACCGCAATCAGCCAGATCAGTACGGGCGTGCCGGTGCGCCTGACAACACCTGCCCTCGTCGGCCGTGTTTTCAATGGTGAGATCACTGCGTTTGACAGTTCGATCGACGAAGAGTTCCGCACGGTGCGCGTGCGTGCGCAGGTCAAGAACCCGGAGAACCTGCTTCTGCCGGGCATGACGTTCAGCGTCAGCCTCGCCAGTGCCGACACCCCGATGCCGATGGTCCCGGCCGTATCAATCCTCTGGAGCCCCAACGGGGCCTATGTCTGGAAACTGGGCGCGGACAATGCACCCGAAAGGATTGACGTCGTGCTGCGTCACAGACTTGGAGACAACGTCTGGCTGGAGGCCGATCTCAAGGATGGCGACGTGGTCGTGAAGGACGGCGCGTTCAAGGTCAGTCAGGGCGTGGCCGTTGCCGTCGAGATCGCGGAGCACACTGATGGATGACGTGTCACCTGACAAGATGACACGGGAACGGCTTGGTTTTGCAGCAACCTTTGTCGGCCGTCCGATCCTTGCACTCGTGCTCAATCTGCTTGTGATAATCGCGGGCGTCACCGCATTGAACGGCGTAGAGGTTCGCGAGCTGCCGAACGTGTCCAGTCCCGTCATCTCGGTGCGTGCCACCTATCCCGGCGCAGCCGCCAGCACGGTGGATTCGGAAGTGACCAGCGTCCTGGAAGACGCACTTGCCCGGCTGGAAGGGCTCGAAAACATATCCGCAACGTCGTCGTACGGCAGTTCCAGTCTCACACTGGAACTCAATGCCTCAACCGATGTGACCAACGCGGCGAACGACGCGCGGGATCTCGTCTCCCGGGCGCAGCGCAATCTGCCGGACGATGTCGAAGATCCGACCGTGCAAAAGAGCGACGCGGATGCCGACCCGATCATGCGCCTTGCACTCAGCGGAACGCTGCCGCTCACGGAGCTGACCTCTCTCGCCGAGGGCATCGTGTCGGACCGGCTGCTGTCCATAGACGGCGTTTCGGAAGTCCAGGTTGCGGGCGACTACGCCCGGATCATGCGCGTTACCTTTTTCCCGGTTGCACTTGCCAGCCGCGGCATTTCCCTTGCCGACATGCGCGCGGCCCTTGCCAGCGCCAACCTGGACATTCCGCTGGGGGCGCTGGAAACCGGCACCCAGGAGATCGTTGTCAGGTCCATCGCCTCAACCACAACAGAAGCGGAAATCTCCGCGATCCGCCTCAACCGTGAGACAGTCATCGGTGACGTCGCCTTTGTGCAATTCACCTCCGACGATCCTTCGGTCATCACCCGCATAAACGGTCAACCCGCCGTCGGACTGAACATCATCCGCCAGTCGCATGCCAACACGCTGTCGATTTCCAACGCAGCGCGTGTCGCGGTCGCCGGACTGCAGGAAGACTTGCCCGACGGTGCTCACCTGATGATCGTGGCCGATGACGGTGTGTTCGTGGAGCGGTCCATTTCTGGCGTTGTCACAAGCATTGCCATGGCCATCGTCATCGTGGTGGCAGTCATATTCCTGTTCCTGCGCTCGCTTCGGGCGGTTGTGGTGCCTGCCATTGCCGTGCCAATTGCACTCACCGGAACCCTTGGCGCGATCTGGGCCGCCGGATTTTCCGTCAACACGATCACGCTGCTCGCGCTTGTTCTGGCCACGGGAATGGTCGTCGACGACGCCATTGTGGTTCTGGAAAACATCGTACGCCGCCGCAAACAGGGCCTCGGCGCATTCGCAGCGGCTGCGGTCGGCACAAGAGAGGTGTTTTTCGCCGTCATTTCCACAACGGCCACACTCGCTGCCGTCTTCATCCCGATTTCCTTCCTTCCCGGGCAGGCGGGCGGCATCTTCGGGGAATTCGGCTTTGTCTTGGCGTTTGCCGTTGCCCTTTCCTCCTTCGTTGCGCTCACATTGGCTCCGGCACTCTGCGCATTCGTCGACCCCGGAAAACCGGACGGCAAAGACCTGAAGAGCGAAAGTACAAAAAGCGAGAGCGCCTTCCTGACGGGCTTCGGCAACCTGATCGGCTTCATTTTGAAGGCCCGGTACCTTGTCCTGTTCGGCGCGTTGGCTTTTGCCGGAGGGTCCCTGGCACTTTACGGTTCACTCCCCCAGGAAATCACGCCATCCGAAGATCGCGGCACCGTGATGATAGCACTCAGGACCCCCTCCTCCGCGAGCCTTGACTATACAAGCCAGCAGGTTGCCCGTGTTGAGAAGATCCTCGAACCGCTCGTCGCCTCCGGCGAGGTGGTGGCTGTCCAGTCCCTGATCGGACTGAGATCTACGAGTTTTGCCCTTGTCTTCGTGCGCCTGGCGCCATGGGAGGAGCGCGCGCGCAGCCAGCAGGAAATCGCGGCGCAGATACAGGGACCGGTCAGTCGAATACCCGGAGCCTTCATTGCGCTGCGCGCGTCCAACAGTCTTGGCATTCGGGGCGCCGGCCGGGGCGTTCAGTTCGCCGTAGTCGGCAAGGAATATGATGTTCTTGGCGATCTCGCAGGCGACCTGATTTCCAAAATGGACGGAGACCCGGCCTTCACAAATGCCCAACTCGTCAACGAGGTCAACCAGCCGCAACTGTTACTGGAAGTCGACCGCGACCAGGCCGCCAATCTGGACATTGAGCCGAGGGATGTGATCGAGACACTCAACACGGTCATCGAGGGCTACAAGGCATCGGAGATCTTCCTGAACAACGAGACCGTCGAGATCCGGCTGGAACTTGGCGGTCGCCCGATCAATGATCAGGGCGACCTGGAAAACACCTTCCTGCGCGCCGGCAACGGCCAGTTCGTTCCGATTTCATCTGTTGCAACGCTGTCGGTCGCCGCCTCCGCCTCCACCTTGAGCCGCGAAGCACGCGAGCGTGCTGTAACCGCGCAGGCCAACCTCGGCAACGGTGTCGATCTTGGAACCGCGGTCGACCGTCTGAAGGAAATCGCCCCGGACGTTCTCGGCAACGAGGGCCGCCTGGTTTTTCTCGGCGAAGCGGCCACGCTTGAAACCGGTGAAACGACGACGTTGCTGGTGTTCGGAGCCGCCATCCTGATCGTCTTCCTGGTGCTCTCGGCCCAGTTCGAGAGCTTTTCCAGTTCCCTGATCATTCTGATCACTGTGCCCTGTGGTCTTGGCACCGCGCTGCTCGCGATCCTGATCTCCGGCGGAAGTCTCAACTACTACAGCCAGATCGGCCTGGTGATCCTCGTCGGCATCATGGCAAAGAACGGCATCCTGATCGTCGAATTCGCCAACCAGCTGCGCCAGCAAGGTGAGGACGTGGACAGCGCCATCCGCAACGCCATGCGGATCAGGCTGAAACCGGTCATGATGACGATGGCGTCAACTGTTGCCGGAAGCATACCTCTGGTGCTGGCAAGCGGCGCTGGCGCAGAGGCGAGAATCGCCGTCGGCTGGGTCGTGGTCGGAGGCCTGGGCCTTGCCACCATCTTCACCCTGTTCCTGACACCGGCAGTCTACCGGATCATTGCCGGCTGGTCGCAGCCTCCCGGCGCTTCGGAAATGCGCCTCGCAGAGGAACTGGAAGGCGGCAATTCCATCTGACATGAGCCTGCCCGCGAACGGAACAGGCTCGCTAGTCACCTGAAACTGAAGTTCGACTCATTTTGCAGCGGGCTTCGAACGAACTACAGATTCAAGAAGGTGACTAGTAAGTCTATTTTTCTAGTGCGGTTTACGAATTTGAAGTTCGCTTCGGACGCTGCAGAAGCAATGATGCGAACTTCGAATTCACCGCACTAGCAGATCAAAGGATGGCGAAGTCATCCGGTTGGTAGACCGCGCCGAACTGGAACACGAACTGATCAAGATGTGCGCCGGAATCGTTGATCGTCACGCTCCCGGCCCCGTCGTCCCAGGACAGGACCATCTTGTCGTTTGCGTTTATCGAGACATCGACATCCGATCTTTTGAGGTCCTTGAAGATCAGCTTGTCATTGCCGTTTCCCGCAAGCTCCACAATGTCGACCCGGCCTGATTTCGAAGTCACCACATAGGTGTCGTTCCCAGCTTGGCCCGAGAGTTTCTGAACCCCGCCGGAGGATGCCCCAGGGTCCAGCCGGTCATTGCCCGCACCGCCGATCAGCGTGTCGGTTCCTGCATTTCCTTTCAGGAAATCATTGCCGCCGCCACCTTTCAGAACATAGTCCACCTTGCCGCTGTCGCCGATAACCCTGTCGTCCTTGTCGGCACCGATGAACTTTTCGAACCCGTATTTTGAAAGGGCCGACGTATTGAACCGGGAGCCTGCCTCGACCACCAGTGTGTCCACACCGGAGCCGCCGATGTTACGCGGCGTGCCGTTGTCCCAGAAAAAATCGCCTTTGCCATAGTGTATTTCATCATCACCCGCGCCGCCAAACATGACATCCCGTCCCGCGCCGCCTTTGATGACATCGTCCCCTGCCCTGCCGAAAAGCCGGTCGTTTCCAGGTCCGCCGAGCAGCGTATCGTCTCCGGCATAGCCCTGAAGCGTGTCATTGCCGCCGGCACCGCTCAAGCGGTAGTCGACGCTTGCATCATTGCCGACGACACGATCGTTCCCGTCCGCACCGATAAAGCGTTCAAATCCGTACCAGGAAAGCCCGGACGTATTGAAGACCGA
>JGI12316J15310_10000897_pt1 | contig 16552 bp, 8 predicted proteins | sample MarCyaLeptolynsp_FD_15310 | JGI IMG/M metagenome (IMG submission 15310)
GATCGACTAAAAACAGGATTTAAATCATATTTATTTCGAATAGCTTTATATTGTATAGGTAAATCTTGAACACGTCCACCTCGAATTAATATATTAGAATACATTTGAAGATTATGACCACCTTCTCCTGAAATATATACTCAAGTACGTTTTCCTGTTACAATATGAGTACGAACAACTTTTTTTTTACCTGCGTTGGGTTTACTTGGAGACATAAGACTTATTCTAACACAAATACCTCTTTTTTGAGGATTACCCTCTAATAATTTACGTTTTATAAATTTTTTTCTTAATTTTCTAAAATTATTTAATAATTGATTTCGTGTAGGCATATTTTTTATAAAAATTCAGAGGAAATGGGATTCGAACCCATGATATTTAAAAAAATATATTGATTTAGCAAACCAACACCTTAAGCCACTCAGTCATTCCTCTATTTAGATTTCTTTAATTTATTTTTTTATTAAATTTTCTTACTTTTACCTTTTTTTAATAAAAAATTTTCATTATAATAAAAAATACCTTTTCCTTTATAGTGATCTTTTTTAATTAAATTTTTAATTTTTACAGCAGTATTTTGAACGATTTCTCTATTATTACCTAATAAACAAAATATTGTATTTTTTTTATCTACAACTTTCGCAAAAACTTCTACAGGTAATATATATTTTATAGAATGACTTAACCCTAAATCAAATATTAATACATTATTCTCTTTATCATAAAGTACTTTATAACCAACCCCTCTCAATTCTAAAATAAGACTATAACCATAAAAAATATCCTCTAAATAATATTTAAAAATACTTTTGTATGTATTAATAATATTATAATTATTTCCTCTAAATTCAATCATATTTTTTTGATTATTTTTATATAATTGTATTTCTTTTTTAAAATACTTATAAGTTTTTCCAAAATTGCCTATAAAATTAATTTTATAAAACTCTTTACTAATATCTTTAATTTTTATTTTATTTTGTATATCTATATTTTTATAATATAACATATTACGATTAATTTAATAAGATTTTAATAATAATAAAACCTTACCTCCAACTTTATTTTTTATAGCCTCTTGATGCGTTAAAATACCTTTTGTTGTTGTTAATAAAAAAAAAGAATTTTTTGAACCTTCCTTTAAAATATATTTTTTATTAAAAGTTTTACTTTGCAAATATTTTAATTTAAAAATCTTTTCAAAAGGTCTTTTATATTCCATCTTAATATCTTTTATTAAATTTTCTCCTAAAGTATTGTATTTAAAAATTATGTATAATTTATTATTTTTTTCAAAAAACCCATTTATTAACTGTAATCTTAATAAACATTTTGATATATCTAACAATAATTGACTTTTTTTATATTCGATTATAAAATTTCTATTTTGTATACTAATTTTTATAAAATTTATTAACTTACTTAATTCTGTATTTAAACTCATATATATATTTAAAATTTAACAAAACCACTAATATATCCTTCTAGAATTTTTTTTTTTAACATTATTCTAGATAATCTATATTTTCTAAAAACTGCATTTGGACGACCAGTAATTATACAACGATTTCTAATACGTACCAAAGAAGAATTTTTAGGATATTTCTTCAATAAAAAATTTAAAAAATTTTTTTCACTTAATTTTAAATTATCACTACTTAAAATAGATTTCATAATTTTTTTTCTTATTTCATACTTTTTAAAAAGTTTTCTACGTTTTTTATCTTTTTCTAAAACAGATTTCATATTTGTTAATTTTAAAATGAAACAAATAATGGAGATAATCGGACTTGAACCGATAACCTTATGTATGCAAAACATACGCTCTCCCAAATTAAGCTATATCCCCAGATTAATAAAATAGTAAATACTATTGAGTGCATTGGGAATCGAACCCAAGACAAATGGATTAAAAGTCCACTACTCTACCAACTGAGTTATACACCCCAAAAATATTATTAATTTTATAAAATTAATAATATTATGAAAAATAACAATAAGAATGTAAATAATAACATAAATTGTATATAAAATTTTAAATTTCCTCGCATATAAGATTTTTTAATAAAAAAAGATGATTCGTATCCAATTAAAGATAAACCATACGGACCAAAAAATTCAATTATACCTTTATCAAACAATTTAAATGTTATATTATATCCCATTTTTAAAATAGGATAACCTATAAATAAATTATAAACGGTATCAAAAAATCACTTTTTATTAAAAATTTTATAAAAAAATCTAAAATATTTTACTAATGCTATATTTAAATAAAAATGTTTTCATAGATTACTTATTCTTAATATTATAAAATAAAAAATAAAAGATAAAAATATACCAGAAAAACTAAAAATTACTGGAATTAATTTAATATGGTATGGTATGAATTCTGCATCTATAAATTCTAAATTATACGGATTTATATATATAGAATTTAAAAAAAAATCACTACCTAAACCTAAAAAAATATCTTTACCTAAATAACCCACAAAAATACTACCAAAAACTAAAAAAAACAATGGTATTATCATTATTCAAGCAGATTCGTGTACATTTTTAACAATATGTTTATATGAATTATTTTCTAATAAAAATGTTAAAAACAACAATCTAAAAGAATAAAAAGCTGTAAATCCTGCAGTTAATGTTCCTAACCAATAAGAAAATAGTCCAGAAATATTATACTTATTATATGCAATTTCTAAGATAACATCTTTAGAATAAAATCCTGTTAAAAAAGGAAATCCAATTAAAGCTAAAGTTCCTATTAAAAATAAAGTATAAGTCAAAGGTAATAATTTATTTAAACCCCCCATTCTACGCATATCTTGTTCATCTGTCATAGAATGTATAACACAACCAGCACTTAAAAATAATAAGGCTTTAAAAAAAGCATGATTTGCCAAATGAAATAAACTTACAGTATACCCTGATAAACCGCAAGAAAAAACCATATAACCTAATTGACTACATGTTGAGTAAGCAATAACTTTTTTTAAATCATTTTGAACTACACCTGCAGTAGCTGCAAAAAATGCAGTAATAGCACCTACAAAGGTTACCATTGATAACATTGTAGATGAATATTCAAATAAAGGTGAACATCTTATTATTAAAAAAACACCAGCAGTAACCATAGTTGCAGCATGAATTAATGCTGAAACTGGTGTAGGACCTTCCATAGCATCTGGTAACCAAGTATGTAAACCTAGTTGTGCAGACTTACCTATAGCACCTATAAATAATAAAAAACCTATTAAACTTATTACATTAATATTTCAAAATAAAAAAAATACATTTTTATTAAAAAAGTAAGGAACTAATGAAAAAATTGTTGCAAAATCTACAGACTGAAAAGTTAAAAAAATTAACACTATTGCCATTAAAACACCAAAATCTCCGATCTTATTTAAAATTAAAGCTTTAATTGCAGATTTATTCGCTTGTATTCTAGTATATCAAAAACCAATTAATAAATATGAACACAAACCAACACCCTCTCAACCTAAAAAAAGTTGAATTAAATTATCTGCAGTTACTAACATTAACATAAAAAAAGTAAAAAAAGATAAATATGACATAAATCTAGATAAATGTGGATCTTCTTTCATATAACCATAAGAATATATATGAACTAATGTTGAAACAGTGTTTACTACAACAATCATAACTACTGATAAGGGATCTAAATAGATCCCCCAGTTTACTAAAAACATACCTGAATCGATTCAGGTAAAAAATTTTACATAAACAATTTCTGAATTTAAACCAATAACATAAAAAGCAAGATACGATAAAACCGTACTAATTACCATAAATAATGTAGTAACTATAAACGATCCTCTAAACCCTATTAGAAAACTGCCGAATCCTGCTATAAAAGAACCCATTAAGGGTAATAATATAATTAATATAAAATAATTTACAAAAAAATTCATTTTAAAATTTTAACAATATTCATAACTTCAATATCATTGATTACCGATAACTTTAACAGTAATCATAGGATTCCATACTTGATCCATAGCATATAACAATGAAAAAGAAGGTATTGCAATTAAAATTAGAATAATTGCAGGAATTATTGTCCATATAATTTCTATATTTGTATTATGAACAAATAATTGAGGAAAAAATACTTTTTCTTTTGGTAAAGAAGCTCTATCCTCAAATTCATTATTAAAACTATGAGGAGCTTGAATTGTATACAAACGATGAAAAGGATTAATTATTTCTAAAGCAATTTCTTGAAATAGTTCCTCTTTTTGCTCTTCATATTCTTTTGTTGATTGTATTGCTGCATTATATTTAGTACGATACCATTGTGTAGAAAATATCAAATAAAGAATTCTTTTAGCTGCGTCATTAAAACCACTTAAATCAAATTCTTCCCCTTTTTCAGCTGCTTCATTTACACGATCTTTTATTTTATTATAAAACTCATTATCATGAAAATCAATATAAATTCAAGCACTCGGCATTGTCATCTGTGATACAGATTCTTTATGTTTAAATGCTTCTTTTTTATAATAGGCTGCTTTATCATAAAGTCATGAAATAGGTTTTTCTAAAACTTTTGCAAAAATTTTAGAGATTGATGCTATTCTTACAAATAAATCTATAATATTCATTAATCTATTTTGTAAACTTTCATAATAACTTACAATTTCTTCTACTACTCTATTTTTTACAAAAATTTTAAAAGGATAATTAGTTACAGAAAAATTATAAATAACATTAAATAATATTCATGAAACATATATACTAATTAAAATCATAAAAAACACTAAATCATGATGTAAATCAATTATACCTTCCATTATTGGAGATGCTGGGTCTTGAAAACCATATTGTCCAGATTCTGGCACATCATAGAATGTATAATTATTAAAAAAATTATCAGTCTCATTATTAGTTTTAGTTGTTGCTACATCTTCCGGTTTGTCGTAAAAAACTCAGTAATGATAACAACGTGGTCTTTGATACATACGATCACGTATTCTAGCATTAAAATATACAGGATTTAATAGCAAATCACAAAATTTAGTATAAGGATATCTCATAGGATAAAAATATTTTTTACCATATTCAAAATAAACTTCTCGTCATTGAGCCATAGTTCTTATATAATAACTTTCTCACTTTTTATTTTCCCAATCTGTTATTTTAGAAGGGCGTCGGAAAGTATTTCTATTTGAAGTAAGAACTAAACCGTATTCCCAAAAAGTACCAAAACCAAAAAAATTATGATGTTTTAAATATTGAAAATAATCATGAACTGTTTCATCTGTTCTATATAAATTCAAATTTATAAAAAAATTTGTTTCTTGCCAAAACTCTCAATTAACAAACTTTTTCAAAGGCTCTGGTCACTTCACTCTATAGAATCATTTATATGGTACTTTATAACCTAATAATGCTCCATAAGCTTTATTTGGTATATCTCAACGTAAAGCATATTCTTTATTCATTCCTACAGGATATCTTATAAAATCCTTACGAGTTTCTACAGCATTAAATAATAACTCACATCTTTGTAAATACATTTCATAAAGATATAAACCACGCTGCATAGCATGAGTATGAAAAACAAAATCGTCATCTCGTGATACTTTATAGTGGCCGAAATTACGTATTTTTTTAAAAAAATGTGATTTTGTATTTATTAAATAACGGCCAACAAATTTATTTAATTTAGACCAATTATCATAATTTTTCAAATAATGTCTTAAATCTCTACTTTTTATACGATGAACTACACTAGTATTACTGAAAATACTGCTAAGTGGAGAGTAAATATATTGTTCTAATCATGCAATTCTTTCTTCATAACTAAAACGAGAATCTCTAAAACGTAAACTTTGACCAGGAAAATGGTATCTTATATAAGCAAAAGCAGGACCATTAAAATATAAGTAAAAATTATAAATTCTTTGATTGTAATCTACAAATAAATAAGTATCCATTGCTTTTTTTAATTGTAAAACATAATTCATAATACTTGTTACTTTTTCTTTTGGTAATGGTCTATTTCGTAACCATTTAACTACAAAATCTTTATTAAATATGTATTCCCAAAATTTAACCATTTGGTAACTTTCTCAAAATTTATGATAAGTAATATTTCGAGCATACCCCCCAGTTCATTCAAAGTATCTAGTTAAAAGCAATGTAGGATATTTAGATAAAAATGGATGAGTTAAATATCCTCTAAATGTATGCATAGTATCATCATACTTAAAATATTTATTCATTTTATCAAAATTTACTTTATAATTTCAATGATCTGAACTTAAATAATTTTGTTTTCTATAATATTCCATTCCTTCTAAATTAAAAGAATTAAATAATCTATAAATTTGACTTTGATATTCAGCATGATTTAAATTGCCTAACTCGCCTTCTAATTGTTTTTTTGCAAATTCTAAATAAGCTACCATTTCCGCATTTAAAGTATCAGGATAATCGAATTCCTGTTTATATTCTGCTAAAAAAGTATCTCATTCTTTTTTTAATTCCATATTGACTGCAAATTGTTCAATTAAAAATCTTTTTAAATATCTTAAAGTCATCATATCCACATATTCAGGAGTATCAAAAATCATCTTATGTTTTTGTATTTTACAAAGATTTTCTTCAATAGTATATACTATATTAGTTAATAAAAAAAAACTATCCAACTCTTTTCTTGATGTTTTTAAACCACGCATTCCTATAGTTACCAAACTATCTAAGTAAACTTCATGTATATATTCTTTCATAGCTTTTGCTTTAAATTGTGCAGGCAAATTACTCAAGTTAATTAATGCTAAATTTTCAATAATATAATGGTATACTGTATTATAATTAGCATTTTGAGATGGAAATCAATAATCCCAACCAATATACTCAAAACTATGTCATAAATAATTTCGTCTAACATAAGGAATATTTTCAGGTTTATGTCCAACAAAAAAAGGTAAATGTCTTTTAAAATCTCCTCTGAAACCAATTACCCAATAATGATCTTTTACATAACGAAAATTAAATTTAATCCAACTTATTAAAGGTTCCATTTTAATATAAACATAAAATAAAAAAAGATTTTCTGTTCAATAAGAACCATTAGAAAAATTATACCAGAATTTCGAAAATCTTGCGAAAGAGTTAACGAAAAAAATTCTAGTATCAAAACTATAATTAGAAAATTTATAGTAAAGAAATTCAATTCCATTAACAAAAGTTAATATTGATTCTGGTATTAAGTTTAAAATGTAAATAACTAAATCTAACTTAAATCAATCAAAAATTAAAAAAGATAAAACTCTACTTAAAAATAAAATACATTCTCCAAAAAATTGAATAATTAAAGAATATAAAGATATTAAAAAATATATTGAAGTTTGAAATGTACCAATCAAAGTATAAACGATATTTTCAATTATAATAATGTATATATATCTAAATATAAATAATGTTTTTAAATATATGAAAATTAATGCATCATACCAAAATTCAAAATTAAAAAATTTAGTTTCCATGAAAAAAATAAATTCTTCAATTAAAAACCCTAAAATTATTCTAAATCTATGATACCAAACACTTAAGAAAATTAATATTTTAAGAAGTAAATCAGTAAATAATTCTACAAAACAATAAGTAGAACCATGTTTTAAAATACTTAAAAAAAATTTAAAATTCATATTACATAAATATTCTATATTTCTAACTAAATAATAAACATTTCTATCTTCTGTAATTTCTTCTTTTGCTTGTACATTATAATATTCATTATTTTCTATAGCTTTGAAAAAATAAAATATTTTTTGGTTTGATATTTTTGGTTGCATTTTAATTCAATTTACAATACTATGATATCTAGTTATATACAAAATAATATTTTTAATATCAGTTCAAAACAACTTAATAATATCCACAATTAATTGTAAATAATTTTCAAGTTCTCTTGGATCTAAAAAAAATAAAATTTTAATACTTAAATTTAAATAAAAATCAAATTCCAATAAATTTTCTAAATATTTTTTATATTCAATTTCTCTAAAATTTACATTTGTTACATCTAAATTTAAATTCTTTTTAAAACATTCATTAGATCATAACAAAAATAACTTTAATAAATATAAAATAAACTCTAAAACATATGAATCTAAAAAAAATAAAATCTTTTCTTTAAAATAAAAAACTTTTGGAAAGATATGAACTTTCAAAAAATTTTCTTTAAACTCTAAAAAAATTAATCTTAAATGTGATAAAAATAAACAATATTCTAAATATAAATATTGATAATTTTCATATTGAAATAAATTATATATAGGAAAAACAATCAAATTACCTATTTCCATTAAAACAGTATCAACAAGTTTTAAAAATATATCAAAAATTACTTTTCCTATAAAGAAAAAAGAATACTTAATATACAATAAATAATACTCAATAATATCTTGTTTGGTATAATATTTGAAAAATTCAAAATCTTTAGAAAAATCCTTAGAATTAGTTTCTTTAATTATTTCATATTTTGTATATAAATCATAAATTATTGGATTATTTCTTAAAGATTCTTTTAACAATATATCATGAATACTTGTTTCCGGAGATAAAAACTTTTCAATTGATTTTTTATAAAATTTATCATGATTATATCTAATTTTATTATTTATATATCTTAAACGATCTTCTTTAAACTCTTGTAATAAAATATTAAAGAAAATCTTATTTTTTTGAAAAAAGTAAGATTCCTTTAAATTTTCAGAATTCAAAAATTTTAAATTACTATATGTATTGTATAAACTTTTTTTCTTTTTAAACTCATCAATATAAAAAAGTACTCTACTTCTATCCTTATAATTCTTATCATAAAAGTATATAAGTTTTTTTAAAAAATGACCATAGAATTTATAAAAATACCAATCCCCTACAAAATCTTGTTTATATATATCTTTTCATAAATGTTTTGGAACATTAAAAAATCAATATATTATATGATCTATAAAAAAATTTAAAATATTTAATTCTTTACTTATTCCATAACTATATTTAAAATATATAGTAAGATACTTAAAATATAAACAAATATCATCATATATATTAAAGACATACTCAAAAAAAATACTTAAATACTCATCAAAAGTTTTTAATTCTTTTCTTTTTTTATTAAGATAGATCATTTTTTTATAAGTATAATAAACAATTTTAAAAATTCAATCTCCTGTAGGTAAAATTAAAACTATTTTTGCTATTTTCAAACAAAGACTATGAATATTTTCCGTTATTGTGAAAAAAATCTGAGGTTTTCTTATTTCAATGAATGTATCAGAAAATGTTCAAAGAACACTTGGTTTATACTTAGGGAATTTTATGCTGTCATATTCTACTTTTGCTGCTAAAGCTGCCATTCTAATTTCACGAAGGTGACAAAATTCTTCTTTAGTAGGAGCTTCTCATTCCATAATTATTAGATTACGCTCTGCAGTATTATATAAACCAGCATTGTACAAAATTTCTTCATCTTTCGATAAAGGATATTCCTTTTCTTTATAAATAAATTTATCAAGATCTAAATACTCATTTAATAAAGCTTTTTCCTTTTCAATTTCAGAAATTTCTTTTGAAGTTAAAGGTTCGGCAAAAAATTCTGGATAGCTTTCATTTATTTTTCTATCTAAAACTTTAATACGTTCCTTCATATCTTTCATTAAAAAGTCATCTTGATTTTTTTTTATTTCAAAATGCTCAAAAAAACGAGTAGATTCTTTAAAAATGCAAAAATATTTATAAAAAAAATAATAAACTTTTAAATAATAATATTGATATGTAAATTTTAATTCCGTTGTATATATAAATACATTATATTTTAAAGTACTTAAATATTTTGTGTAAACTTCTATAAAATAATATTTATACGCTGTAAAAGGAAATAAAAAAAATTCTTTTAAATTTATCCAGAAATATTCTATTTTTTCTTTTTTTCTTATTCACATAATTTCTCAATGTCTCTTAATTCGTCCTCATGTAAATGCTTTTTTTTTCTTATAATAAGAATAATACTGTATTAAATGAACAAAATATTCTATATGATATTCAATACGCCAACTAATTTCAGCAAATCAAAATATAGGATATCAAATAATAACACTTTCACTATAAATATTTTTTAATTGTCAATCATAAAAACCTCCAAAAATTCTATCATAAGAGTTTGATAAGTATTGCCACCAAGTAAGTTTAATTGAATCTTTTATTTTACGATATTTTCAAATAATATTTGCTTCTTCATGTCAATATCAAAAATATAAAAATCTTTTAATTGCTCACTTGTGACGTTCAAATCATTCTGGATCAAAATCTTTTAAAAACTCTTTTCAAAAGCCAAATAAAAACACTGCGTAATCTTTTCAAGCAATTAAAGGAACAATTATTGGTTGTCAAATTAAAGTACCATATAACATTTCTAAATATAAAAAAAAATCTTCTCTAAAACTTTCAGGTCTAAAAGTATGTAATATAATCTTAACTCGTTCAGTTCACGCAGGTAAAGAATAATATTCTGGTAAAAGATTTTCACGAGATTCATAATAAAAAGATCACCAAATTGCTTGATAACTTCATCTATATTCCTCCATATAATCTTGAAACTCTAATAAAAATTTAAGTTTCTTATCAACATATCAAATATATTGACTAACAACAAAAAAACAAAATTCTTTAAAAGCTCAAAATATATAAAATAAAAATAATTCATACCAAGCATAAAAAATTGCACAAGATCTTTTAAAAAAACTTACCCCTGATAAAACTAAAAAAGAACAAAAATTCAAAAAAATGAAATATAATTTACAAAAAATCATATTAATATTTGATCAAAAATTTAAAATAAATTCTTGAAAAAAAAAAGATGTTGAAAATAATATAAATTTAGGAACATATATTAAAAGAAAAACTAAAATATCTTGTATAATTGTTTCACTAAAATAAAGTAAACGATAGGGTATTGTTAAAAAATAATACCATATTCTTGTTAAATAATGATGCTCTTTTAATAAATAATCAAAAAGAGCACGTGTTAATATTGCATAAAGTACAGGAAGTTCTTTTTTAAAAAATTCTGTCATATGAAAAATAAACAAATCAAAATCAATTTTCATATCATATAATATGGTATAAATCTTAATTTGTTTGTTTGTTAAAACACCTAAACTTCCTTCTGGTCTAGTTTTATCACTTTTAACTAAAAAATCTTGACCAACCTCATATGTAATATCTGTATCTATATGTTGATTTTGATGTTTTTTGTATATAGACATAATTCTCCATTTTTCTACAAATGAATTATAAAAATCTTTTCCTCAAAAAAACCCAGGAATTACAAAAAGAATACTACTTGCTGTAGTATAAGTAAGAATACCATATCCTCATCTAAAAAATACTTTTTCTTCTAATTTTAATCTAAACATTCTATACTCATTTATTCTTAAAAACTTAATTCTTTTACCGTAAGCAAAACAAAAACGATCAATTAGAAAAAAAATAACAATTAAAGTATATAATTTAGCAAAAGAACCAAATACATGATACAATTCAGAACTTACAATTTTATGAGATAATCAAATTAAATTTTTCTCTAAACCATCATTTAAATTATCATATCATAGCATACCATTTGCCCACATTTCTTCATGCGCTGGAATATTATATCATCTAAAGTATTCTGGATACTCTAACATAATTTTTTGCCCATGTTCTGCAATAGTTTCGGAATAATTTTTTAATCAAATTACTGTACGATAACTTTCAGGATGAAAAACTTTTTGCTCAAAAAACTTTGAAGCTTCAACTAAAATACGCTCTCTTTCACTAATTAAAAACATATCTTGTTGAATTATTTCTAAATACTCATCTAACTCTAAAAAATGACTAAACTTTATGTTATGTTTATTACGACCTCATTTCATCATACAAACAACTTTTTGTCCATGATTCATATCATAACCAATTAAAGGAATATAATTTACATGATCTAAAACTTGTTTATAATGCATATTATATTTTCAAGGAGCTTTTCAAAAAAAACCACCCCCTTTAGAAAATTTACTTGCAGTTTTTGCATGATATGTTAAATCTATACCTCTCTCTTTTATAAACTGTTCTAAATCTTCTTTTGTAACATAAGGCCAATCTTGTCTTTGATAAACATATAATAATTTACTAATAATTTCTGGATCAATATTTAAACGTCTATGACTTAAAAAAAGTCAAAATACAATACGATCAAAAAAAATATCAAAACTTTCTGTAAAAGTTAAATTATTTCATGGAGCTACAACATCAAAATTAGGTTGTCCATAACCACCTTCATCTTTCATCATTTCTTCAAAAGCTTCTGCTCGCTCATCAAAATCTAAAACATTATTTACAGTACGTTCTGTTATTTTTGAAAAAAAACGACGAACTCCTATTATAAAATCTCTTACAATTTCTGGAGATGTTCGACGATCTATTGTCATTAAATCAGCCAAATATAAAGAATAACCTAAAATAGTATTAGTTATTACAGCAAAAGATTTTAAATACATATCTAAAGCCTTAGAACCTAAAATTTTTGGATTATATGTAGCATTTTCTCATAAAAAACTATAACTTTTTTCCCAAATTAACTTAAAATTTTCTTTAATTCAATTTGGTTTTCCATGTTTATTATATCACATTAAAAGTTTACGATATTCCATAACATCATGAATACACAATAATAATTTACGTCTTCATGGATAATCATTAAATTTCGCATAAAATCTTATAAAAAATTCTCTTTTTTTTATTATTTGAATTGCATGAACCACTCCTGGAGTATAAAAAACATCTAAATCGATATTTCCTTCTTCATCAAGATAAGGTGCAAGTAATTCTTTATTTGTTTTTTTTCAAGAATAGTCTGATATATGTGGATGATTTTTATAAATTGTTTTTATATATTTTTCAAAATCTTCTCTCACATTTTCAGGCATATTCAAAAATTCTTTAGTATTATCTCTTCTAGAAAAATGAAAGACTGTCATAAATACTTTCTCTTCTAAAGGAGTTAATTCATATTTTGCTTTTATTTTTTCCATAATTTCCGCGGTATCATTAACACCTTCCATAATATCTTTTGTTGTTACATCAAACATCTCTTGATTATAAACTCTATCTAAATCAAAATCAATTTTTTCACGTTTAAACATATTTTTAAATCCTTCCCAGGAAATACCACAAGAAATTGGTTTTAAATATCTTTTTTTACGAATAATTCTTTTTATTCTCGCGTTTTCTAAATATAATATATTGTTAATACTTAACTTATACAATAAATTTAATTTAATTTTCGATTGTATATTATTGTTGCTACCCATGCTTTGTTTTTTAATTTTTAATTCTTTAACTAAGCTAATAAAATTATTCTGTTTATATAAACGAATAACTCTAATAGTAGATTTTTTTAAAAAATAATTAAAATACTTAAAATATTGTGTAATAAAATAAATTACATTAATTACAAAAATATCAGTCTCTTTTTTTAATTTATGAGATATAGCTACAGCACCTATAATATTTTCTAAAGTTTTTGAAAATTTTTCCATTGATTTTTTATTTACATGTGGAGATCTAATTAAACGTAATTCTGTTTTTTTTTTTTTTAACACTTCTATATTTTTTTTTAGAAAAAATTTAAAAATTTCTACCACTTTTAAAATATATTGAAAACATTGAATTTTAACACGAATAAGAACTGGAAGGCCAGTTCTTTTTATTATTGATGAATTATAATGAACTATATTTTTTGTTTTTGTTTTTGTGCTTGATGTAGCACTATGTGTGTTGAATAATTTTTTAATTGATACTAACATTGTTATTTATTCATGGATTTAAAAAAGTAAAATAACGATATTCTTGAGGTAATGATACTGCTTGATATGTTATTCTTTTTTTTAAATCATTATAAAAAACTTCGAAAAAACCTGTTAAAGGAAAATCCTTACGTAATGCATGCCCTTCAAAACTATAATCTGTTAAAATACGACGTAAATCATTATGCCCATCAAAATAAATTCCAAATAAGTCTCAAACCTCACGTTCATATCAATTAGCTCCTTTGTATATTGATATAATAGAATCAACTGAAGCTAATTCATCAATATCTAAAGCTACACTTAAACGAAAATTAAATCTAATACTTAATGTATGATAGTATAAACGAAATCGTTTTAAACGTCCTATAAAATCTACGGCAGTTATGTCTGTAATTACTTTTAATTGTAATAATAAATGATTCTTACAAAATAGAAAAAAAAAAGAAAGAAATTTGGTATCTTTAAGTATAATATAGACTTCATTAGTTTCTATATTCAATTCTGAAACTAATAATTTTAGTTTTCGAATTACACTTAAAAATCCAAAAATATAAACGATATACTTATGTCAAATAGCACTTTTATAAACTTTATTGGTGGGATAAACAAAACTATGTTCTAATTCGCCCATTAATTAATTATATTTAATTAGTGGATAGGCCTAAAAGGATTTGAACCTTTGGCTTATCGCTTATCAAGCGATTACTCTAACCTACTGAGTTATAAGCCTATTTTAATTAAAACGTAAAAAGAATAAAAAAATATTTTTATTTTTTGAAATATTTATAAAAAATATTTCAATGCTTTTTATGGGATTTGAACCCATATTGTCGCTCTGAAAAAGCGAAGTCCTAACCCTTAGACGAAAAAAGCAAAAAAGAAATTTATTTATTTTTAATGAAATATATTTCTTTTAAATCTAAAAATACTTCTTTATTATTACGTAAATTAAAACAGGACTCTATAACAAATGTATTATAATCAACATTAACAGGAAGTCCATCAAAAAATATTAAAATTCCTGCATAAAATATTAATAAACCAAAAGTAATTGGTAAAAAAATTTTTCAACCAATGCTCATTAACTGATTATAACGATATCTAGGTAAAGTCGCTCTTACTCAAACGTAAAAAAAAGCAATAATTGTAATTTTAAAAAAAAATCAAAATCCTTCAAATATTTCGAAGTTTAAAAAAATAGGTGGTAATCAACCACCAAAAAAAAATATTACCATAATTGCAGCCATTAATAGCATACTAGAGTATTCTCCTAAAAAAAACATCGCAAAAACTATTGAAGAGTATTCAGTATTATATCCTGAAACTAATTCTGCTTCCGCTTCCGGTAAATCAAAAGGAGCTCTATTTGTTTCCGCTAACATAGATACAAAAAAAATTAAAACTAAAGGAAATAATGGAAAACAATATCAAACTGTCTCTTGTTTATAAACAATTTCTCTTAAATTATATGTTCCCGAAAATAACGCAACAATTACTAAAATAAAACCTAAAGAAACTTCATATGAAATCATTTGAGCTGCTGAACGTAAACCCCCTAGGAAAGCATATTTAGAATTACTAGATCATCCAGCTAATAAAACTCCATAAACACCTAAAGAAGATATTGCAAAAACGTATAATGCCGATAGTTTTGGATCTGAAAAAATAACACTTGAAGATCATGGAATAACACACCAACCTAATAAACTCATAAGAAAAGTATATAAAGGAGACCCTATAAATATAGTAATACTTGCTCTTTTAGGAACAATTATTTCTTTCGCCAATAATTTTAAACCATCTGCTAAAGGTTGTAATAGTCCCCAAAATCCTACTACATTTGGCCCTTTACGTCTTTGCATAGAAGCCATAACTTTACGTTCTAATAAAGTAAAGAAAGCTACAGCGATTAAAAGACCTATGATAAGAAATAAACTTGAAAGTACATAATGTAATATAAAATATATTGTATAAGATTCATTCTCAGAAGAAACCACTTTTTCTAAAAAATCTAAAATTTCTTTAGAATTTATGGTTCTACGGTTCACCTCTAAATCAATAGTATCATCCATTCTTTCAAATGCTTTAAAGCTAACATTAAGCATGTAATCTAAAGGATCTTTAGTACGTATTTTTGTTGCTTTGGTAGCAAATTCATATTGGATAGGAAAAAAATGCTGAAGGTACCTATCATAATTAGAATCTGTAGTTAAAATTTCTAAAAGATTATTAGTATCTTTATTTTTAAAATTAATAAAAGAATCTTTTTTTTCTTGAGTTAAAAAAGACCAAAAAATATAAAATAATATGTTAATATAAAGGAATAAAATACATATAAGTTTGTTGATTTTTAAATTTTTAAAAAAAATTTTATAATATTATATAAAAATTAATTAACTACCCCATCAATAAATTGATATAAATAAAAATAATCATACAACATCTACAAAATGTCAATATCACGCTGCAGCTTCAAACCCAAAATGATGAGTATTTGTAAAATGATAATTAAAATGTCTTATTAAACAAGCTAATAAAAACAATGTACCAACTATTACATGAAAACCATGAAAACCTGTAGCTAAATAAAAAACAGAACCGTAAACAGTGTCTGTAATAGTAAAGAATGCATGTGCATACTCATAAGCTTGAAACATTGTAAATAT
>JGI12316J15310_10000347_pt2 | contig 16535 bp, 15 predicted proteins | sample MarCyaLeptolynsp_FD_15310 | JGI IMG/M metagenome (IMG submission 15310)
CTGCCGGCGCTCGAGTGTGGTTCCTGCCACCCTACTCTCCCGACTTAAATCCCATCGAGCAGACCTTTGCCAAAATCAAACACTGGATGCGCATGGCACAGAAAAGAACCATCGATGAAGCATGGCAATACATCGGTAAACTGGTAGGGATAATCAGCCCAAACGAGTGTCAAAACTATCTCAAAAACGCTGGATATGCTTCCGTCTAAATGTGAAAGACTCTAACGCCCAGTACTAAAGATCGGTAGCGTCAGAGCAGGGGGCGCTAGCAACGGAGCAACCAGGATGGCGACGGTTCTCAAAATGATCTCAGTTTGTCTATCTGATCATCCAAATTAGCACGAGCTTTTTCCCTGACTACCATTGCCTCGATTATCTCATCCTCAGGCGACATGGCAAACTTGGCATCAATGAAACGTTGCTGTGCGTCGCACAACCTTCCGAACGCTGATAGAAGGTCACTCTCTTGTTTCATTTTGCGTCACTCTTGTAAAAATGACATACTTGCACGTGATTAGAGAATTGTTAACTGGTTTCCACGATTGTGAATTGGCAATAGAGACAATGTCTCCGTGATAATGCCAATCACTACTGGCTCGACGTCACAAAGCCCACGCTCCAAGGCGTGGGTTTTTGCATTATCAGCCTGCTTACCGAGTGATCCAGCCAATAACGGTATTGACTCCCCGTCTCCATCAGGCATCAGCGCTGATCCGTGACCAGCAATATGGAAGTGCTGCTCATTCCCGGTCAGTGACGCGGCCAGATCGTCAATCGAAGCTACCACATGATTTGCGGCCTTGAATTCCGGGGTGTTGATCTTGGCTTCTCGGCAGACCTAAAATATGGTGACAGTAATATAAATTTGCATTTTGTTTACTGTCATCTATGGACGCCCCCTGATTGCAAGCGTTTTTTTGATGATCTTGGCGGTTTGGGTTTGCAGTCATCTATCCGACCTGTTGACGCGGTATTTTCGAACCGCTGGCCCTGATGGAATCCGTGGATCAACGCCCTTACACCGTAGCGAGCTCGAAGCCCCGACAGTAAAGCGGGTTTGGCCGATCCCGGTTCACCCCGTTTCGCCATCACATCCTTTTCACCCTCGCAATCAATTTCTTCCGGCTTTGCCTGGTTCGTTCTGGTTAGGCTGCTTTCATAGGCGTTGGCAGAGCTTCCGGTTTGTAACCTTCGCGCCGGCTAAGCATGGCCCAGACAGTGCGCGCGGTCTTGTTCGCCATCGCCACCAGCACAACATTGGTCGGACGGCGCACAAGCAAAGCTTGCTGCCAGGCCGTACGCCCCTTTTTGACACCGGACTTTTTCTCACCGCGCGACCAGCGCAAAACGGCGCGAGCCCCATGCACCAGCAAGCGCCTGAGATATCTGTCTCCGCGTTTCGATATCCGCCCTAAAGCATCCTGCATTTACGTTGAGGTATATCCTGCGTGCCGAAGGTAGTTCCAGCACTCTTGCGGTGAGAACATGTCACAAATGTCTCCTACAGCTTGGATCAGTTGGTCGAATGTTCGCGCGCCGATACGTTTGAGATGGGCTTTGAGCTTTGCGAACGCCATCTCAATCGGGTTGAGATCTGGGCTATAAGGCGGCAGGTACAAGAACCAGCATCCTCTCGCCTTGAGGGCCGCTGCTGCGCGGGTGTTTTTGTGGGTGCTCAGGTTATCGAGGATGACCACCGTGCCAGGCAGCAATTCCGGGGCGAGTTGGGTTTCGACATAGGTTGCAAAGGCATCACCGTTCATCGCGCCCTCGATAATCCACGGCGCGATCAGGGCGGCCGAGGTCAGGCCGGCAATGAAGGTCTGCGTCCGCCACTTGCCGAAGGGCGCGGTTGCGTTGAGGCGCTTGCCCTTCGCAGCGCGGCCCCTGGGCCGGGTCAAATTTGTCTTTACCGCGGTTTCATCGATGAAGACCAGCCTGTGTGGCTGTTGGCCCATGCGTGGCTGGCGATGCCTTACCCAGTCGCGCCTGGCATGCGCGACATCCTCTCGGCGTTGTTCAACCGCGACCAATGACTTTTTTTGTACGTGAAGCCGAGACGGCGGAGCGCGCGAGATAGCGATGTTTCATGCACCACAATGCCTTCGGCCTCGGCCAGCGCATCGCGAAGCTCCGGCATGGTTATGTCAGGGTCTTGCTCCACCACTTCGATGAGAAAGGCGTGATGGTCTCCAAGCCGCCCGTACCCTGTTGGGCGGCCACACTTGCGTGGCGCAAGTGTCTCGCCGACCCGCACCTTGGCGGCAAGGCGCGCTCCGGTCGCTGGCGAGATCAACAGTCGACGTGCGGCTTCACGTCCGCTCAAGCCTTCATGTATGTAGCGTTCGAACCGGCGGCGAATGTCCAAAGACAGTGGTGCAGGCATCTCGTGATCCTCCTCAAAAGGATGAATCACAAATTTCGGAAAATGGGAATCCCCGATTCAACATTAGCGCTCGATGCTTTAATCGATCCTTGCCGCCGCTTGAGTTCTGTTTTGGCACCAGACCGAGCCAGGCCGCGAGCTGACGGCCGGACTTGAACTGCGATGCGTCGCCGACAGTTGCGACGAGAGCCGTCGCAGTGATGACGCCCACGCCCGGAATCGCCTCAAGCCGGCGACTTGCTTCACTCGACAGATGCCAGGCTTTCAACCTCTTTTCGAGGCCCTTTATCTGACCCTGAACGTCACGCAGTTGACGGACCAGAAATCCGAGCGCTTCACGCGCAAGCTCTGGAAGCCGATCGTCGTTGTGATCGTCAATGATCTCAATCAGTTTGGCCGCATTGCCGAGACCTTGAGCGGCGATGAGCCCAAACTCCGCGCAATGTCCGCGAAGCGCATTGATCAGCATGGTGCGCTGGCGGACCAGAAGTTCACGAGAACGGTGCAGTGTCAGAACCGCCTGCTGATCCGCGCTCTTAACTGGCGCAAACCGCATGGTCGGGCGCAACAGGGCCTCGAAGATCGCTTCGGCATCGGCCGCATCGTTCTTGTTTGTCTTGACGAACGGTTTGACATATTGCGGCGGGATCAGGCGGACTTCATGGCCAAGAGCCTGAAGCGCGCGCGCCCAGTGATGCGCGCTGGCACAAGCCTCCATGCCGATCAGGCAAGGTTCGAGCTCGCTGAAAAACCCGATGACCTGCGCCCGGCGCAGTTTCTTGCGCACAACAGGCCTGCCGTCTTCATCGGCACAATGAACCTGAAAAACCGACTTTGCCAGATCGAGCCCGACTGTTGTAATCTTCGTCATGGGCCTGTCCCTGGATTGCTTTGACACTCTCCAGTATGGCTCATTACGAAGCCGGCGGGGGCGTCCATACCATTACCGTAATTAGATATCGCGGCCCGACGGATAGAGGATCCAGTGACGTTTGCCCGAGGGGTAATAGCCGTACTGGGTCGTGTAGGTCTGCGCCCCGATCGTCCGGACGTCGGCCGTGATCCGGCCTTGTTCGTCATAGGTGTAGGCCGAAGACCCCGACGCGTCCGTGACGCCGGTCAAGCGACCGGCGCCTTTTTGAACGTCCTGCGAGCATGTCGGGAATTTCATAAGTTGTCACCGGAACTGCCATTGCTTGCGCATTGAAGACGGACTGATGCGAAGGTTGGGTTTAAGCGATATGAAATCTCGCTTGACCAGAATTTCATGCTCATGCCACGCGAAACTGACCATGCATGGGTTTATTCAGATCGGCCTCATGAAGAATAATTAGAGGACGGATTTCGCACCGATTTACGAAAAAGCTCCAGAGGAGGCTGGAGTATTTTTCTCGATATTAGGAAAGAAAATTACGGTGAGTATTTATAGTTTCCTCAAATTCATCAACAATAGTAATGTCAATCAGGAACAAGAAATCAATTGATATGTTGGGTCCCTTTTTTATCTCAATTTTTAGCAAACGCTTATCTCTTCCGACAATTAGAGGTGGATCTGTCAGTATTTTAATTCTAAAAAATTCGCGAACATTACAGGTAAAATCTTCTCGAACATTGTTCAATATTATATCCGAGCGAATATCTGCTAAACAAGAAAGAAAATCTTCTGCCAATTGTAGCGTCTGATCTCTGGTCTCGAGGCGTAACACGCCTCGAGACATATCCGTTGACCAAGAGCCAAGATCAAACCGAATTTCCAGTTCGGTGCCTTCGCTTGACCTATCCAAAAAAGACAGTTCAAATCGGCCATCAGATGAATTGAGAGCTATTTTCATATTTACCCACTATTTTCTAGGGCCCTTTGGGACTCTGGAATGCTCTTCGTGACGATTTACATTTCGCTCACCGGAATCATGCCCATTTTTGTTTTTTGCATCATGAGACCCCTTAATGTTTTCACCGGGACCACGATCGGGTATCGGAGAATCGGGATCTAGGTTTTTAGCCCCTTCACCACGCCGGTTTTCTGTCTGTCGTTTGGAGACCTCTTCCGGACTATATGGGTCACCAGGCAAAGCTGGCGCGCCAGGTCTCGGCTCCGATTTATTATCTGCATTATCGTTGTTAGAAATCAATCCACCAAGGTTTTGTCCACCAAATGGTCCACTGGGAGCAGCACAATATCCTGGGTTCTTTAGCTGCTTTCCAATAAGCCGAGAAAGAAGTCCAAGTTCGACAACACTTCGCCCATCCGGATCCACGGCCATCTGCGGCGTCTTCACCGCATAGGCATATATGCTCGGCCCGTCGGGCATGCCAAGCGGGTCCGGCTGCAGATACCGCCCTGTCGTCGGATCATATTGCCGGTGCCAGTTGTAATGTAGGCCTGACTCCAAGTTGAACCACTGGCCGGGGAACCGGCTGTCAGTTGCCGCCGTTCCGGTGACCGTAAGCACGCCACCGAACGGCAGGAACGTTGCCCGCCAGACGAAGGCTTTCGACGCATTCATTATCTGCCTGTATTCAAACTAACTGCGATCGTGAGCGAAGTGCGCCTATTCAGATCCAGAGTAAGTCGCAATACGCAAGGAGAAAGAAAATTCTGACAATGCCTTAATCGCATCTGTAGATACGGTAGAGGTATTATTGCAATATTCAGAGTATACAGAAACAACAATTTCTCTTCTACACTCTTTTGGAAGTGATCTAAAATTATCTCCTTTGCAATTTAATTCGGAAATAAGCTCAATTATAACTTCATCAACACTTCGGAAACTCAGTTCTCGGGTGTTTTCCGTCGAAAAGAACCAAGTTTTCCACCCGGGGGGCCTTTTGGCCCCCCGCTTTAATGGTGTTTTCGATGATTTATTCGGTTTCATTTCAAGGCGTCGGCTGATCTCATCAACCGATAATTCTGTATGCCCTCCAACAAAGAGAAATGCTGAAGTTTGATAGTAGTGTGTATTTTTATGATCGCCTTCCATCATTCACCATCCAAAATATCGTTCACGTTGTCACCAGTGGGCACGGCCTCACCTTTTCCGTCTTTCGCACCCGCAAAAATATCTCCCTTTTTGTCGACAAACAGGTCTTCCTTTCCTCCCAAGCCTAGTTCCTCTTTTACCTCTTCAGGATCGAAGCCAGCTTTTTTAAGTTCTTCTGCCCGTCTTTTCCCAATTTTCTTCATATCTTTCAACTGAGGGGTATCATCGTCGTCTCTATCGTTATTCGCTATCAAACCGTCCAAACCAAGAACCAGGGGATGAGCTGACAAGATCGTTCTGCAGAAATCAATAATGTCGTCAGCAAGCTGATTATTTTCTGGTGTGCCGGCTGTAAACGCGGGCACACTGGGAATAGGCGTAACACGTGATCCCCTGAGCATAAGTCTGGATTGCAAACCATCCGGATCCACCGCCATCTGCGGCGTATTCACCGCATAGGCATAGCGGCTCGGCCCGTCAGGCATGCCAAGCGGATCCGGCTGCAGATACCGCCCCGTCGTCGGATCATAGTGCCGGTGCCAGTTGTAGTGCAGGCCTGATTCCAGGTTGAACCACTGGCCGGGGAAGCGGCTGTCGGTTGCCGCCGTTCCGGTGACCGAATGCACTCCGCCGAACGGCAGGAACGTCGCCCGCCAGACGAAGGCTTTCGACGCATCCATCATCGCAACCGGACGGTTCAGATGGTCGGCGTGCACGTAGTAGAGTTTCGGCGTCGTATCCACGTCGGCAATGACGGCAAGCGGCAACGCCGAGGCGCTGATCGCCTGTTTGCCTTCGCTGTCCGATCCGCTGCCGGACGGCATCCAGATATATTCCCTGACCGTGTTGCCGAGACCGTCGGTCTCCGCGATCACATTGCCTTCCAGGTCGTGAATGTAGTGCACCGTTCCCGATGGCGTCGTGTTGGTCAGGGTGCGGGACACCAGTTGTGCGGCGTAATTGTAGGTATAGGTGCCTTTCAGCGACGCGCCGATCGTGACCGTTTGCAGCTGGCCGCGGCTGTCATAGGCGAACGCCCTGGTCGACCCGCCGGTTTCCGCGTCCGACGTCGTGTTGCCGGAATTGTCGAGAACGAAGCTGCGGTGCGGATTGCCGTTGCGGGTGATGCTGGTCAGCCGGTTCGACGTCGAGGGATAGCCGTAAAAGTCCGATGTGGTCACACCGCCGACCGTCAGGATCCTGTTCGTCCGGTTGTCGGAATCGTCGTGATAGAAGGTCAGCGCGCCCCAGGGGCCGTCGGCATTCTGGATCCGTTCCGTTGCCGTATGCCAGAAACTCTGGTTCTGCGTCGGATCGAGATTGTCCCAGATATTGGTCAGGTTGAGGGCGTCGGTATAGCCGTAATAGTTCTGCAGGACCGGCGTGACACCGTCGGAAACATTCTGCTGGTCCATCCGGTAGTCCTGGTCGAACGTGCGCCAGAGCCGCAGACCGTTGCCGTAGAGCATGGTCTGGATGGGGCCATAGGGGTGCCATTCGATGGCTTCGGCGACACCGACGACCGGTGACAGGGAATCCTTTCTTGTTACGACGCTTTCAAGGTCGTCATTGGAATTGTAGTAGAACCCGATATCGCGGCCCGACGGATAAAGGATCCAGTTCAGTTTGCCGGAGGCGTAATAGCCATATTGCGTCGTGTAGGTCTGCGTCCCGATCGTCCGGACGTCGGCCGTGATCCGGCCCTGTTCGTCATAGGTGTAGGCCGACGATCCCGATGCGTCCGTGACGCTGGTCAAGCGACCGGCGCCCTTGTTGCCGCCGGCCGTGGAATCATAGGTGAAGGTGACGTTTTCCGCCGAATTGGCGGGATAGGTTCGCGCCGTCAAGCGCCCTCCGGCATCATGGGTGTACTGGGTAACGATGCCGCGCGCGTCGGTCTTTTGCGTCACCAGGCCGCGGGCGTCGCGGACATAGTCCACGGTGCCGATATCGGGACTGGATTCACGAATGACCTCACCGAAGCCGTTGTTGACATAGGTGGTGGTGATGGTGCGCGGATCGGCATAGGTCGCGACCTGCCCCTCGGCCGTGTAGGTGGTGTTGGCCGTTGTCGTGTGCGCATTGGTTTCGGAAATCAGCCGATCGAGGCCGTCATACGCGAAAGTCGTCGCATTGGATCGCGGATTCTGAACCGAGACGATGTTGGAATTCTTGTCGTAGGCGATCGTCCAAGTGGAGCCGGACTGACCGACCCTGGTCAGAAGTCGGCTCAGTTCGTCGAATGTGCGGGTTTCCTGATAGACGATGGTGCTGGTCGACGACTTGATCGTGCGTCCGGTCACGTCGCCGGCATCGTTGTGGGTATAGTCGATGGTTTCGCCGAGACCGTTGGCCAATTGCGTCAGCCTGCGGACATCGTTGTATGTCATCGTCAGCGTGGCGCCCGACGGTTCGGTAAGGGACGTTACCTGACCGATCGCGTCGTAACCGATCGTCCATTGCGACTGCGCCGCGCCGGGATTGACGATGATCGTTTCCACGCGCCCGAGATCGTTATAGGTGAATTGTGTCGCCGTACCGTTGGCGTCGGTGACCTGTGTCGGCAGACCGCGGCCGTTGACCGTGTTGACCGTCGTGACCAGGGAATTGGCGTCTGTGATCGTCGCCAGATATCCGTTTGCGTCATACGTGTAGGTCGTCGTGTCCGAGGGGCCCGCGAGCGGTCCGTCAACGGTCAGCAGTTCGCCGTCGGTCGAATAGGTGTAGGCCCAGGTTCGGGTCTGGCCGTTGGTGGTGTAGGGTACGGTGTGGGAGGTGGTGTCGGTTTCGGTACGTGCCGTCAGGAGACCAGCCGTCGTGTAGGTATTGTCGACTGTCAGGTTCGCCGTGGCGACCTGTGTCGGCAGGTCGAGGGTTGCATGCCACTGGATATTGGTCGTGCGCGCTTCCGGGGTTCCGTGTGCCTCGACGATGGTGGTGACAAGCCCCCTAGCATTGCGGGTAAACTGGGTAACATTGCCTTCTTCATCAGTGAAGGACGCCGGCAACTCATCTGTGCCATACGTGTAACTTGAATTGCTTGCAACGCAATTCGCGCTGGCCTTACCCTCTAATTCAACAAATCTCCGTGTATGGAGAAAATCATCAAATTTATAGACCGCTTCCTTCCCAAGCGGATTGGTCACGGTAACATCGTAGTTGTAGGGATAGAACGGATTTATCTGGTAGGAATACGAAAATGTATGCTCTTCTTGATCGACTCCGTGCTTTGACGAAATTACGCGACCCAAATTATCATATGCCCAAGTTGCATACCGAATGCCTTTGGCGTCGGTAATCCCGGTCAGCCAATTGCGCCTTGCACCATTTGCTTGAAGGTTCGTGTTGTCATAGTGATAAGTTTCTGATGTTAATAATACATTTTGAGCGTCAAAATGCTCCACTTTTTCAAGGCGTTGATCGCTATTGGCAATAGATGCCTGCTGATCGTAAACGAATGATAGGTATGTTCCGTCGGGCAAATCAATACGCGATACTAACTTGTTGTCAAAAATATTCGTTGTAGATCCAGATGTGTATTCACTGTTTAACCACGTAAGATTTATTTCTCTTCCAAAATTGTCTTCAATTTTCGTCAGAACACCATTTGATGCGTAAGTGTATATCTGTTCATAACCGTTAGATTCGATAATTTTCGTTGGTCGAGCAATATTGAACAAAGGTGTCGACGACACATGATTTGGTCGTTGATATGCTTGGAACTCGATTACTCTGCCAGTCTTTAGCTCTGTTATTTTCCAATTGGTTGAAACCAATGTTGGATCACCCGCGGGCCAGGTGCCAATGAATTCAAGCGCAATGTCATAAACGTGGTCATCTGAACCGGCTCCTCGGAATGTTCCGTCAACATTACGCCTAAAGTCATAGGTACTGCCATCAGGCCTAAGCAAAGACACAAAGTTTACTAGGTTGCCAACCTGCTGCCTCTGGTCAATATGCAGCTCATCAGCAAAGTTGAATCGCCAATTTCGGTTTAAGCCGGCAGGCAAATTATGAGCGACGACGGGATTCTTACCCGTCAAATTACGATAGTGACGACCAACAATGATCTTTCCGTCCGCTGACTTGAAGTCGATGAATTTCTGTATTTTGGCGCCAGTCAAGAGCATAACCGGATTGCCCGCGACTGGATTTGGAGTATTCTTCCCTGCATCACAAGCGCGCGCTTCCCGCAATTCGTTTCTTCGCTGGACGCACCGCCCCGGCCAAGCGGAATAGAAAGTTTCTGAGCTTGGGACACCGGTATTGTCACATACAAAAGTCACCCAGGCAGGAAGTGGACCACTGTAGGGTCCACCGTTGGCGTGATTCGACCAACTGCAGCTTGCTGTCACGTCGCTATTAAGGCCGAAGGGGCCAGCCGGGTCGAGCGTTGTTGGAAACTGCGCTGGCGATGTGGGAGCATAATTAGCTTTTTGAATAGCGCAGGCTGCATGCGCGCTACTTGCGCTAACTGACCCGTTGGGAGTTACGGTCCACCAAGCTCCATCGCCCGCTGCCGCATGAGCGGCAACGGGAAACAATAATGCGCCCGCTGCTAACTTTAGACTAAATATTACCGAATTAGGCGAAAAATTTGAAAACATCCCGTATCTCCCGAATTATGCTCCAATAAAATCAATATGATTCACAAAGAAATTTTAATTCAAGAGTTGACTATGTTATTTTTAACAATAATATGTTACGCTAAAATTTAGATTTTGCCCAAATTTAGACACTTTTTCCGCAGAAAAAACACATATTATCGTCATATTTTGCGATATTTATGATACGGCTAATTTCTTCTGGTTTTGCGAGCAATTTGCCATAAATATGTGATGTCGAGTGCGGTAGTCGCTCAAGGGCGTCAATATCTGGCGACCTGTAATGTTTGTTTCTGTCAGGTCTGGATATCAGGTTTGGCGAATGTGACGTTTGGGAACATTGATGGGACAATCGATCATTGAAACATAATCGGGAACAGTGTGCGCTCGTGCGGGTTGATTGTAAGGAGCTATTTGTGTTCTTGCGTCGCGGCTTTCCGATATTTGGCGGGCTTGCGGTTTGCCTGTGCATCGCCGGAATCGTCTCCTTTGGCGTTGCTTTTCTTCCATTTGGTCAGGCAATAGCCGGAACCGTGCTCGGCATTGGTTTGCTCGCACTCACGGTTTTCGACATTCGCCATTTCCTCCTGCCCGATATCCTCACCGGAGGTCTTTTCTTTGCCGGTCTTGGCTTCATGGTTTGGCTTGATCCGGATTCCGTGCTCGTTCACGCGATGTCCGGGTTTGCCGGCTTTGCGATCGTTGCGGGTGCGGCGGCACTGTACAGGCATTGGCGTGGCCGGCACGGGTTGGGCGGAGGCGACGCCAAGCTCGTTGGCGTCGCTGGCGTCTGGCTTGGTCCGGCGTCCATCGGACCGCTGCTCTTTCTTTCAGCGGTCCTCGCGCTGTTCATGCTTCTGTTGGGGAGCTTCTTCGGAAGGTCTGTAGATCGCAATACAGTCGTGCCGTTCGGCGCGTTTTTGTGTCCCGTCATGTTCGCGCTTTGGTGTGCGCAATCGTTTGCGCCCTGATTGAGCGAAAAATGATGGGGCAGCAAACAATTTCAGAAAATTCAGAAACGGGTCGAAGCTCTGACCCGGCAGGCCTTCGGGATCCGCGGGCGGTGACCGACCAGAATGGCGATGCCGGGCCTGCCGCAATCGACATCCGAACCCGCGAAACTCTCGCAGAAGCCCTATGTGTCGAGGGCCATATCTCAAGAGCCGAGGCCGCACGGTTGCGGCTCGCAATGGCATCCAACGGCGAAACCGTCGGCACACTTGTCACCCGGCTCGGCCTGTTGAGTGCCGACAATGCCCGCGACGCCATTGCCGGTGTTATGGCACTCGACCCCTTTCCCGATCGGAAGGTCGACTGGGACACGGGCATTGCGGTCGGGAGCGAGAACGGTGCTCCGGTTCTTGATCCGGACTATTGCAGGACCGTCGGTATCATTCCGCTCGCAATCGAGACCGATCACCTGATCGTGGCAATGCTCGACCCCAGCGATTTCGCCGTGCGCGAGGCGGTGGGGTTGTTTTTTGGGCTTATGGTTCAGCCCGTGGCGGTCAATGAAGCGACATTCGAACACCTCCATGACCAAGTGTTTGCCAAAGATGCGGTCCTCGAGGGTGGTGCGGACCTCGGGGATTCCGCTGCCTACACCGGAGCCCTCAGCGACGAGGACGTGGCGCGCCTGGAAGATCTCGCCAGTGACGCTCCCGTCATCCACTGCCTGGAATCGATCATTGGCAATGCCCTGAATGACGAAGCGTCAGACGTTCACCTTGTCGTCGTGCGGGCCGGGATGGCAGTGCGTTTCAGGGTGGACGGCAGCCTCGGAGAAAAGGATGTGCTTTCCGCCAGCCTCGGGAATGGCGTGGTCCTGCGTCTCAAGGTCCTGGCGGGTCTCGACATTGCGGAACGACGGATCCCGCAGGACGGCCGCATCCGACTGCAGGTTGCCGGAACCTCCGCCGATATCCGCCTGTCGACGATGCCGCAATCCGAGGGCGAGGGCGCGGTGTTGCGGTTCTTGAAACATATTCCCGAACGCCTGCATCTTCCCGCGCTCGGTTTTCCGCAACACACTCTTTCGCGGCTCTTGCCGCTGATCAACGCGCCGGAGGGGCTGATCCTGGTTTCAGGTCCGACCGGCTCGGGAAAGACCACGACACTGTATGCGGCGCTAAGGGCCATCAGGCGCAAAGATGTCAACATCGCGACAATCGAGAATCCGGTTGAACAGCGTATCGACGGGATCGCGCAGGTCGAGATCAATCCGGCGATCGGGTTCGATTTTCCGAAAGCGCTTCACGCCATGTTGCGCCAGGATCCGGACGTCATTCTGCTTGGCGAAATCAGAGGCGAGGAAACCGCCGAAACGGCGGTCAGAGCGGCACTGACCGGACATCTGGTCCTGTCAACGATTCACACCGACCGGGCCGTCGCCACGGTCCCCAGATTGCTGGACATGGGGGTTGAGGATTTCCTTCTGGCATCGACGTTGAAGGCGGTTCTGGGTCAAAGGCTTGTTCGTCGGATCTGCCCGGACTGCCGGTCGTCGAAACCGTTTACAGCCAGCGAAGCGGCAGCCGCGTCTGCCTGGTCGGGAGTTGAACTTGAAGGGTCCAGCGGTTCCCGGGGCGAGGACTGCCGGCACTCTTCCGGTTCGGGTTGCCAGGCATGTGCGCACAGCGGCTATAGCGGGCGCATATCCATTTCGGAACTCCTGGTCGTCGATGCCGCAATTCAAGCGGCGATCCGAGAGCGCTGCGATGCGGGATACCTGGACGAAATCGCGAGAAAGGCGGGCTTCAGGTCGATGGCGGAGGAAGCACTCGCTCTTTGCCTTGATGGAACGATTTCTCTTGAAGACGCCATGCGTATCGTCCCGTCAATCCGAACGGAACAGTCCGTCGCACCGGTGCTTCGCGGCGAGAGCATGCCGGGCCGGCAGGCGGGGCGGCCATGACCCGGTATTCCTATCGCGCCCTTACTGCAGACGGTAAGGTCAAGTCCGGTGAGCTGGTCGCAAACTCGACCGGCGCAGCGGCCTTGCAACTCACCGAGAACGGCCTGACGCCGCTTTCCCTGCGCCCCTTTTCTTTCAGGTCGCGTGCCTTTGCGGTTTTGCTTTCAGATCTCGGCGGCGGCAATTCGCTTACCCTGAAACATCAGACCGTTTTTGCCAAGGCACTATCGACGCTCCTCGATGCGGGTATCGACGTCAATCAGGGCTTGCGCATTCTGGAAGAAGCGGGTGAATCGAAGAAACTGCGCACGGCAGCAGGTTCCGTTGGCAGATATGTGCGCCGCGGTCACTCCCTGCCGGAAGCAATCGACAAAGCGGACCTGCGCCTCGAACCCGTGTTTTCCGGACTGATCGCCGCAGGACAGCAGGCGGGTAAACTTTCAGATTGTCTGGCTTCCGCCTCGGAGGCACTTGATCAAAAGGCCGCAAACAGCCGCAAGATCCGGTCCGCGCTCGCCTACCCGATCGTGTTGTGTGTTGGCGCAATCGTCAGCATCGTAGTTCTGTTTACCCAGGCGCTGCCGCGCTTGAGAACGCTTTTCGACGACGCCGGAGCGGAGCCTCCCTGGTTGACGGATGTCTTGTTCCGGACCAGCGACCTCCTGATTGCGGCGAGCCCCGTTGTCGGGTTCGGGGGTTTGTTGTGCGGGGCGATGATCCCGTTTGCCTGGCGGACACGCGGGTTTCGCCTGCTTGTCGAAAGAGGCGTTTTGTCGGTTCCCCTGATCGGCGGTTTGCTGAGGCGCTCAGAGGCCGCGCTGTTTTGCCGGATCATGTCAATCCTCATCGGTGCCGCCTATGTAACCAGCGAGGCGCTGGAGCGATGTGCCGTAGCATTGTCATCGATTACCTATGGTGAATTTGCGCAAAAGGCAGCGGTCCGCGTTCGCGCCGGCGAGAGTTTGGCGGCGATCATGGGAGAAGCCGGCGCACTTTTCCCTGGAGCCGTCGCGCCGCTGATTGTGATCGGCGACAAATCCGGCCGCCTTTCAACCATCCTGCATCAATCGGCGCTCATCCTGGAGGGAGAACTAGAGGCGCGGCAGTCGGTCATGGTCAGCCTCATAACGCCGGCCTTTCTGGTCGTTCTCGGTGGAATTGTCCTCGCACTTGTCCTGTCCATATGGACCACGGTTCTCAGTCTCAACGATGTCGTCCTTTAGGAGGAAGTTTTTGAAAACACCGGAAATCCTGTCGGATGAAAGGGGCATGACGCTCTTGGAGCTTTTGATTGTCATTGCGATCCTCGGGCTTATCGCAACGCTCGGCGGTGTCCAGCTGATGGAAACGTTCGGCCAGACGAAAACCAAGACCGCGCGTTTGCAGATCGACCAGATTGGCCTTGCCCTGGATCTTTTCCATCTGGATGTCGGACGACCGCCGACGTCGGATGAAAACCTGGCCGCTCTCCTGGACAAACCCCAGGGCATCGAAAAGTGGAACGGTCCCTACCTGAAAAGCGAAGCCGCCACCCTTGATCCCTGGGGAACGCGCTATTTGTACAGATCGCCCGGCGAACATGGCGCTTATGATCTTTATTCCCTCGGGCGTGACGGGAAGTCGGGTGGATCTGGCGAGGATGCGGATGTCACGTCGTGGTGAGACCCTGTCGCAGGCAGGGTATTCCCTGTTGGAGCTTTTGATCGTGCTGGCAATTCTCGGCGCTGTCGCCGCAACGCTTTCCGGCGGGATTTTCTCGCGCGATGCGGAAACTCTTGAGGGGCTGGCGGACAAGGTCCGGACCCTTGCCGCGACCCAGAAGCTGCACGCAGTGCGCCACGGAACTCCCGCAAACATCGTCCGGGATCCGGAAATGCGCCGCCTCGTAGGGGCTTCGGGTGATGTGGTGATGATTCCCGCCAGCGTGGAGGCGGAACTGGTGGGCACAATACCTCCTCACGCTTCAGAGCCGGCCCTCGTGTTTTTTCCCGACGGGCGAGTGCTGGGTGGAACCGTAAATCTCAGTCGGGGCGGAGAGCGTCGTGTCATCGCTGTGACCGGAGAACTCGGCCATGCCGATGCAACGCAATGACAGTGGCGCGATCCTGCTTGAAGCCATTATCGGTTTTGCGATTCTGGGCCTGTTCGCCGGGATGGTGCTCCAACAGCTGCAAATCGCTGTCGAACGGACAGGACAAGGATCGAAACGGGCGATGATCCTTGCCGAAAGCGCAAACATTATCGAACGCGTGGGATTCGATATTTCGCTGGATGGCGAAACCGGTCAGGGACCATTCGAAACGGTCGAAAATGCAACCTGGCGACTTGATATCGAGCCTTTTTCGGATGGCAGGCAATCTCCGCCGGTCAAGGCAACCGGCAATCTGAAGCAGATACGGCTCACCGCGACCTGGCCGCGGGGAACCGCCGTTCGCAGCCTCGCATTCGTCACGCTACGAAGGGTGCCGCAATGACGGGCGTCGTTACGAATGCCAACGGATTTTCGCTTCTCGAGGTTATTGTTGCACTTACCGTTGCCGGTGCAATTGCGGGCCTGGGGGTCGATCTGCTGCATTCATCGGCGCGCGTCGGCGATCGCATCGCCAAAGGGGAACGGGTTGTATCCGAATATGTTGGCATGCGGACGCGCCTGCGCCGACTGGCCTATGATCGATTGAGCCCGCTTTCCGGCTCCGTACCAACGATCGACAGCGGGGGAAACGCCCCGGTTTCAAACATCGGCAAGGAGATTTTCCCGACCGAAGGCCGCTTGGATCTTGTCATCTGGCAGCGCGCGGGCGGCAAATTGGAAAAATCCGCGCTCGTCGGCCAGAACCACCTGCCGCAAAATGCCGGTGCCTCATACGGCGCGAGGCCGGGAGAAGAACTCGGCACGACCCGACGTTTGCTGGAACACCGCCTGTCAGGCCATTCCGGCGACAGTCCATTGCCCAACATCCTGATCCGTCTCCCGGTGTTGTCAAGCGAGCAGGTTCAATGAAACAGGCGCACAATCCGGTTGTCCGATTGAAAGACAGCGGCATGTTTGCCGGTTGGCGGAAGCTGTTCGCGCCCAGAATCCCTGTTCTGCGCATAGGTCCGGCAAGCCTTTCAAACTGGCCGAAATTCCGGATGTTCCTGTGGGGACGGACCCGGATCGGAGTTGCGGTTTCCCGGAACCTGCAGATTCGGGAAACTGTATTTGTGCCGAGGGCGGCGAAACAAAACGCAAAGGCGGCGGCAATCTATGCGCTGCTTCCACGCATTCCGTTTTCGCTGGAGGAGATCGTCACAACGGCAATTCGCAAGACATCCGCAAAGGGGGGGGACGCTGTCAAGATGGAAGTGATCGCCATACCCAAGGTGCAATTGCGAAACCTCTATTGGCAGTTTCAGCGCGGCGGCTGCGAAGTTGAGTATTTTGTCGCCGAAAACCAGCGCGGCGAAACTGAACCACAGATCGCATTTTCGCCCGGTCAACTGGATTTGCCGGGAGCGTTTCAGGAGCGCGTGCTACGGCAGATCGCGGTGATCGCACTGGTATCCTCTCTCGCATTCTCGTTTGCTTTCGCTGCCCACCAGCTCAACACATGGTCCACGCTGCAGGAGGCCTACAATAGGTCGCTGTCCAACCTGATCGTGGAAGCGAG
>JGI12316J15310_10000241_pt47 | contig 16528 bp, 13 predicted proteins | sample MarCyaLeptolynsp_FD_15310 | JGI IMG/M metagenome (IMG submission 15310)
TAACCACCGCACTGTCCTTCACCCCGATGGTGCTGCTGCCGGGTCCGGCGGGTGACTTCGTCGGGGCAATCGCGATTGCCGTGATCATCATGCTGCTGTGGTCTTTCGTCGTCGCCGTTACCCTGACAGCCGCGATTGCAGGCTGGTTGCTGCCCGCCGGCAGCGAAGGCGGCCCCATCAGAAAATCCATTGTTTCATCGCTTCTTGCCGGCCCTTTCCGCTTTTCGCTTCAAATGGCGATGCGCAATCCGGCAAGCTCGGTCGCCCTGGCACTCGTTCTGCCGGTCGTCGGTTTTCTGAGCATGCCGACCCTTACCGCGCAGTTTTTCCCTGGTGTTGACCGGAACCAGTTTCACATCGAGGTTGAACTAGCGGATGGAAGCGCAATTGCCGAGACATCCAATACGGCCCTTGAGATTGACCGCGTTCTGGCCGTCACAAATGGGATCGAGCAGGTTTCCTGGGTCGTCGGCAGGAGTGCGCCCGCATTTTACTACAATATCGTCGGCAATCGCGATCAGGCGCCCGCCTTCGCGCAGGCGCTTGTAAAGACGGCTTCTGAGGACGAAACCGTTCGCCTGGTTCCGGAGCTGCAACAGACCCTGTCACGGCAGTTCCCGAACGCCCGTATTCTCGTGCGTGACCTGGTGCAGGGACCGCCCGTCGATGCTCCGGTTGAGCTGCGTCTGGTCGGACCTTCGCTGGAGGTCCTGCGCGAACAGGGCAATGCCCTGCGCCGGCTTGCAGCCCGTGTGGAAGAAGTCACAGTGGTTCGCACGACACTGGATGGCGGGTCGCCGAAACTGAAGATGTCCGTCAATGAGGACAAGGCCCGCCTCCTGGGTCTCGGACTTGGCGACGTTGCCCGTCAGCTCGAAGCGACCCTTGAAGGGGCAACGGGCGGCAGCCTGATCGAAGGCACGGAAGAACTGCCGGTCAGAGTCCGTATCGGCGATGACGGCAGAGGCGATCTGGTGCGTATTGCAAGTTTGCCGATCCTGCCCGCCGGCGGTGCGCAGAGCGGCGCGGGCTATCAGGGTGTCCCGCTGTCTGCAATCGCGGATATCCGCGTCGAACCGGCAGAAGGCCAGATCAACCGGCGCAACGGGGAACGGACCAACACTGTCCAGGCCTTTGTCCAATACGGCGTTTTGCCGGAAGAAGCGCTCAAGAAACTGCAGTCGGAAATGGTCGCCGCCGGATTTGAGATGCCCGAAGGCTATCGCATCGAAACAGGTGGCGACTCCGACGCCAGGGACGACACGTTGACGAACCTGATTGGCTCGTTGGGCCTGATCGTTCCGCTGTCGATTGCCGCGATTGTGCTGACGTTCAATTCGTTCCGCCTGTCAATCGTCACGTTCCTGGTTGCGATACTGTCCGCCGGCTTGAGCATTTTCGCCCTGGCTGTGTTTCAGTATCCCTTCGGCATCAACGCAATCATCGGTGTGATCGGTTCCATTGGGGTGTCGATAAACGCCGCCATCATCATTCTGACTGGGATGCAACAAAACGAAGCCGCGGTAAACGGAGACCGGACTGCAATGGTTGACGTTGTCATGGGGTCGAGCCGTCATATCGTTTCAACAACGCTGACCACCTTCGGAGGCTTTTTGCCGCTGATTGTCGGCGGTGGCGGTTTCTGGCCTCCCTTTGCCATGTCGATTGCCGGGGGCGTGTTGCTGTCGACGGTGATCTCGTTCTATTTCGCGCCACCCATGTTCGCGCTTGTCTATGCACGACGGCGCAAACCCACACAGGCGAGCGCGTCGGAGGCCGCAGCGCTTAAGACGCAAGCTGAGGCGAAGGCGCCTCGGTCGAACGACAACTTCCAGCCTGCAATTGCAGCCGAATGAGGACTAGGGTACGGACTCATAAATGAAGCCGATTTGGCGGCATAAATGGCGAAATCACGCAAGGAAGCGTGTGAAGAGCGGGCTTTATGCCCGGTCAAGCGCGTTGACGCTGCGAGGTGAAGCCATTTTGCCGTCCTTCGGATTTGACCGTTTTGGCCATCTGCTTCGTCGCGAAAGGCTTGAAAATGAACCACATTTCCTGCGCTTTCGCTCCTTGCCGCCGGTCAAAACGATCCTAACCAAATTGACTTCATTTATGGGTCCGTACCCTAGGGGTACGGACCCAGGCTACCGGCTGCTCCAACGGGAAAACAGCGACGTCGACAGGGCGCGTTCGCCGTTTTCCTCGCGGATCACCAGTTCGCCCGACTCCAGAAGTCCGCCCTGTTCGGCGAGCGTCTCAGCCATGAGTTCGTGGATAGACACGAAGCTGGAACGGATCGCATAGGCCGTCAGGATCATGAAAAGGGACTCTTTGGTCAGCAACTGCCGGAGATCATCGAGCATTCCAGGCAGACTTGTGTAGAGGTCCCAGACCTCACCTTTGGGTCCGCGTCCGTATTTCGGTGGGTCGAGGATGATGCCATCATATGTGTTGCCGCGCCGCACTTCCCGGGCGACGAATTTTGAGGCGTCTTCGCAAATCCAGCGAATAGGCAGGTCTTCCAGGTCTGACAGGGCCTGGTTTTCGCGGGCGTAGCCGATCGCCTTCTTGGACGCGTCGACATGCGTTACCTGGGCGCCCTCCGTTGCTGGAAGCAGGGATGCCAATCCGGTGTATCCGAACAGATTGAGGATTTTCAGCGGCTTGTCGGGTGCACGTTCCTTTTCGGCCCGGACTTTGCCGTTGACCCACTCCCAATGTGCAGCCTGTTCCGGAAAAACGCCCACGTGGCGAAACGACATGAACCGGCCATTGTAGCGCACCGGGCCATAGGACATCGGCCATGTTTCCGGGACATTGCCGGCAAATTTCCAGCGTCCTGCCCCTTCTTCTTCCGTATCACCGGAAAAGACGGCGTCCGCACGGTTCCAGACGCCTTCCTTGAGGTTTCGCACACCCATCGCCTGCGGTTCCGGCCGCACGATCGTGAAGCGTCCGTAGCGTTCAAGCTTCTCGCCGCGGCCCATGTCCAAAAGACGGTAGTCCTTCCAGCCCTTCGTCTCCAGAATGACGGGCCAGGATTGACTTGGCGGTTGTCCGAAAGGGGCAAAACTGGGCGCGTTCGACGTGTCCGCCACGATAGTCTCTCGATCTTGGGTGGTGCGGTTGTTGCTCCGCCTTAGTCCGCCCGCACGCGCAGGTCAACGGTTTCGGCACCGGCAGCATGGAAAAGGGCGGGAGTGCCTGGCACTCCCACCCTCTTGGCGTCTTTGTCAATTGACTCAGGCTGCGGCGACTTCCGACAGGAAGTGCTCGACTTCCCGTTTCAACTGGTCGGTCTTTTCCGTGAGTTCACCGGAAGCCGAAAGAACCATGTCCGCGGAAGACGAGGTCTGGTCGACGGCCTGGGACAGCTGGCTCATGGAGGAGGAGACCGCTCCGGTGCCTTCTGCCGCACGCTGGACGTTCTGCGAAATCTCTGCCGTCGCCGCGCCTTGCTGCTCGACCGCCGATGCAATCGCGGTCGTGTAGCTGTTGACCTCGTTCATCGTCTCGGTGATCTCACCGATAGCAACGACCGACTCCTTGGTGGCATTCTGGATTTCAGTGATCTGGGAGCTGATTTCCTCAGTCGCTCTTGAGGTTTGTGTCGCCAGTTCCTTGACTTCGGCTGCAACAACCGCGAAGCCTTTGCCAGCCTCGCCGGCACGGGCCGCTTCGATGGTCGCGTTGAGCGCCAGAAGATTTGTCTGTTCGGCAATTGCCTGGATCAGCGTTACGACCTCGCCGATTTTCGTCGCGGCCTCTGCAAGACCCTCGACCTTTTCGTTGGTCACGCGCGTTCCCGTTGTCGCCCGGTCCACGATCTCGGTGGTTTGAGCGACCTGCCGCGAAATCTCGCCAATCGAGGCGGCCAATTCCTCGGCAGCGCTTGCGACGGTCTGAACGTTGTTTGTTGTTTCGTTCGACGAGGATTGTGTCTCGCTGGCATATCCGGCGCTGTCGCGGGCGATCTCGGTCAGTGCCCGAGCTGTGTTGTCGAGTCCATCGGCTGTCGTGCCGACGGAACCGAGCGCGTCCTCGGCGGTCGCGCGGAAGCCGTTGATAAGATCGTCGACCCGTTGCTGGCGTTCTTGTCGCGCAGCTTCTTCCTGTGTCGATTGCGCCTGAAGATTGGCGCGTTCGATTGCGTTGTCGCGGAAAACCTGAACCGTGCGGCTCATGTGGCCGATCTCGTCGCCGCGATCGAGGCCCGGAATATCCACTTCATTGTCACCGTCCGCGAGACGGCCCATGACGTTGGTGATCGTCTGGATCGGACGTGTGATCGCCATGTTCAGCACGAAAGCAAGACCGACGCCGCCCAGGATTGCGAGCAGGATTGTCATGATGATCTGCATTTCCGCCGCGCTCGCGGCAGAGTTCGCAGCCTGCGACTGAGCGTTCGAGATTGCTGCAATGTCGCCGCTGACCGTTCTGGTCAGATCATCCAGTTGTTGAAGTTTGAGTGTCAGTTCATCCTTTGCGAGCAGCATATCCTTGAAGGACCTGTCGAGCATCGCAATGGAGACCGGGATCGACTCGATTGCTTCAGCCGCCGTCGGAAGAACCTTTGCGTATTTCACAAGGTCTTCTTCCAGCTTCGCGAGCGCCGCGATCTGTTCTTTGACGGGAACCGTATCTTCTGCCCCGAAAGAGCCAAACAGATAGAGCAGTTCCGCCCGTGTCGACTCAGCTTTCTGGCTCAACGATTTCGCCTTGTCGGAAATTGCACGGATTGTCGCCAGCCGGGTCGAAGCCGACAGCGCGTCGGATTTTGCCTGGTCGACGACAGGGGCAACCTGCTTCAGCACTTCGACCGTCTGGCTGTTCATGCCGGCAATGCCTTCGCCGACCGCAAGCCGGGCTTCGTAGGCTTCGGAGAAACCGAGATCCTTGGTTAGGTTTTCGACTGCGTCGAGGAGGTTGTTCGCTTGTACGTCAAGCTGAGTAAGCGTCTTGGACGGCATACCCTTGATCTGTTTGTAGCGGATCTGTTTGGCGGAAGAGACAACGCCACGGGCGATGTGAATTGAGTTCTCCAATGCCTCGCCCTGGAGATTGCCGCTGCCTTCCAGATACATGAGCTGGATCTGGATGACGTTGTCCTTGAGTTCGAAAACACCGCGTTGGATCTGCAGAGCGTTATCGAGCCGGCTGTCAGCCGAAAAGGCCTCGGCACTGACGCGTTTTTCTTCGGTGACCACTGCATCGGTGATGTTGAACGCAAGCTTTCCGAGATCAGACGTGCTGTCCTGCAGTGTCGCGAGACGTTCTGCTTGCTGGTCCTTCTGAGCAACCACCTGTTCGAACGTTGCCGCAAATTTGGCGACTGCGTCCTTTGCCCCCTGCACCTGCGTTTCTGCGCTCGGATCGCCGGTGACCTCGTGCTCGAGCTCCTCCAGGGCCGCGTCGATTTTTGCGATCTCCTGATGAACCGCCGTGCTCAGCTCGGCCGTTGGGTTCTTCAGATAATCTTCGCGCTTCAGAGACGTGGCCTGGACCTGGCCCGCGACCTGCGCTGCATGATCAGCGACAACGAAGCTGGAGGAAAGGTTCTGGATCGCAAAGAAGCCGACGGCACCCACGGCTGCAGTCAACAGCAGCACTGCAAAAAATCCGCCACCGACCTTGAAGCCGAACTTCAGGTCGATCAAGGTTTTCAGAATTCGTTTCATAAGATCCCCGCATAGCTGCAACAACAGCAATTCCCTGAGCGCAGTATTGGCGGGAGCGATGAATTTTAGGTAAATTGTTGTCGCATTTCGACAAGTTGAATATGTCCGGATATTGTCAATTATCCGGACAAAATACTGATGGTCTCGATTTAAGTCTTGTTCTTCACAACTGACAATTGAGGTTGCCGGATCAAACGTGTTGTCCGCCGTTGATGTGAATCTCTGATCCGGTCACGTAAGACGAGTTCTCAGAACACAGATAGTAGATTGTGTCTGCGACTTCGTTGGGAAGACCGAGGCGCCGCAACGGAATGTCGTCAATCATCTTTTCGGTTCCCGGCGACAGAATTGAGGTGTCGATTTCACCGGGCGCGATGGCATTTACTCTTATTCCATGCGGTCCGAAGTCCGCCGCCATCTCGCGCGTGAGCGCTGCCAGCGCTGCCTTGGACGTTGCATAAGCGGTTCCTGCGAACGGGTGCACGCGCATTCCTGCGATGGAAGTCACGTTCACGACGGAGCCTTTTGCAATGTTGAGTTCTTCAAAGAGGCCTCGTCCCAGCAAGATCGGGGCAAAGAAATTGACCTGAAACACGGTTCGCCATTCGTGCATGGCCGTGGTCAGGGAATTCAGGCGTTCACCTTCAGCGCCCTTGGGACTGATGCCGGCATTGTTGACCAGTGCGTTCAGGCGTGAGCCGTTCGCCTCAAGCCGCTTGCGAATTTCCTGGACAGCGAAGCCGAGGTTTTCAGGGTCTGACAGATCGACCTGTATGTGATCCTCCGGACCCATGGGCCAGGGGCATTTGTCCGAAAACGCCTGGCGGGAACAGGTGATCACGCGCCAGTTTTCGGCTGAAAAACGCTTGACGGTCGCATGTCCAATGCCGCGGCTTGCGCCGGTCAGCACGAGTGTCGGACGGGTATCGGAGGCGTCCATGCCGCTCATTTCAGGTCCTTGCCGGTTCGCGAGATTCAGAAAAAGTTGACTCTTATAGTGGGGTTTCGTTATTGCGCATTAAACCCCTAGTGCCAATATGTCCGGGAAATCGGATCCTGTGCGAACCCTACAATGATCATCTGCTCCTGTAATGTTCTTTCTGAAAAGCAGCTTCGCGAAGCCGCTGAAGAAATGCGTGCAGATCCCAACGGCAAGGTGCCGACGCCGGGGGCCGTGTTCCGCCACCTGGGGTGCCGGCCGAGATGCGGCAGTTGTTTTCCCTCCGTTATTGACATCATTCACGAAAAGGGGTCTGAAGAGGCGAGGGAAAGTCAGGCTGCGCCGGCGCCACTCAAGCGGGCAGCAGGGCAATAGTTTGGAGAGGGTCTCATGAAGGGCGAAGCGCAAGTCATCGATTATCTGAACAAGGCTCTGCGGCACGAGCTCACGGCGGTGAACCAGTACTGGGTGCATGCGCGGCTGCTTACTGATTGGGGTTTCGGCAAGCTTGCGGACAAGGAACTGGAAGAAGCCGACGAAGAGCGTCAGCACGCCCAGGAGCTGATGGACCGGATCATTTTTCTGGAAGGCCTTCCCAACTTGCAGACCCTTGATCCGCTTCGGATCGGCCAGAATGTCAAGGAATGCCTGGAAGGGGACCTCGCTGCAGAATACGTCGCCCGCGCACTCTACCACGAAGCGCGCGAGATCTGCCGTGATCTCGGGGACTATGTCTCTATGGCGCTTTTCGAAAAGCTGCTGAGCGACGAAGAAAGCCATATCGATTTCCTGGAAACCCAGCTCGGTCTGATCGAGCAGATCGGCATCGACAACTATTCGCTGCTGCAGGCTAAGTCGGCCGACCAGGCTGAATAGGTTTTACCGTTCAGATACAGCTATCTGCGGCTGCCTCGTTTCGGGGCAGCCGTTTTCGTTTGTCGTGCCATCCAAAAAATGAACCATGCCGCCGGCTGACCGTGCGTCTTCCTCGTCGTGCGTGACAAGCAGCACCGGCAGGTCGTTCGCCCGGGCGAGACGAAACACCAGGTCGCGCACGTCCGCCCTGCGGGTCTGGTCGAGGCTGGAGAATGGTTCATCCAGCAAAAGCGCTCTCGGTTCGGCAAGCAGTGTCCGCATCAGGGCAACGCGGGTTTGCTGTCCGCCGGAAAGGGTTGCCGGATCGCGTGCTCCAAAGCCGGCCAGTCCGACATCTTCAAGGGCCTGTTGCGCGAGTTGCCGGCGTTCCGCGCGTGCCCTGATCTTTGGCGGAATCGCAAACAAAAGGTTTTGAAGGACCGACATGTGTGGAAACAGAAGCGGTGCCTGAAACATCAACCCGATGTGGCGTTCCTGGGCGGGCAAAAAAGTCAGGTCCTCACCGTTCAAGAACACATTTCCCTCGGACTGAAAATCTGGCCTCAGGAAACCTGCGATAAAGTCCAGCAAGCTGGATTTGCCGCTACCGCTTTCGCCCATGATCGTCAGGATCGTCCCCGGCAGGATATGGCAATCGATCTCCAGAAGCGGCTGCCCGTTCAGGCGGATGCCGACATTCTTCAACCGAAGACCGGAGCTGTCACCTGACCCTGTCATTCAAATTACCTTTCCAGCCGCATGGCGGCACGATGCCTGAAAACGATGGAAGGCGCGAGCGCAGCGAGACTGAACCCGACGAGGGGAATGATCAACTGCAACAGGGCATATAGAGCGGCGACCTGACGATTTCCTCCGCTTGCCAGTGCGACGCTCTCCGTCGTTACCGTGACGATGCGGCCTGCGCCGATCATAAGGGTCGGCAGGTATTGGCCAACTGAAACTGCCGCGGCTACCGCAGCGGTCACAAGAACAGGACGCAACAACAGGGGAAGCTGGATTTGCCAGAAAATGCGCGCCCTGGAAGCGCCTATGGATGCTGCGGCCTTGGCATAGCGCGGATCGAGCCGGTTCCAGGGATCGCTCAAGGCGAGGAAGGCATAGGGAAAAACAAAGATCAGATGGGCAAGAAGAACAGCTTCGAAACTTCCGCTCAAGCCACCGAGAAGGAAAAGCATCTGCAGTCCAAACAGAAAACTGATTTGAGGCAGGAGGAGGGGTAGAAAAATGAGCGTGTTCAGCCTGCCACGCAGGGGCACTTTGCGATGACCGCGCGCCTCCAGAAGCCAGAGCGCCAAGGCCGTCGCAATACCGGCTGCAGCGGCGGCGATCGCAAGTGTTGCAAAAAGGGCAGGTCCGCCCATGCCGAAGGCATCGAACATGCGTTCAATGCCCCACCGCTGTGGCAAGGCGGCTGGAAACCACCAGGATCTGGCGGCGGACCAGAGCCCCAACAGCGCCAGGGAGGCTGTCATGATCGCGATGACCAGCAGCATCGGAACCAGAGCGGCCTGCCGGCCCAATGCATCGCCCCTTCGCCGGTGTCCGCTTTCAAACCGAGACGTCAGCCACAAGGTGACAAGGCGCTCTAGGCCGAGATAGGTGAGGAGTGCACCTGCGCTGACCGCAAGCTGCAGAAGAGCGCCCGCGGACGCCATCAACCGTTTGGCCAGGTCCGGATCGTTCATCCAGGAAACAAGGCGCGGCGCCAAGGGTGCTGGCGTTGTCGGCCCAAGGATCTGGGCAACATCGACGACCGACGTTGAATAGGCGATCACGGCGAGCATTGGCAGCCGGATCAGGGGATAGATCTGCGGCAGGATGAGTTTGATGAACGTGCTCATCCGGCCGTATCCGAGACTGGCGCCTGCCTTGTAATAGTCCCGGATGTGCGGCCTGTTGAGCGCGGCAAGGGTCATGAGGAAAAGAAACGGTACTTCCTTGGCCACAAGGCCGAGCGTCATCGCATACCCGGCTGGATCGTTCAGGATCAGAAGGTCTGGCGGCCGCGTCCACCCTGTTACCCAGGGAGAAACCAGGCGCGCGAGAAATCCCGATGGCGCAATCAGAAAGGCCAGCCCGATCGCAGCTGCAGCATGCGGGACCGACAGGAGCGGCGACAGGAAACGGGTCAGGCGGTGAAAGGTTCGCGTCCCGGACCATGCGGCAGTGAACAGGAGCACGATTGCCAGCGACAGGAGTGAGGCCGCGAGGCCGGTGCCAAAACTCAACAGAACGGAGGTCAACAGACCCGGCATCCTGAAAAGCTCCCAGAAGGGTGCCAGCGAAAATGTATGGTAGCCAAGGACGGGCAGGTAGCCGAAGGCGGGCAAGACCGTGCCGGCGAGTCCAGCACAGACAGGCCCTGCCAGCAGGCTCACAACAAGAATTGTCGGTATGTCCGGACCGCCGGTCGCCTTCGGCAATGGAGCCTCACTCGCTCCCGGCGCCGTATCGTTCCAGCCAGGCCTCTTCCAGCGCGCTGACCCAGCTTGGGTGCGGCTCGGGCAGAACGGGACCGAGCTCTTCTGGCAAAAGGGTCGCCGGTCCAAGGTCCATCGTGTCGAAAAGCGCCTTCTCGTTGGCGGGCAGGGCTGCCACGTTCAGTACCGTCGGATCGCCCCAGATTTCCGGTTCCTGTTTGCGGGTCTGGGCCATCGGGCTCAGGAGGAAGTTTGCAAAGACCTGCGCACCGGGTTGTGCCGAACTGTTGAATGGAATTGCCACGAAGTGGGTGTTGCCGATCGTACCGTCTTCAAACACGAATGTGCGCACGGTTTCGGGCAGTTCACCATTGGCAATCGCACCGGATGCGTCGCCCGGATTGAAGGAAAAGGCGATATCCAGCTCGCTGTCCGCCAAAAGCCGGCGCATGTCAGCGGCGTTTTTCGGAAAGGTTTTGCCCTGGCGCCAAAGATGCGGATGGAGTTCATCCAGAAACTCGAACAGGGGAGCGACGGTTTCATCGAATGTCGCACTGTCGACAGGCCTGGACAGAACGTCCCGGTCAGCGACCGTATCGGCAAGCGCCTGCTTAAGGAATGTCGTGCCGTAAAAGTTCGGCGGCTGCGGATAGGAGAACCGGCCCGGATTGTTGCGGGCATATTCCAGAAGACCAGAAAGATCTGACGGCGGCGTTTCCAGTCTCGCGCTGTCATACATGAAAACAAGCTTCGCCATGCCCCAGGGGCTTTCCTGGCCATCGGTCGGTACCGTGAAATCGACAATGACCGTCGGCTTGTTCTCAACGTCCACATATTGCCAATTGGGAAGCGTTTCGGCCCAGCCTGGTTCGGCAAGCAGACCGTTTTCTTTCATGGAGGCGAAATTTTCTCCGTTGATCCAGATGAGATCGACGGCCCCGCCACTTTCCTTGCCGATCGACTTTTCAGCCAGAACCTGGGAAACAACGCTTGCCGTGTCGCTGACTTTCACATGCACCACACGAACGCCAAAGTCGCGCTCGACTTCCCGGGCTGCCCACTGGATGTAGGCATTGATGCGTGGTTCGCCGCCCCAGGCATGGAAGTAGACGGTCTGCCCTTTCGCGTCCTCAAGGACCGATTGCCAATCCTGTTCCTGTGCGGTCGCCGCAAAGGGTGCGGCAATCATTCCGGTAAGGCCGACGAAGGCAGCGAGCAGTCGATTCATCAAAATCCCCTGGTTCATGCGCGATGAGTGGTGCCGTTCCCTCGCGCAAGCAGTGCGACACGGTCAAGACAAGGCTTTGTGAATACCTTTTGCGCAAGGCACCCGCCGACTTTTTTAGCCCCCGTCATTTTAAACCGGCAAAACGTGTGTGTCCTTGATTTCCTCCATGACGGCATATGTGTGGGTCTCGCGGACACCGGGAAGGGCAAGCACCACGTCGGAGAGGAACGTCCGGTAGGCTTCCATATCCTTGACCCGGCTTTTCATCAGGTAGTCGAAACCACCGGCCACCATATGACATTCCAGGATATCGGTTGCGCGTTCGACTGCCAGCTTGAAGGCATCAAAGATTTCCGGCGACGTCCTTTCCAGCCGGATTTCAACGAAGACAAGCAGACCCCGCTCGACCTTCTTCGGATCGAGTGTTGCCGAGAAGCCCTCGATGTAACCTTCACGAATGAGGCGTTTCATGCGCTCGGCGGTTGCGGTCGGAGACAGCCGAACGCGCTCGGACAGCTCCGTATTGGTGATCCTGCCGTCTTCCTGGAGCACCTTGAGAATTCGCCGGTCGGTTGCATTTAGCATGGAGATTTTCGCTTTATTTGGCTTTGATTCAAAGAAATACACTGAAAAATGATCAAAAAATAGGGAAAAATATCCTTCAAAATCGTCTATTTTAGAGAAATGTATAGTTTCGGCCTGGCAGGCCATATTGGGAGGTGCGCATGACCGCAACCGCTGCTGCCTTGATGACGGTGAAAGACACCGAACTGAACCCGTTTCGCGCGGCGTATTCGCCTGACGAGAAAAAGCTGGTCGAAACCCTGTTGAAGGAGGCGGTTGGCGACCCGGTTGTCGAGAAACTGATCGACCAGCGCGCTCGTGGCTATATCGAGGACATGCGCGGTGTGCAGGTCGGTCTCGGTGGCGTCGAGGACTTCATGCGTGAGTTCGGCCTGACGACCCGCGAGGGCCTTGCCATGATGGTGCTCGCCGAGGCCTTGTTGCGCGTTCCGGACGCAAGCACCGCCGACAAGCTGATCGAAGACAAGCTGGCTGCTGCACGGTTCGACGATCCGTCCGGTCACAAATCAGACACCTGGCTCGTCTCCGCATCTTCCTGGGCGCTGGGCGTCACCTCCCGGCTGCTCCATCCAGGCGACACGCCTCAGAGCATCTTGTCCAGTCTGGTAAAACGCATGGGCATGCCGACGGTTCGTGTTGCGACCCGCAAGGCCATGACCTTGCTCGGACATCAGTTCGTCCTTGGAGAGACGATCCAAAAGGCGCTTGAGAGAGCCAAGACGCAGGAAGCCAAGGGCTACAGATATTCCTATGACATGCTCGGTGAAGGCGCCCGTACCGCCAGGGATGCGGAGCGCTATTTCCAGTCTTATGCCAATGCAATCGAAGCCATCGGCAAGTCTGCGGGCGATGAGGCGCTGCCCAACCGCCCCGGTATTTCGGTCAAGCTCTCCGCGCTTCACCCGCGTTATGAAGCCGTCAACGGTGAGCGTGTCCGCGACGAACTGCTGCCGAAATTGCGCCAGCTGGTGCAAATGGCGAAGGACCGGAACCTCAATTTCACGGTCGATGCGGAAGAAGCCGACCGGCTCGAAATTTCGCTCGATGTGATCGCAGCCCTTCTGGCCGATCCTGTCACCGACGGCTGGGACGGGTTCGGACTGGCCGTGCAGGCCTATCAGAAACGCGGCGTTGAAGTGATCGACTGGCTGGTAAACGCTGCCCGCAAGACCAACCGCAAGCTGATGGTCCGGCTCGTCAAGGGCGCTTACTGGGACACGGAGATCAAACACGCACAGGAAGAAGGGGCGGACGGGTATCCGGTCTTCACGCGCAAGGCTGCAACCGATCTGTCGTATCTGTGCTGCGCAAAGCGCATGCTCGCGGCGCGGGACGTGCTTTATCCGCAATTCGCCACGCACAACGCCCTGACAGTCGCCCAGATCATCGAGCTGGCCGGCGGATCTGCCGAGGGCTATGAGTTCCAGCGCCTCCATGGCATGGGCGAGAGCCTTTATAAATCCGTTTGCGAGCGGGACGGGTTTCCGTGCCGGATCTACGCGCCGGTCGGCGGCTACAAGGATCTTCTGGCGTACTTGGTCCGCCGCCTTCTGGAAAACGGCGCCAACTCGTCCTTCGTGACGATTGTCGGCGACGCCTCCGTCTCCATAGACACCATGTTGAAGCGGCCCGCTGAAATCCTTGATAACGGCCACCACGCCGTCAATCGCTCGATCCCGCTGCCGATCGATCTTTATGGCGAGAGCCGCAAAAACGCGGAAGGCATCGAATTCGGCTTCGCTGAAGAGCGCACCGCGCTCGTGGACGGAATGGCCAAGACGGTGGCTCCGTTCACGCAAGCCGGTCCGCTCGGAACCGGACTTGTGGCGGCGGGTGAACCTCATCCGGTCTTTGCGCCGATGGATGGGACAACAAAAGTCGGCACGGTCCGGTTCGCGGATGTCGAAACGGCACAAAAGGCCATTGAGATGGCCAGGAAGGGGTTTGAGGCATGGTCCCGCAAGCCGGTTAACGAGCGCGCTACGGCCCTCGAAAAGCTCGCGGACCTTCTGGAGGAAAACCGTGACCGGCTGATGATGATCCTGTCCATGGAAGCCGGCAAATGCCTGCCTGACGGGATCGCGGAAATCCGTGAGGCGGTCGACTTCTGCCGCTATTATGCCGTCGAAGCCCGCACGCTGTTCGGCGAAGGCCGCCTGATGCCGGGACCGACAGGCGAGGAAAACAGGTACCGCTATCGTGGCCGCGGCGTTTTCGTCTGCATCTCGCCCTGGAACTTCCCGCTGGCAATCTTCCTCGGGCAGATCAGCGCGGCTCTTCTCGGGGGCAACGCTGTCGTTGCAAAACCGGCGGAACAAACGCCACTGATCGCCTATGAAGTCGCCAAACTTATGTACAAGGCGGGCATTCCGGAGGATGCATTTTTCCTGGTGCCGGGTGAAGGCGATATCGGAGCTGCGCTCACGGCCCACAAAGACGTTGCCGGCGTGGCCTTCACGGGGTCGACGGAGACCGCCTGGGCGATCAATGGAACACTGGCCGCCAAGCGCGGTCCGATCGTGCCGCTCATTGCCGAGACTGGCGGCATCAACGCCATGCTGGTCGATGCGACCGCGCTTCCGGAACAGGTCTGCGATGATGTCATGATGTCGGCCTTCCGGTCCGCCGGCCAGCGCTGCTCCGCGCTGCGTTTGCTTTATGTGCAGGACGATGTTGCCGACACGCTGCTGGATATGCTGCAGGGGGCGGCACAGGAACTGAGCCTCGGCGATCCGCGTCAGCCCTCAACCGATATCGGGCCGGTGATCGATGATGAGGCACGCGACAATATCATGGCGCATGTCGACGACATGAAGGAGAGCCAGACCCTGCGTTTTGCCGGAAAGACGCCGTCAGGCGCCCTGGCGAACGGGTCCTGGGTCGCGCCGCATATCATCGAACTGGACAAGGCCGAAGCGCTGACCCGCGAAGTCTTCGGGCCGGTGCTGCATGTTGTGCGCTACAAGGCCAGCGACATCGACGCCGTTCTGAATCAGATCGCGTCTACCGGTTACGGCCTGACGCTCGGCGTCCACAGCCGGATCGATGCAACGGTGACAAAGGTCGTCGACCGGCTTTCCGTCGGCAACGTTTATGTCAACCGAAACACGATTGGTGCGGTTGTCGGCACGCAGCCCTTTGGCGGCTCGGGCCTCTCCGGTACCGGTCCCAAGGCCGGTGGCCCGATCTACCTGACCCGCTTCGCTCTGGAACAGGTTGTCTCGATCAACACCGCCGCCGCCGGCGGCAATGCCAGCCTCGTTGCAGCGTCGGATGATTGAGTGATTTCTGACTGGGGCTGAACAGCCGCTTGGTCGCTGGGCGTCAGTTACCTCTCCTATTGGGAGAGGTCGGCGCGAATGCGCCGGGTGAGGGGACACACCAAAGTGCGAAATGCAAACGTTTGATCCCTCACCCTAACCCTCTCCCACCGGGAGAGGGAACTTTCGCATCGCCCCTTGCACAACAACTCTCCATCGTCATCCCGGACGCAGCGAAGCGGAGATCCGGGATCGGAGAGGCTCTCGATAGGAAATCAAGTTTCCGGGCGCCCCGGTCCCGGCTCGCGCTGCGCTTGGCTGGGATGACGACGATTGCTTTTGAAACGTGTGGACTCACACCCACAGGGTCAAAGAGACAACGGTGAAAGCGTGTCAGCGGGACTACCGGTCCGTCAGGGCAGCGTCACATTCAGTGAATTTTGCCGTCAGCCGCGACAGATTACGTTGGTTGAGCAACGTCTCGTTCCCGAAAACAAGTGCGATGGCATATTTGTCGACCAGTTGCCGGTAGGAACCATGGAGTGTCTGGCACGGCCAGAGCTTCTGAATGGTCTCTTCAAATTGTTCCGAAAAGGGGCCGGAAGAAGAGGTGATCGAGTAGAGTTTGTAGAGTTCCCATTGGTGTTCCGCATAGAGCCGCCAGATGAAGCGCTCCCGAAAATCAGCCCACTTGTCGCTGTCCGCCTTTGAATCCTCCAGGAAGTCAGGATCATCAATCTCGCTCATTTCGAGCAGGGATTGCTCCATCAAGTCGAGATACGCGCGATAGACGTCCCTTGGAGACTTCAAGCGATCGGGCAGGTCCACGCCGAGTTGGTGCCTGCACTCAAGCCGGGTGCTCAAAAATTCCAGATAATATCTTGGGATGCCGCTTGAGATCTGGTCTCCGATTTTTGGTTCCGTACTCTTGATCGCAAATCGCGCAAGCGCCTTTACAACCTCAAAACACATCCGGACCTTGGACAGCTGGGACGCATTTTCCTCGGCCTCAAACTTCGCCGCACCGTTTTGCATGTCTCGCCGAAAGGCCTTCTGATAGGGCACCCTGATTTCGGCGATCGCGTCCAGCATGGCCGCAACGCGATCGTTCGTCTCGAAGTTCGTCTCTTCGTTGCGCAGCCCCATGATCTCGTTGTGAAAAGGTTCAATCCGGAGAAGTATTTCTGCTGCGATTGCACGAGCTTCCGCCTCACTGACAAGATCGGTATTGCTTGCAGCGAAGGGTGTCGACCAGAAAAACAACAACAAAAAGAGCGTTGTCCGCATGCACTGGCTTCCTCGATGGTTCAGCCAAGTGGCTGAATCAAACCACGAGAAAGACCAACGATCAATCGAAACCGGCGTCGGTGGAGGAGAAGGCAGGAACGCATGTCACGTCCCGCGCGGCTTCGCCCGCCGGGTTGCCTCGGCCTCCGTCGGGTCGTCCGGCCAGGGGTGTTTCGGGTAACGGCCTTTCATATCTGCTTTGACATCCGACCACGACCCCGCCCAGAAACCAGGCAGGTCCTTCGTGATCTGGA
>JGI12316J15310_10000052_pt24 | contig 16527 bp, 13 predicted proteins | sample MarCyaLeptolynsp_FD_15310 | JGI IMG/M metagenome (IMG submission 15310)
CAGCTCATGGACGGCGACCCGAGCCAGGCTCAGGCGCGCGAGGACGCTGCCTTCGAGTGGACGAGCGCCCAAGCCGATACCGTTGAGGGCGTGCGGGCTTTCATGGAGAAGCGAGCCCCGCAGTGGAGCATGCGTGCGCCGAGCGACGTCCCACTCGAGCTGCTCGAGCCTTGAACCTCGCCGTCAATCCAGCTGCGTGAGGGCCTCGTCGAAGCGCTCGGCGAGGTCGATGTACTCGTCGGACCAACCGTTCTCCATGCTGACCTCCTGGAGATCGCCGGTAGCCAGGAAGAACACCTGCAATCTCGAAGGACCGGCGCCCGCAGCGAAGTCGGCGGTCACTCGGCGCAAGTCCGAGAGCGCCTCCGCCCGATCGTCCCAGGTGCACCACAGGAAACTGCTGCTCGCCGCGACGAGCTCGACGACCCGCACCATGATCGCGGCGATCGCTTCGCGCGGTGGCATCGGGCCGAGCACGTCATCGAGCCAGAGCTCGCGCTGCAGCCCGGTGGGCCCGCCGAGCTGGCTCCGCAGGCGACCGAGCTCGTCCGCCGAGTACCGATCGAGGTCGCGGGCGAACCACAACACGAGGTAGGCCTGCCGTCGCGTCTGCTCGCGCGGGATCGGAGTCACGAAGTCGAATGCCTCTGCGTATCTCTCGGGGTCAGACGAAGCGGGGATCCACAGGGCCTTGCACAGGCTCTCGTAGGCCGACGATAGCGGGAGCTCGTCCGAGACGACCTCGTGCAGGGCAACGAGCATGTCCGATGCACTTCCGCCCGCGGCCGCAAGCGCCCACGCGACCTCGAACAAACGCGAGGACCCCGTCGGCTCGCTCGTCTCGAACTCGAGCGCGCGCCAAACGTCGCGCCAGAACGCGCGTCGCGAGGCACCGGTGCCTCCTACGGGCTCGGGCCGAATGTCCGAGAGCGCAACGCCGTGCGTTCGGTCGTACAGAGCGCGCAGCGTTGCGAGCGGTGTCGGGCTGGGTGCAGTCATGAGTCCTCGCTGAGAGCGACCGATGAGGTTTAGCAGGCGAGCGAGCACTCGCTTGACAGTCGGGCGATCTGAGAAACACCGGGCGTTCGCCATGCAGTTCAGCCATCAGCAGGCCACCGTCGCCGAGCTCGCAGATCGGCTGCGTGAGCCCGATGGCCTGCCCCTTCTGGTCGTCAGCGGGGCCGGCGTGAGCCTTGCGAGCGGGATCCCAACGTTTCGCGGCACGGATGCCGGCGCAGTCTGGGCGAACGACGTCGTCGAGCGCGGGACGTACGCGTACTTCCGAACGGATCCGGTCGGCTCTTGGCAATGGTATGGGGGCCGATTCGACGCGCTCGCGGACGCGAAACCCAACCCCGCCCACGAGAGCCTCGTGACGCTGGAACGCTCGTGCCAAGCACGCGGTTCTTCCGCGGGAAGGGAGCCGTTCTTGCTCGTCACGCAGAACGTGGACGGCCTGCACCGAGCCGCGGGCTCGACCGCCCTGGTCGAGGTGCACGGCCGCGCCGACCGAGTCCGCTGCGCCCGCGACGGGTGTCCGCTCGGCTCCCCGTCGGGCTCCATCGAGCGCGCCTGGGTCGACTTCGCGGCCTTCTGGGCGACGCCGTCCCCGGACACGCTTCCGCGATGCCCTCGGTGCAGCGACCTCGTGCGTCCGCACGTGCTTTGGTTCGACGAGAGTTACGACGAGCACCGCGACTATCAGATCGATCGCTGCCTGAAGTTCGCCAAGCACGCTGCGACGATCGTGTTCGTTGGGACCTCTTTCTCGGTGGGGATCACCGATGCTCTCCTACGCCGCGGGGCTCAACGTGGCGCGAGCATGTTCTCGATCGACCCGGGTGGCGGCGTGCCGCACCCCAGGCTCCGCGTCGTGTCCCGAAACGCCGAAGACGCGCTGCCGGAGCTGGTCCAAGCGGTCGGTTAGGCTGCCCCGCCCAGACCGAGCGGGGCAGCAGAGTTTCGCGCACGTGGCAGCCGCATTTGGGCGAGGCGCATCGTCCTCGGGCGTCCGCGTAGCGGGGCACGCTCGAACTCTTGCGAGAACTTCACGAGGCAGCGTGCTGGGCGTGGAGCCGCCACGTCGACGGGCTGCATGTCGCACGTGAGCGAGTCGGCGACCCGCTCGACCAGAGCCGTTTGCTGGGCGGCGCGACGGTCCACGAGCGCCCGTGCGAACGCCAGCATCGTCGACGTGATGAGACCGAAGGCAAACACGCCAACGATCGGACCGGCGGCGAGGCTGAGGATGAGCAACGCCGGCATGGCCAGGCCCAACAGCCCGATCACGTGCATGTTGGTGGCGTACTCCTGCAGATTGCTCTGCACGTCGATCCGCGTCTCCCCGTCCGAGACTGACACCTCGGCGATGACCTTGCATCCGTTGGCCTTGGTCGTGAACGTCAGGGTCTTGCCGACGACCGCCGCGTCCCCGCTTCCGTCACCGAGTTGCCGCAGTACGGGCAGCAGCTCGTCGAAGCGCTCCACGGCCCAAGCGGTGTCGACGGTGCGAACCACCGACGTACGAATTGGCCCGCCGAACACGGGCGAACGCGGGCTGGTCGTGGGAGCGGGCTCCGCCAACTCATAGGCAGCGCGCCGCACGAGTGCCGTCGAGATGCCCGCCTCCTCCGCGATCTTCTCGATCTCTTGAAGCGACGCGCCCTCACGGGCCTGCCCATGCAGGTCCGCCGCCCGGCGCAGGATGGTCTCCACCTCGGCCCGGTTGTAACGACGCGCAAGCATGCACGGATCGACCGGCGCCCGCGTTCGGGCATTCCGGCTCCAGGTATGGTTTTCGCCGAAATTCGGACACGGACGGATCCTCAGCGAGCATGCAGCACAAACAAACACACCCCGAAGCCGTGCATGGCTCGGCGTCTCCTCACGGCCGGGAGCCGAACCAAGAGCCGCTCCGCGAAGACTCAGTCTGCGATGGGTCAGCCGGCAACAGGACGACGTTGGAGGAGCCCGGGCAGCACCCCGGTACCGACACACGCGTGCGAGGTTTCGCGTTGTACGAGCGGAATAGCCCTAGAGTGGGGTATGTAGGTGCGCGACGTGAAGCCAAGGACCTGGATCGTCCTCGCCGTGCTCGCGCTCGCCGGCGCACTCACTGCTTTCTGGGTTCTGCGTTCCCCCGACGCCGACTCGACCGAAACGACGGAACAGGGTCCGACCGACGCGGAGATCGTCGCGGCCAAGCGAGCCCGTCGCTCGGAGCTGCCCGAATCGCGCGGCCCCGCGACGGCTTCGGGCCAGGTCACTCGCGCCGCAGATGGTTCGGCGGTTGCCGGCGCGCTCGTACTGCTGCACGACAAGGGATCGTTGGGCGGAGTCGCGGCCAAGAAGGGGCAGCGCGCACGCCCGCTCCTCGCTCGCACCGACGACGCTGGCAACTTCGAGTTCGATGCAGTCCCTCCCGGCTCGTATGCGCTATCCGCCACCGCGGAAGGTCTGCTGCCGGGACGCATCGCCAGCGTCGTGCTCTCGGCGGACGCCGACGAGAAAGGCCTGAACCTCACGCTTGCATCCGGAGGACACCGGCTCAGCGGCACCGTCTCGGACATCGTCGGCGGCGCGGTGGAAGGCGCCACCGTGCACGCGCTGCGTCTCGACGACGGCAACGCCATGGCCGCCTTCACGAAAGCCCCATCGGCAACGATGGCCAACGAAGAAGGCAACTACGAGCTCTGGCTCCCCGACGGCGCCTACGTCCTGACCGCCGATCACCCCGACTACGTGACGGCACACAGCCAGATCGAGATCGACGGGGGTGACCGCAACCGAGACATTCAGCTCACACCGGGCGGCGTCATCGAAGGTCGTGTCGTGACTCGCAATGGCGACGGAGTTGCTCGGGCCTTCGTCACGTGGGCCAGCACGGAAGGCGTGATGCAGGGCAACATGGGCGGCGGCGCCAACATGTCGACCGGCATGGGTGCGTTCGAGCGCGTCGAGACCGACGCCGACGGCCGCTTTCGCATCACGGGCCTCGAGCCCGGTCTGCGCACGCTCAAGGCGGTCGCCGACGGCCTCGCGACCAAGCAAGGGGTCGACGTTCCGCTCGGCGTCGCCGAGGAAGTCACCGGAGTCGAGCTCGTGCTCGACAAGGCGCTCAAGATCTCGGGATTCGTCGTCAAGGAAGGCGACGAAGAGACCGGCCTCCACGGTGTGATGATCTCGGCGTTCTCCATGCAGCCGCCGGCCGTCTACCTCGCGACGGCACCGAGCGAAAAGGACGGCTACTTCGAGATCCTCGGGGTGCAGCCCGGCACGTACTTCATTGGCGCCTTCTCCGAGGAGGCGCTGCCCAGTCTGATGACCAAGTCGGTCACCGTCGGCGACGCCGACGTCGATGACGTGTTGCTCACCCTCGGCACCGGCATCCACGTGCGAGGCCGCGTCGAGCCGGCCGTGGCCGCATCCATCAAGGTCGAGATCGACATGCAGTCCCTCGGCCTCATGAACGCGATGAAGGGGGTCGGCAACGGCTTCGTTCGCGACCGCGCCAACGAGGATGGCACCTTCGATCTGTTTCCGATGGCGGGCGGCATGAAGGTGTTTCTCATCGCCGAGACCGACGACGGCCGCAAGGGGCGCAAAGAGGTCGAGCTCGGCAGTGACGACGTGGACGACGTCGTCATCGAGCTCGAGCCCAAAGCACTGCTTGCCGGTCGCGTGCTCGATGCCAACGGCACCGCGGTGGAGGGCGTGGAGGTCTCGATGATCCCGACGTTTCGCACCGGGCCGGGGCTGCCGATGTCCTTCGACGCGTCGGGCAAGATCCCGGGCGCCGGAGAAATCGGCACGACGGACGAAACCGGAGCCTTCCGGGTGCGCGGTCTCGAGGCCGGCACCTACCGCGTGCGCGTCAACCAAGCGCAGGGACCGGCGCTCGCGTGGGCCGAGCCGGCCGATCCCGAAGACCCGAGCGCGGCGATCGAGGTCACGCTGAGCGAAGCAGAGCAGCGCGAAAACTTCGAGCTCCGCGTCGAGGCTCGGGACGGGGTGATCCGCGGCGTCGTGGTCGGTGCCGATGGCGAGCCACTCGCGGACGCGTGGGTCCGAGCCACCCGCGAGCAGTCCGCCGGCGAGTTCTGGGAGCAGGTCGCCGAAGGCTTCCGCGCCATGGCGGGCGCGCAGCCCCAGAAGCAGGCGAAGAAGCGCAAGAAGAAGAAACCCGAGGCGAAGAAGCGCGACGCGAACACCCGAGCTGCAGCTCGAGCGATGGCGCAGCGGCTGGGTGAGCCCCCCGTGCTCACCGATGCTTCGGGACGCTTCGAGATCGACGGGCTCCGCGACGGGACCTACCTCGTCATCGCAGACGGCCCCCGCGGCTCGGGCCGCGCGCATGCATCCGGCGTCACGCTGGGTGCCGACATCGAGCTGGAGGTCGAGCCCCTCGGAGGCATCGAAGGCGTCGTCAAATCCGACGGCAAGGCGCTCGCCGAGTACAACATCACGGTGGACGGACCCGAGGTTCGATCACGCCACATCAAGGACGACACGGGGCGCTTCACCATGAGCCGGCTCGATCCGGGTGCCTACGAGATCACCGTCGACTCGGACGAAGGCACGGTTCAAACGTCGGTCGATGTCGAAGCCAGCGTCACCGCCGAGGTCACGTTGAAGCTCGAGCCCTTTGCGAAGGTGCGCGGCAAGCTCGTGGACGCCAATACCGGCGAGGGCATCGGCGGCATGACCATCATGGCGGTCGGCCGCGCGTCGGACCCGACCGCGATGATGTCGATGTTCTCCGGCGGCGGGAACAAGACCGACGACGACGGAAGCTTCGAAGTCGATCGAATCCGTCCGGGCAAAGGGAGCATCACGTTCCTCGATCCCGATGCCAACGGCTGGAGCACGCTGGCCGTTGCGAGCTACGAGGTGGGGCCCGGGGACGACGAGGATCTCGGCACGATCAACGGCGTCGGATCCGCCGAGGTCCCGGCCGACGAACGCGGCCAGCTCGGGCTGTCGACACGCGTCGCCACGTTTGCCGAGCGTCCGCTGCCCCCGGACGCCGACGACGGCGACGACAACGAGGAAGACGACGACGACGCAACGCCGCGGCTTTGGGTCAACAGCGTCACCGTGGATGGACCCGCACAAGCCGCCGGGGTCGAGCCTGGAGACGAGATCGTATCGGTCCGCAACGTCGAAGTGCAGAGTCTGGGCGTGTCCGCGGCCAACCTCTCGCTCGGGCCGGGCCACGTCCGCGCAGGCGAGTCGGTCTCGCTCGAGATTCGACGCGACGGGATGACCCGCCACATCACCGTCGACGCCCGCGCCCGCGGGAGCTGACCCCTACTCCGCCGCGCTGACGTAGCGGTATTCGTCCCCGTCGCCGTACCGGTCGGCCTCTTTCTGGTAGCCGAAGACGAGCGACTTTCCGAACGGCTTGAGTACCTTCTTGGTGCTGTCGTCCAGGTAGTTGTCGCTGACGTCGAGTTGCTTGAGATGTGCGAGCGTCTTGGCCTTCGCCGCCAGAATCGCGGCCCCGTCGTGGCTCATCAGTCCCATCGAAAGATCGAGGACCTCGAGGCGCTTGACGATCTTCGAGCTCGCGATCGCCTGGCAGATGTCGTCGGCGAACTGCGAATTCATCAGGCCCAAGTGGCGGAGCTTGGGGAAGTTCGTGCCGTCGAGCAGCGGCTTGAGCTGCGTGACCTTGCCATCCCCTCCATAGTCCGAGTCTCCAAACCACAGCTCGAGGCGCTCGAGCGCGGGCCACTTCCCCTTGGTGACCGCCTCGATCGATGCGCGACTGAGACCGCCGGTCTGGATCTCGAAGCGCCGGAGCTTGGGCAGATTGGGCTTGCCCATCTTCATTTTACCGCAGCGGATCTTGAGCTCCTCGAGATTCGGCATCCGCCGCCACATCTTGGAAAGATCACCGAGCTCGCCCCACGAGAGCTCCGACTCCTCCCGGTTGTAGTCGGCCAGATGGAGCTTGCGAAGCGCCGGCATGTCGACCGACGACAGGATCTTCGTGACCTCGCCGTAGTCGTAGGTGTCGTAGACGTTGAGCGGGCCGATCGTCAGCTCGCGCAGGAAACGTCCGGACGGATGACGGAGGATTCCAAGGAGAACCTCCGGGATGTGATACGGGTCGTCGTCCGGGCTGAAGTGCGAGACGTAGGCCGTCTCGATGAACCCGTTGCGCCACGTGATGCGTGACTCTCCACGCTCCCAGTAGCTCAGCCGCCACGCGTCCTTCTTCTTGGTCGGCTTGCGCGCCTGGTGTTCCTTCATTTGGGTGCCGAGCGGCTCCGGAATGAAGTGAAGGTCGTAGCGCGTGAGCAGGTCCTGCTCGGCCGCCTCGAGCTTGCGACGCTTTGCGGCGGCTGGCTTGTTCGACAGCGCGTGCTGGATCGCGATGAGCTCGCCCCGCGGATCGCCCTGAGCCTGTAGCCAGTCGCCGTACACGAGGTAGGGGTCCGCGTTGTCGGCGTCAGCGGCGATGGCCGCCTCGAGCTTCTTGTCGCTCGCGGCCTTGGCCGTTCCCGGGCCGACGCGTTGGTACCCCTTGGCTTGCTTTTCGCCACGAAGCTTGGCGGCCTCGGCTCGGGCAGCCTGTTCGCTCTTGTGCTTCTTGCCCTTGGTCGTCCCGTCGGTGCCGATGCGGCCGTAGCACACGATCACGTTCTTGCCATCGACGAGGACCTCCCAGAACTTGTTGGACTTGCCGTCGGACAGCTCGTAGCGAACCGAGCCATCGAGGACTGTACTGGAGGGCGCGGCTGGGGCGGCCGACGTCTTGGCGGCGGTTTTCTTCGTCGCAGTCTTCTTCGTCGCGGTTTTCTTCGTCGCGGTTTTCTTCGTCGCCGTCTTCTTCGTCGCCGTCTTCTTCGTCGCCGTCTTCTTGACCGCTTTCTTCGTCGTGGCCTTCTTCTTCGCCCCCGACTTCTTCGCCGCCTCGTAGCCCTTGCCCGTCTTCTGATCGATCAGCTTGTCGTACGCCGCCTTCGCCTTCGCCGCCGTTCCGTAGTCTTTGGTCGTGCTCTGCCCGTCTGATCCAATCCGGCCGTACCGAGTGGTGACCTTCGTCCCGCTCTTGCTGATCTCCCAGAACTTGCTGGACTTGCCGTCGACGTACTCGTAGTAGGGCACGGTCGAACTATAGGAGACCTAACACTCGGCGAGCCAGGCTTCGATCGAGGCTACTGTTATCGGCTGCGCAGACTTCCGAGCTTGCGCCGTTGTGAAGAAAAGACGGAGGCCGGAGCCGAGTCGGAGTGAAGATGCTCTACGACTCGGCACCGGCCTCGACGCCAGCGAGTGTGGAAAGGTGCCCTCACGGGCTTCCGCCGGCCGGCGTTCGCCGGAACCTGAGCGGGTTGGAAATGGTGCACGTCCGAGTGGACTAGCCGCGATGGGAGTATTCCCTCGGTTAATAGCCGAGTGCTCTACCGACTGAGCTACCGGCCCGTAGGAGTGGACCGGGTTGGATTCGAACCAACGACACTGGTTGCGTGTAGGGCTGGGCCGATTGGACGTGCGAAACTCTGGGGCGACACCAAGGCGCAAAAAAGCCGCCGCGACCACATGACGGGTCGGGGCGGCTCCGGGCCTGTGCGAGACAGACGACGGAACCGCTAGGGGGCTACCGCTCCTTTGCTGGCGGCGTTGGGTGTCGCGGAATTCATGATGGGGTTGGTCTAAGGGGCGGATCGGGGTTCGTCAAGGAAGCGATCGCAAAAAAAGTGGCCGCAGGGTCCGCACCTGCGACCACCGGGTCGGAGGAGCTCAGCCTACACCGTCGGGCGCCGGCGTCGTCCGAACAGCACGAGCATCAGCAGCGCGCCGACGGGGAGACCGGAGCGCGTCCCCACCGAGCAGAATCCGGCGGCGTCGTCGTCCGACTCGTCGGATCCCATCGCACCGCCGGTGCCGTCGCCCTCTCCCTCGTCGTCGCCGTCATCGTCGTCATCGCCGTCGCCATCGTCATCGTCATCGTCGCCGCCGGTCCCACCGTCGTCCGCACTCCCATCGTCGTCGCCATCATCGCCATCGTCATCGTCATCGTCATCGTCATCGTCGTCGTCATCACCCGCGATCGCACACTGCGGGTCCCCTTCGAGCGTCTCGTTGGTCATCAGGAGCACGCCCCAGCTCACTCCGCCACTGAGGGTTCCGTGGGCCATCACGTCCGCGTCGCCGTCGCAATCGACATCAGCGACCCCCATCCCCGTCGACTCGGTGATCTGCTCCCGAATGATCTGCGGCTCGCCCCAGTCGCCGTCTTCATTCGGGTAGTAGTGGATCGCTTGGTCGTAGTCGTTCATCACGATGACCAGATCGTCGTCGCCGTCACCGTCCACGTCCCCCATGTCCATCTGATAGCTGGCGACAAAGTTGCCGCTGTCCTCGATCTCCTCCTCCCCGAACAGCCCGTCGCCGAGGTTGCGCATGATGACCGCGCGGAGCCGCTCGCCACGAAGCACGTCGAGGTCGCCGTCGTCGTCAATGTCGACCGCTCGCAGACTGGTGATCCCCGTACCAACGTCGAGAACGTCCTCGGCCCACGGCCCGTCTTGGTAGCGCAGCAGGCTGAAGTAGTCCTCACTCGCGGCGAGCACGTCGTCCTTCCCGTCGCCGTCGAAGTCGGCCACCAGCACGTCGATGGCGTCGTACATGTCGCTGGGGATCACCTTCACGCCGCCCCAGTCTTCCGTCGGGTCGCCGGGATTGGCGTACCAATGATTCTCGTCCGCCCAGTAGTCTGCGATGACGACGTCGATGTCACCATCACCGTCGATGTCGCCCACGTCGATGTTCCCCCGAACTCCCTCGTCATCCGAGATGACGTGCATCTTGAAGGCGGCTGCGTTCTCGACGTTCTCGTACCACCGCAGACCGTCTCCGCTGGCCACGATGTCGAGGTCTCCGTCGCCATCCACGTCCGCGACGGCGGCATCGTCCGGCTCGAGCTCCGGGTCCACCATGCGCTCCTGCATCGGCTCGCCAAAGTTGCCGCCGTTCTCGTACCACTGCAGGTGGTAGTAGCCGACGAGGAGCACGTCCTCGTGACCATCGCCGTTGAGATCCGCGAGCTGCGGCTTGGCCCCGTTCGCCGCGTCGTCACTGTCGAGGATCGTCTCGTTGGTGAAGGGGTACTCACCCGCTTGGGAAACCGCGGGCAGGAGCAAAGCGACAACGGTGAGAGGAAGGGTGAGGGTGGTGGTTCGAGTCTTCATGTGCGACCTCCGGTTGCCCCACCTCAACGCCGCCCCTGGGAGCCGGTCGCACGGCCCCGGACACGAAAAAATCCTGGATTCGTGAACCGATCCGCCGCGCGTCGGAAGAGGACTACGGCACACGTGCGACGTTCATCGCTCGGCCCACAGAAGACCCTGGCTGCACGATCGTCGTCGACAGCTCGCGACCGCTCTTGGACACCTCGACCCAGTAGCCGTCCTCGAGGGCAAGCATCGCTCTTTCCGCGGTCTGCGACAGCACCTCGAGGTCCTGACGAGCGTGTTCGGGAACGGCGAGCTGGCCGTTGTCGTAGAACACCAGCTCGTCCCCGGTTGCCTCTTCGCGCCACCGCCCCACGAGCGAAGTGACGAACGGACCGGGCTCCAAGGCCGGCCAGGCTTGCGCCGGGCCTCCCGCCAGCTTTCCGTCGTCGTACGACCAGCAGGCGTAGTCCATCGTCTTCGTCTCGGTGAATCCGTCCGGCCCCGGCGAGACCCTGACCTCCTTGGTCGGGTTGCCGTGATCGTCGAGCCAGGTGTCGACGACCGGCCCCGTGGCGACGGTCGGCGTCACGTCGCCCTGGGCCGCGAGCACCCGGAGGTGTCGACCCTCGTCCGTCTCTTCCTGCACGGTGCGACCTACGACCTGCTTATCGTCCCCCGCGGGCTCGTACTGGGTGAACGAGACCGCATGCCCCCGCTCGTTGCACTCGATCTCGACCCAACCGCGCAGCTCTTTGGTCGTTTCGTCCCGGTTTTCGATCTTGGGGGGCAGCTCGCACGTGGTCCCCTCGGGCCACTCGTAGACGCTCATCAACCCGAACGGCCCGCCGTCGAAGTCCGTCGTCCGCGTGGTCGTTCGCCCCCGTGCATCCGCGGCAAAGCGAATGTTGTAGCCCTTACCGTCGCTGTACTCGTTGCGCAGCTTGCCGTCGACGGCACCTGTCCACTCGATCGTCTGCCGCTCGATCAAGCGCTCGCGCCCGTGTTCGAAGTTGATGCGTTCCTCGAGCAGCGGCCGGAACTGATCGTCGTAGCGGTAGCGGATTCGGTCTGCCCAGGTCACGCCGCCGGACTCGGTCACGATATGGGCCGAGCATGGTCCCGGAAACACGCAGCGTTGGTTGAGGCAGTCCAGACCAACACCGCAGTCCGCCAGTGCCACGCACGCCTCGCCCAAGGCCGCCGAACCTCGGTCGAGCCGCGCCGCCCCGCCTTCGCTGTTCTTCTTGCAGCCCGCAACCGTGGCCAACGAAAACAGGACCAGTACGGCAGCCCAGCCGTTGCTGCTCACAGGGCTCGCGCGCATACGAAACGGCGCGTTTCTTCGCACCCGAAGTCGAACCAGCGCTGGGTCACCCCGATCGCGACGCAGCGTTCGTCCTCGCCGTCGGGCTGAGAGTCGTCCCAGTTCATGTAGTCATACACAGTCCCGTCGCTCCACTCGTAAGCTTCCGCTCGGGTGATGTCGTTGAGCCCGATCCACGCCTCCATCACGCCGGACAGCACGTTGATCGCGAACACGTTGTCCGTGGCTCCCGCGAAGCTCACGAGGTTGCCTCCGGCGGACACACAGTAGTCCTCCGCGGCTTGCCACGGCTGCGGCGGCCCGCAGACGCCCCACTCGCGGTCGGCGTTTGGTTGCTCGGTCCAGGTGCACTCGATGTCCACACTGGCGGTCGTTTCAGACCCGCCCGAGCTCGTGTCGCTGCCAACCTCTCCAGAGCCCGAAGAGCCGTCGATCCCTCCCGAGCTCGCGTCGCCGGTGCTGCTCGAGCCAACGGGCGTGCCCGTGGACGAAGTCCCTGTGCTGCTGGCCACACCTTCGGTTGCGCCGGTCGTTCCCGACTCGATTTCTGCGCCATCGAGTGGCGCGCACCCGAACACGCAGACAACGGCGGCGCGAACGCTGGCTCTCATCGTCAGGTGCAGCTCCCGGACATGCAGTTGCCCGAGCAGCACTGCGCATCGCCGGTGGGCCCGTTCGGACAGCCAGCGTTCATCGGCAGGCAGCATTCCCCACTGATGCAGTCGAGATCGGCGCAGCAGGGCATTCCCCCGTTGCAGGTGCTCTCGACCTCCATGCAGCAATCGCTGTCGTCGAAGTCGCAGCTTCCGTCGCACGACAAGTTGCCCTCGTCGAACCCCTGCGACATGCAGCTCTGCCCGTCGAGGTTTGCCCCGTCGCAGTCCTCCCCCGGATCGACCATGCCGTTACCACAGTCGTTACAGTTCGACGTGTTGATGGTGCAGTCGTTGTTGCAGAAGACAGTACCGACCCCGAGCCCGAGGTCAGCGCAAGAGTCCATGTCCGGCGGAAGCATGCCGCCGTCGCACTCTTCACCGCCCTCGATGACGTTGTTGCCGCACTCGGTGCACATCGACGTGTTCACGGTGCAGTTGCCGTTGCAGGACAGCGTGCCACCGTCGAACCCGTAGTCGTCGCACTCGTTCATGCCGCCCGGGTACGAGTTTCCATCGCACTGCTCTCCGGCCTCGGCGTTTCCGTTGCCGCAGTCGGTGCAGCCGCTGACGTTGAAGGAGCAATCCATGTTGCAGGCCAGGGTCCCGCCATCGAACCCGAGCCCAAGGCTTCCGCACGACTGCCCCCCGAGGTCGCCCTCCTCGCAGTCCTCGTTGGACTCGATCACCCCGTTGCCGCAGGCGAAGCATTGGGCGGTGTCGAACGAGGTGCAGTCCCGGCTGCAAAAGAGGGTGCCGCCATCGAAACCCTGGGTCACACAGGTTGCCCCAGCGACACGAGGCCCATCGCAGACCTCGTCCCCACCTCGTGACCAGATCTGCATGTCGCCGCAGGTCGCCAACTTGCAGCTGGGCAAGCACCCGCCGTTGAGCGAGTTGCCCGCACCATCGTCGCACTCCTCAAGGTTTTCCGGCTGGGTCGTACCGTCGCCGCAGGAGGTCGGACCGCAGTCGTTGTTGCAGTCGTCAGACTCGTCCTGATTGCCGTCGTCGCAGATCTCGCCCGGACCTACGTAGGCATCGCCGCAGACGTTGTTGGTGCAGTCCGCTCGACAGAAATCGCCCGTGCCGTTGTTGTCTCCGAGGTCGCACTCTTCCTCGCCCTCGACCATCCCGTCTCCGCAGACGGGGTCGAGCGGATTGCCGCCAGTGCTCTCGTCGGAGCTCCCCACCGAGTCGTCCGCGGTCCCATCCGCGGTCCCCTCCCCGGTGTCGCCCACGTCCTCCGTCCCCGTGTCGGTGACCACCCCGCCGGAGGTCGGATCGAGGCCCGTCATCGCGACCGGGTCGGCCTGGTTCAAGCCCGGGCAGCCCGCTGCAAGCAGCACGGCCACTCCGACTCCGAGTCGCACGATGTTGAGACCAAGCTGCACAGCCTCCGTATCGTGCCACAGACGACGGACCGGACGAACGCGCAAAACGCCCGCCCTCGATTGTCACGCCGCTTACGCGGTCATCATCGCGCGTGAAGGCTCAAGGTCGGTTGTCGAGCGGAACACCGAATGCGTAGTCCGTTGCCGCGGTTCCGGCGTGGCAGTCCCTGCAAAATCCGACCTTCCCAGAATCGCCCACGTTCCCTGAGGCATCCACCCGAAGCCAGTACCAGTCGTTCGCCTCCGGATCGTATCCCTCGAACGCCTTGTACATCGCGAAGAAGCCGTCGGGATTACCGTCAGCATCCAGGTTTTCCTTGACGAAGAGCGCTCCTTCTTCGAACGACGCGGTCGAGTCTCCTTCCGGGTCGATCGCAAGGTACGTCTCGGCGTCGTCGGGCGACACGTAGAACTGCACCGCCGCCGCGATCACGTGCTGGCTCTCGCGAGGCTCTGCGCTTACTTGCTGGAGGTCGGTCGCATAGGCCATCGCGGCGGAGAGGATCATGTCCTCGTCGAGCATCGGCGCGGCGGCCGTTCCCTCCTCCATCCCCATCCCGTCGTCGTCGGCGTCCGCGCCGGTGTCACCGGCGCCCGCGTCGTCGTCCCCATCTCCATCGCAGCCGAGGAGCACGAGGCCTACTGCGAGGGCAAATCGAGTCAGTCTCATGTGGCCGTGTATCGTCCCTCGGCCGTTCGGTTACCCGCTTTGTTCGAACCCGATGTCGGCGCCTGGCGCGTCCGCCCAGATGGGTCGTTCGACGAGTCCACTGACACGAGCAGCGCCGACGTGCATCAGCCCTCGGCGCGGGTCTCCATCTCGAAGTGCAGCTTGGCCTCGTGCTTCTGGAACTTCATGTCCCCGTCGCCGCGTGTGCGGAACTTCTGCCCTTTGTAGTTGAGCTCCTCCCCGGTGAACTGACCTTCGATGGCCATGAACACTGGCATCTCGAGAGTCATGTCGAAGGAGTCCTGCGTGGCATCGAACACCGCCTTGCCCTCGCCGTAGCCTTCTTGCGGCATCGAGATCGAGACCTCGATTGTCTCGGCCGTGGAGCTCTCGACCAGTTTCCAGGTGCCTTCCATGTAGTCCTGGCCCCGCCACAGCCGGATCCTCTCCGGCCAGAACATCGCCTTGAAGTCGATGTTGCCCTCCTCCATGCCCTTCCGATTCGTCCGGGTCGCGTCCTCGTTTCCGGGCACCTCGAACGACGATGCCGGCGCGCGGTAGAGGTGGCTGAGAATGCGGTCGCTGGTCTTGCCGCACCCGGGGGCAAAGGCGAGCACAGCCAGCCCCAGCGCAACGGAGCTCGAGCGACGAATGGGCGCAGATTGTCGTGCCATGCGCCCTAGTGCCCGGCCGAAAACGGCCGGATCACGCGGGACCGCTCTTTTGGGCGCTCACCGGCCCGCGACGAAGACCGCGAGCGTTCGGCCGTCGTCACTCGCCAACGGGCGCGAGAGCACCCACCCCTCGACACCTACGAGATCGGCGTAGAGCGTCTTCATGAACGCCTGCGTCCCCACGGCTTGGGACGCGACATCCCAAGCCGCGGCCACGCCATCGACGCAACCCCGCGCTCGAACCTCGCAGCTGATCGCGATGCAGCGCAGGCCATAGGCCGAGCAATCGCGGTGGACATCGACGAGGTTCAGGCGCTCGCCGCTGCTGAGCAGCATCTCGCCGCTGCGGCCCGACGTGACGCCGACGATGCCGAGCGTGCTGCCCTTGCCCGCTTCATCGATCGCGGCGTCGATCTCCGGGCGACTCTGCGGTTGCACGACGAGCACCGGCGCATCGATCGCCTCGGCCAAGGCAACCGCCGCGAGTCGAGGCCTGTCGTCCTCGGAGTCGTAGAGCGAGACCCCCTCCACGACCAAGTCCGCTCCGTCGGGTGCGAACTCGGCAAGGTGACCTCCCTCGACCTGGGTCGTGGTCGTGCGAAGACGCGCGGCATCGATCACATCGTCACCGACGCCCTCGGCCGAGGCTCCGAGCCGAGGTGCCGGACCCCAGTTCATCTTGCTGCCGAGCGCGACCTCGTCTGCATGTGCAGCCAGCCGCGATCCCGCACCGAGCTCACCGACCGCTCGACTGCCTCGCAGCGCATCGTCTCCGAGTGTTCGTCCGGCCCTCGCACCAGCCCGAGCGCAGTCGTCCGCCCCGTGGGCCACGCCCATGGCCAAGACCGCGATCAGACCACCGCCAGCTGCCTTCCCGCTCGACATGCACTTCCCTACGTACCGCTCGCGATTTCGATTCAGGCGCGGGTCGAAAGCCAGTTGCGCAGCTCGCTCGCGCGCCGGTCCTCCAGCTCGGGTCGCTCCTCGTAGATCCGCTTCGCGGCACGAGCCAGCTCCAGCGCTTCAACCCGCTCGCCTCGAGCCCACAGCGCCTGCGCCAAGGCAAAGCGCGTATGCGCAAGCCCCACGGGATCCTCGGGGCCGACGAGGCGCTGCTGCAGGGCCGTGCGAAGCAGGGGCACCGCCTCTCGAGCGCGTCCGAGCTGCGTGAGCGTAGCCCCGTAGTCGGTCCGCGACATCACAGTCTGCGGGTGATCCTCACCGAGGACCTTCTCGCCGATCGCGAGGGCTTTGTGGAACAGCTCGAGCGCACCCGTCATGTCGTTCTCGCGAACGTAGACCCCACCGAGGTTCTGCATCGCCCCCGCGACGTTCGGATGCTCTTCCCCGTAGTGCGCCTCGAGGATCTCGATGCCGCGCAGGTAGTGCTTGCGAGCCTCGGGGAGGTGATCGGTCTGCTCCTCGAGATCTGCGAGCACGACGTGTGCACCGCCCATCTTCGGATGGTCTTCGCCGAAGACTTCGACGTAGATGCTGATCGCCTCCTCGATATAGACGCGCGACTCCTCGTAGCGCCCGGCCCAGCGCGCCGCGTTGCTCATGTTGACGAGCGCCGACCCGACGGCACGAGAACGACGACCGTAGAGCTTGGTCGAAAGATCCAC
>JGI12316J15310_10000066_pt13 | contig 16524 bp, 21 predicted proteins | sample MarCyaLeptolynsp_FD_15310 | JGI IMG/M metagenome (IMG submission 15310)
AACGGCGGCCCGCCGCTGGAGACGGCATCGAGCTGGACCGGCTTCTGTTGGCGCAAGGCGGTGAAGGCCGCCCGCCGCCCGCCATCGCGCGAGATCCTGGCGATCCGTCAACGCCGCGCCGCAACCCTCGGTCTCGACTACCGGACCTATGCCGCCATTCTCGCCGATGCCGGGGTGACGCCGTCCACGCTGGTCTTCGCGCTCACCCGCGACTGGGTCGATCACGGGCCGTCCGGTCCACGCCTGCACGACGATGGGGGGCTCGCCCTTGCCGAGGGGTGCGAGGCGCGGCTCGCCGGTTTGACCGGTCCGGCGCTCGCCGTGGTCGCGCTGGCCGGTGGCGGTGGCCCGGCGGCGGCCGCGACCCGGACCGCGATATCCAGGACGGCGGAGATCGGCGGCTGGCGCCTGTCGGCCCATGGCGCGGCGCCGGCGGGCGGGCCGGGCGAGATCGCGGAGTGGCTCAGCACCTTGCTGCGCGATTCTGAGCTTTCGCCCCGCTCGGCGCTGCTGATCGGCTCCGAGGCGGCGCATCGCGAGGTCGCTACCCGCGCCCGGTTCGCCGGCCTGCTGTCCGCCGAGCGGTTTTTTAGGTTAGGGTCCGCCCCGACACCGCTCTGAACACCCGACGCATCAAGGACCCATTATGAAGACCAACCGTCCGCTCGCCCCCGAGACCCTCGCCGCCCAGGCGCTCGGCTTCATCGACGCCGAGAACGGGGCGGTGGTACCGCCGATCCACAACGCCACCACCTTCGAGCGCCCGCCGGGCGGCGTACCGGGGCCAGGCTACAACTACACCCGCACCGACAACCCGACCTATGCCCAGGTCGAGGCCCTACTGGCGCGCCTGGAGGGCGGGCCGGAGGCGCTGGTCCTGGCCTCGGGGATGTCGGCGGTGACCGCGCCGTTCCTGGCGCTGACCCCGGGCGACCATGTGGTGGTGCAGGACGTGCTGTATTGGGGCGTGCGCGCCTGGCTGAACGATTTCGCCACCCATTGGGGCCTGCGCGTGGAATACGTGGAGGCCGGTGACCTGGACGCGCTGCGCGCCACCGTGCGCAAGGGCGAGACCAAGCTGGTCTGGATCGAGACCCCGGCCAACCCGCTGTGGAACGTGGTCGACATCGCCGGCGCCGCCGAGATCGCCCATGCGGCGGGGGCGCGGCTCGGGGTCGACTCGACCGTGGCGACACCGGTGCTGTCGCGCCCGCTGGAGCATGGCGCCGACATCGTGATGCATTCCGCCACCAAGTTCCTGAACGGCCACAGCGACGTGCTGGCGGGCGCGCTGGTGACGGCGCGGGTCGACGACTACTGGCAGCGCATCCGCCAGATCCGCAAGGATCTCGGCACGGTGATCGGCCCGCAGGAGGCCTGGCTGCTGCTGCGCGGCATGCGCACCCTGCATGTCCGCGTGCAGCGGGCGAGCGAAAACGCCCTGGCGGTCGCCGAGGCGATGCGGACGCATCCGAAGGTGACCCACGTGCTTTATCCGGGGCTGAGCGACCATCCGGGCCACGCCGTCGCCACGCGGCAGATGAGCGGTGGCTTCACCGGCATGCTGTCGATCCGCGTCGCCGGTGGTAAGGAGGCGGCGCTCGAGACCATGCGGCGCATGGCGGTGTTCACCAGCGCCACCTCGCTTGGCGGCACCGAGAGCCTGGCGGAGCACCGCCGCTCGACCGAGGGCCCGGACTCGCCGGTGCCGGACGACCTGATCCGCCTGGCGGTGGGGATTGAGGCGGCACAGGACCTGATCGACGACCTGACCCAGGCGCTGGACTTCTAGCCGGCCGCCTGTGGCAGGGCGTTTGTGTCTGAGGCGCGATGCACGGCGCTTGACGGCGCCGGGCGGCGGCCCGTAGAAGGGGCGCGCATACGCCGTGCGGCGACCGGGTTTCCCGGCCGCCGAATGCCCTCCCGGCGGAGGGGTGGCCGAGTGGCTGAAGGCGGCGGTTTGCTAAACCGTTTTAGGGGGAAACCCCTAACGTGGGTTCGAATCCCATCCCCTCCGCCATTTCAATACCTTACGCCTCCTCTCCGGCATCGCCCTTGGCGCCAAACCGGCGCCGCTGTGCCCTCATTTGTGCCCCCGCTTCGTTCACATAGTCGAGGTAGATCTCCGTCACTTTGACCGATGAATGGCCAAGATGCCGGGATAGGTCGTAGATGTCGCGACCGTTCTCGAGCTCTCGAATCGCAAACTCGTGACGCAGGTCATGGCAGCGAAACCGCGTGCCTGCGGTGATTGCGATCTGTCGAAACCGGCTCGGAAAGTTCCGGTAGGGGCCGCCCGTGGCAGCGACGAAGACGTGGTCGGTCGCCAAGCTCGCGGGTGTGCCCTTAATTGTGCCCATGGCGGCGTCGCTAACCTGGATAACTCTCGGCCGGCTCTTGGTTCTGGGAAGGTGAATCTCGCTGTTCTGGTGGTCGACCTGTGAACGCCGCAGTGACAGCGCCTCTCCTTGGCGCATGCCGGTCTGAAGGAGAAGAAGAACGACCCTGCCGAAGACTGGCGGTGCCTTGGCCAGGAACCGCGCGACATCCTCATCTGTCACACGACCGATCGGGTCTCGGCGCTCTGGAATCGTGTCGCGCTCCCAGGCCTTGGCAACGTTGGCCTCGACCCACCCTTGCGCGGATGCGGCGCTCAGCACACGGCTGATCGCGGTCAAATCCCGGCGCACAGTCGCGTTGGTGGCACCTTGCCTCTTGCGAGCGCGCACGAGCGCGCCGATTCGTTTGTTCGTGATCTCGTCCAGGTAGAGTTCGCCGAGCTCTGAATCGACCATTCGCAGGCTGGTCAGATAGCGCGTGGCCGTGGACGCGCGCACCGCGTCGGGCATGATGTCCTCGACGTAGTGCACGACGGCATCTTTCCAGCTTCTGCGAGATTCGCCCCAATAGGCTAGGTGGCTGATCTCCTCGCGGAATGCCTCTAGGCGCTTTTGCGCTTCCCCGACATTAGCCGTTCGTAACGGGCGTCTGTGGTCGACCCCGCTGACCTTGATCCGCGCCCAGATGACATCGCCGCGCCAGTAGAGGTTCCGCGGGAGCCTTGGCTTCGTGCGCCCCGCCCCCGATGGCGGCTTTCCGGATCCATCTCTCGCCATGTCTCACCCTCCAGCTGTGCGACCCACCTGCGGAGTGTCCGTTCGTTGAAGGTCCACCTGCCGCCGATCTTCGCGGCTCCGGGTATCTCGCCCCTCAGTGCGAGGTCCTGGATAGATCGCAACTTGCGGCCAAGGATCGCACAGGCCTCCGTGATTTCAATCCGCTCGCGAGCTGGGGGGACGGCGCTCACCGCACCGCCCCCTCGAGGAGCCCCGCGCGGTCGAAGAGCATGCTGCCATAGGCGCGGCGCTCGACCCGCGTGCCGATCGGCGTCGTCAGGATGTCGGCGACGGCCTGCACGATGTCCGCGCGCTCGCCGATCGGGGCCCCGGTGAATCGGTCCATGGTCAGTCCCCCACCGTGAAGTCGGCGACGCCCTCGGCGACCTTGGAACCGCACGCCACCGGGTCGCCGATGCGGCCGACCTCGAGTCCGTCGACCGTGAAGCGCGCCGCGCCGCGGGCGAGCACGGAGGCGTGGGTCTCCGGAATGCTGGGGCAGGTGTGCGGCTCCCAGGCGTGGGTTTGCAGGTGCACCGGGACGCCGCGCACGGTGAACCGTGGGTGGCCCTCGGCACTCGGGCGCGGCGGCCAGCAGCCGTGGCCAGTGCACCGGTGGCCGTGCAGGGCGACCGGGGCGCCCGCCATCAGAGCGGGTCCTCGTGCATGGCGACATGGGCGGCGTCGATGTCGATCCGCCCGACGGCCCGCAACCGCAGGTCCCCGGCGCTCTCGATGGTCAGGGTGGAGGTGCTGGAGTCGTGGCGGATCACCGTGCCGTCGTCGAACGCGATGATGTCGACATCGCCGGTGTCGCCGGGCGCCGGCAGATCATCCGAGGGCAGGGTCTGCACCACGATACCATTGGCCGGCTCGCCGCCGGGGCTGATCACCAGGACCTGGGTCCCGACCCTGAGCGGCGTCCAGGCGCGGAAGTTGTTGGCGATCAGCGTCGGGTGACGGAGCCAGCCGGTGAGACGGCCGTTGACCTCCAGGCGGATGCGCCGGCCGGCGAAGTCGGTAACCGCCACCGTCGCGACCTGCGCGAGGTTCTGGATCCTGCGGGCGTGCTCGGCGGCGTCGTAGCTCATGCGCCGGATGTTTGCCGCCAGCCCCTTCACCGGGAAGGAGTGGGCGGTTGCGAGGACAGGCTCGCAACCGCAAGGTCCGATTCAGCTAGGCGGCGAGTGCCTCCTCCACCTCGATTCCGGCGGCTCGCGACCCACAGCAAACACCGAAGGTCTACGGGCCGATCTCCTCAAAGGGACACTGAAGGTCGTTGAGCCGCACGAGCCATAGCGCACGCGACGGTTTAACCCCTTGATTGTATGTCGGAACCATCTCCCATAATGAAGACTTATCTTTTTTATTGGTTCCACATCCTCGCGGGGAAAGCGCATGGACAAGAGGCTCGAACGGGCGGCCGACCAAGTGATGTTCTCCCTTTGGGATCTCACAACCGGACAGGGGGGGACGCCACGCGCATGCTACAAATCAGCGGCGTGTTTCGGTCGTTTCGTTCTCTCTCAAATTGCCGAAAGACAACGCCTCGAAGAGGCGGGAGAAACCCACATCGAAAGCCGAGCGCTGGTTATTCCAACATCCATTCTTAAAGCGTGGACATGGAATGTCCTCGAAGACTGTCACGACTCCCGATGCACCCCGCCTTATGTTCTTCTACAGGCGATTTACTATTTCATGGGCTGCAATCATCTTACCAACGCAAAAAGAAAATCACACCGTTTCGACAGAGTCGATGTCTTCCGGGGTAGTTTACGCGAAGCCGCAAACCGGCTGGGCGTGGCACCCACGACAATCCGGGCATGGCGTCAACAACGGGATGAAGACATTGACTACGATCTCGTGCGAGAGCTGCGGGAGCGGACAAATTTCGACAGCTACCTACCGATGCGATACCAACTGCTGCGGACACCTCGATAGGTGTTTCGATTGAAACAAGATGCAAAACACCCCGCCCGCATGGCATCTGGATACCTGCCGAGACGCGGCGTAGCTCAATGGATAGAGCACTCGTTTTCTACGTGTTTCCGGAGTGGCAGCTTTGGAGCGTACGGGCGAGAAGATACGGGTTCAAGTCCCGTCGCCGTGCCCACATCCTGACTGTAGGGTTCACATGCACATCCGCGTACCCGTTCTCCGGCCTAGATCAGGCCAGCGTCCACCACAGCCTGTCGTTCGAACCTCCTCAATCCAGAAAGGCCGGTTCGAGCGACGTGCTGAGCAAGTTGGCCAGAGTCGACTCACAACAGACTTTCGGCCTCGCTAGCATGTATGGAGCTTCCATTAGAAGCAGACGCGAGTATTTCGCAAATCATTGTACCGGATAAACACGAATTAAATTTGGTTCTTGCGGCCAATTGTCCACTACGTCAGAAACAACAATTGATTCAAAAAACTCATAGCTGCTAAATTTCTCGCACCTGATAAGATCTTGCTCACACATAAACAAAGAAGCGGCCAGCGTACCTTGACCAAAACTTCCCGCTACTACAAAAATACGTGTTTTTGTATTAAATGGGTTTCTTGCTCGAATTACAACGCCGTGATCCTTGACCACTGTATCATCTGGGTTGATTGTAGGATTAAAATACTCGTTATTGTTATTGTCAATAATTGATATTACGTGTGTATCTGGGACCCCTATTTGAAAGTTCAGTGGGAGTTTTTCGATAATTTCTTTTGTCAAAATATTTGCATCTGGCCCGCCAATCAAAATTAGATTTCTATCTAGCCGGTTTCCTGGGTAATTGTGTGCGGCAACGACTTCACAATCTTTACCACCAAGTGCCGAAATGTACCCTAAGATTCGTCCTGCTGCGATAGCGTCGCTGGTTCCAACTAGACCTGAAGCTTCCCACAGATTGACGCCTCCCTCATGATGTGAACCGAGCACAATGGAGTAACTCGAAAATTCTTCAGGGATTGGTAATTTTTCTCCCTTTCTATCAGCGCTTTCAGCAACAATCGAGTGCCGTATTTCGAGTCCTATCCAGGTAAAAAAGCAGACAAGCACCATTAGAGCCGGTTCCGGGTCAGGGCTCCAAGACTTGCCTGGCCACAGGAGCCAGATTGTTGCTCCAACTAATGCAGAGCCTGACGCTACACGCTCAATTAGTTTTACCAGCATCCTAGAGATCCCGAGCAGATTTATGTTCCGGCGGCCGCTGGCACACTCGCAGTGATAGCTCCAAAACCGTACCTGGCTGTATCCGACTTAGGCATTAGAACGATTGCGAAGGACGACGACAACCGGTCGAGAGTCGTTTGTGATCGCAATCAAAATAGGGCCGCTGCTTTCTATAGGCTGCCGTCGAACCGCAATAATGATATGTCCGGTTCCGGGGTTGAAAGCAGTCATTGATCAAGGTGCAGATATTGGCAGATGACCCCCTTATCGGACAGACGCGATCAACGCTGGCGATGGGCAGGGGAGGTCGGTTGTGAGCATCAGCCGACAACTACAATCGTATGCGGCCGGCGATGTGCTCCAGGATCTCGCGTTGGATGAAGTCCTGGTCCGCCGGCGACATGCCGAGCATCGGGCGGGCGGGGTACAGCGCCGTCGGGCCGCCCGCGGTCACGGGGGCGATGCCGCCGAACTGATGGACGGAGGCGATCATGGCGTTGACGCCGCGGTAGCCGAGCTCGGCGCCGTCGGCGGTCGCCTTGTGCTTCATCCGGCGCGCTGCGCGCAGCCCCTCCATCATGCGGATCTGGGTGCGGACCTGTCCGGTGCGGTCGGGCTTGCGCGGCTCCCTCGGCGTGCCGTCGGGCGCTCGCTCGCGCGCCATGCGCTTGCGGGTGTTCGCCTTCAGGCGTTGGGCGATGCGCGCGAACAGCTGGCGCCGGGCCCGCGGCTCAAGGGCGTCGACGGCGGCTTTCAGCGCCGCCTCGAGGCCGTCGGCCGTCGTCATGGCTCGAAGCCCAGCGCGCGTTCCGTCGCCACCGACTGGCGGATGTCGGCATCGTCTTGCGGCGTGAGGAGCGTACCGGCCGTCTCGGTCTCCGCCCGCACCGTGTCGCACATGCGGATCAGGAACGACACGTCGCACCGCTTGTGGTCGATGATGTCGACATGGACGCGCACGGCGTCATCGGCGGCCCCCGGCATGGCCTTGTCGACCCAGGCAAGCACGACGAACAACAGGTCGGTCGCCTCGCCCGGATAGTCCCGCACGATCACATGGCCATCATACTCGACGATGAAGGACCCGGGGCTGGTCGGGCACCGGTGCACGGTCCCGTTCTGGCCGAAGGCGTTGACCTGGTCGGCGTCGATGTCCAGGGGGGAGTCGATCAGGTGCGTTCGGATCTGGGCCAGCTTGCGCATCGCTCAGTCCCACAGGCGAATGCCGGACGCCGCTGGCGCCGGCAGGTCGGGCAGGATGACCTTGGTGCCGATCGGCAGCACGGGCCCCAGACCGGCGAGCCCGGGGTTTTCCAGCAGCACGGTCCGGGTCATCGACGCGTCGGCGCCGTAGTGACGCCAGGCGATCAGGTCGACCGTGTCGCCCTGCTGGGCGTAGACGATCCGCCGCGCCATCAGATCAGCTCGACGGTGGTCCGTCCGCGGCCGGTCAGCCGGGACAGTGACACGCTGGCGCGCCGGCGCCAGGTGTCGGATGTCTGCTCGAGCGCGTCGGCGCGGTCATGGCCCTTGGCCGTCGTGTCATAGTCGCGGCGGGTGTCGATCAGGTCGGCACGCGCCTGGGCGTGAACCGCGGCCCTGTACAAGGTCACGCGCTCCTCGCCGGTGACGGCCTGGGTGTCCGGCGTCGTGGCGAGGGGCGCCGCGGTCTGATCCGATCGCCAGGTGGCCAGGACGAGGTTGGTCTCGATCCGCGCGGTGTCGAGGAACCCGCGCAGCAGGGCGGTGTCGAAGACGCCGGTGATCCCGGTCTCGTCGGCGAAGGCGGCGACGCTGAGGGGCGGATAGAAAGCGTCGTTGGTGACCGCGTCGTCGGCGCCCGGTTCGACCGTGCCCGACGGAACGAAACTGCTGCCGTTCGCCATGCCGGGACCCGTCAGTTATCGGCGCCAGCCGGGGCGTCGGTCTTGGAGGTCGAGGGCGCGTCCGAAGAGGGTGCGGCGGCGGGCGATCGGGGGTCATCACCGGCCTCGCGGTCGGTGACCTCCCCATCCCGCGCCGCCGCCGCGGGGGGAGCTGGATCCTCGGGCCGATCCGTCTCCCGGCGAAGTCTGTCCAGCGCCTGTTTGACGCCGGCATTGGGGTTGAGGCGCAACGCCTCCTCGTAGTGCTCGATGGCGCGCTCGGGCGCCTGCTCGACGTGCAGCAGACCGGCGGCCTTGTGAGCCTTGGCGCGGATCTCGTCATGCATATCGATGTCGTCCGTGAGGTCGATCACCTCGAGGAGAATCGCCGTCTGTTCTAGGTCCAGGTCCTCGCTGTCCTTCAGCACCGACTCCGCGATCTCCTCGAGCACCATCTCCGGCAGGTCCCGGCTGAAGCCCTCCGGCATGGCCATATCGTGGGCGAGCGCGTAGCGGATCAGGGGGGCGGCGCCAGCGAAGTCGCGGATGTCCAGGCGCCACAGCATGATCGTGACCAGGACCGTGTCCTGCGCGCCGGTCGCCGCCTCGAGGACCCCCTCGACATAGGCGTCGTATTCGCCGATGACCTCGGCCTTCAGGGCGATCTTCTTGTCGCGCGACTTGATCGCCTTCAGCGCGGCACGATGGCCGGCCAGCAGCTGCAGCATGCGCGTGGCGAGCGGCGTGGCGGCCGGGCGGCCGCCGGACGCCTCGCCGGCCGGCGCATCGGAGGCGAGCGACTGGCGGGCCGCGAGGACGCGATCGTGATGGCGTTGGGCGAAGCTCGGCATGGTCTCTCTCCCGAGGTGTCGTTGCGCGCCGGCGGACCGGTCGGTGATCAGATCCAGGCGCCGGGGGTGTCCGGGTCCGGCAGCTCGACGCCGTCGATCAGGCACGCGCCGCCGAGATCCTCGACCACATAGGCCTCGTTGACGCTCTGATAGTCCTCGATCCGCGAGCGCTTGGGGTTGTCCATGACGTGGCGCCGGCGCGAGCCTTCCTGCCAGTAGATCGACAGGTTCTTCGCCCAGGTGATCAGGATGGAGCGCGGCGGGAAGAACGGCACCCGCTCGGCGATTTTGCCGCCGACGGACCGGTTCAGGATCAGGTTCTGCATGGCCTGGATCTCGGTCGGCCGATCGGCGCCCTCGATCACGGTCATGTACTTCTCGGTCAGCAGCTGGTCGCCGAGATAGACGCGGATGTCGGTGCCGGCGCGGTACCAAGGCTCGATGAGCGAACTGACCGCGTCGAAGACCAGCGCGTCGAAGCTCACATAGTCGCGGCCGGTCGCGTCACCGACCTTGACGGTGGTCAGAACGCGCTGCGGCGCCTTGGTGCGGATGTGCTCGAGCCACCCGACGTTGACATCCTGCAACAGCGGATTGGTGACACGGTCGGTCACCGCCGCGGCGCTGGTGCCGTTCCAGCCGATCGTGAGTCGGTCGCGCGCGATCTGCTGGATGACCTGGTTGCGGATGCGGGTCTGGAAGTCCGGGAACTTCGACCAGACGTCCAGGGTGGCGTACTTCACGGTGGTGTCGAACTCCGTGAACTTGCACTCGTACCGGCGGTCTTCCAGGTTGGTCACCTCGCGCGGCACCCGGTCGTTGACCGTGGTGTCGGTGCGCGCGGCGACGGTGGTGTTGGCGCCGATACCGAGTTTCTCGCCGACCAGGTCGCGCACCGGCATGACGTTGATCTGACCGAGAAACTCGGCCTGTTCCTGAATCCGGTCCTCGAGGGTCTGCTCGACGGTCGGGGCCACGCTGAAGGTCTGCGTGGCGTCCGGAACGCCGTTCAGCCGGGCCAGCTGGGCGATGTAGGCAGTGAAGGCCGCGCGGGTATTGTTCAGCATGTTCGTGTCCTCGCCGAGGTGCAGTCACTAGGGGCGCCGGTTGGCGGTCGGGTGATGACGGTCAGCAGTCGGTCTTGGCCCCTCCGCCATCGCCAGCATGGGGGGCAGGCGGTGCCGCACCGGCCGGCTCGGCCGACAGCCGGTTCAGCAGGTCCTGGAACGCGTCCAGGGTGACGAAGCGGGGGGCGGCGGCATCCTTCGACAGCTTGTCGACCGTCGCCGAGATCTCGGCGACGGACTTGGCCACCAGCCCCATGCCCTCCTCGATCTTGGCGAAGCGATCGGCGCCGGCCGGATCGGGCACCGGCGGCGGTTCCGGCTCGGTCTTCGGGGCGCGCTGGAACAGCTTGGCGATTTCCGACAACAGCGTGTCGGCGCCCGACGGCTCCGGCGCCGCGGGCTCGTCCTCGAACTCGAGGGCCGATTCCAGGCCGCCGGAGATCATCTTGCCGTCGGCGGCGAAGAGGCCGGCCGTCAGCTTGATCATCTCCGTGCCGAGGCAGGCCGGCGTGTCGGTGATCGCCAGCCCGGTCAGGTAGGCCTTACCGGACTTGGCGAAATTCTGGGTGATCTCGGCCGACCAATAGACCTTCTGTCGCTTCTTGTTGAGCGCGATCAGCGCGTCGGTCGCCTCGATCTGGGCCAGCAGGACGCGGGTCCCGTCGGGGCCGTCCTCGGCCTTCAGCGCCAGCACGTCGCCGAACGCCGGGAACGGCGTGTCGCGGGGCATGAGCGACAGCAGGTGTTCGCAGTTCACCCGGGCGCCATAGGTGGCCGGGCTGTAGGACTCGGCCATCTGGTTGATCAGCTCGGGCGAGATCTCGCGCCCGTCGATCGTCGGGCCGGATTGGCAGATCTTGTAGAACTTCGTCTTGACCGGCATGAGTCTCGCCTCTTGTGGTCGGTGGGTCGCTCGCGTGGGCGGGGTCGGGCGGGTTAGTCGAAGAGTGTCTTCAGGCCCTCGAACCGATCGCCGACTTCGTCCGCCAGGCGCGCATTGATCATCTCGGTAAGGTCGGCGCGCCCGTCTTCGGTGTCGGTGATGCCGATCTTGCGGAGTGCCGCCGGGCCGCGTTTCAGCGCGTATCGGACAGCCTCGGCGACCGCGTCGCTGGTTGTCGTGATTTCGGCTACGCCGCTGTCCGCGAGGCGCGCCAAACCGTACTTCGTCGCCCGGCCGAGCAGCTGTTCGATGCCTTCGCGCACGGCCTTCTCGGACATGACGCCGTCGAGCCCGACCTGTTTCAGGGCTGAGTAGAGGAAGGCGGTGACAAGGCTCGCGATCAGGGCGGTGAGCACGAGCACGAACTCCGTGGCGAAGGGCAGGGTGTCGATGATGTGCGGGTTCGCGTCCATGGATCACTCCTGGATGTCGATGAGGGTTGTGGCGGGGGCGCTGGCGGGCAGGTCGAAGAGCTGGCGATAGCGCGCCGCCGCCTTCTTGGCGTCGCCCTTGCCGCCGGCCGTGTTGAAGACCCGCTTGTAGTAGGCCCCCATGGCGTCGGCATCGTCCGCGTGGGGCAGGTCGGCCTCGTCCATCCAGTACTTGATGCGGGCGATCGCGCAGGCGAAGAGCGGGTTGCCCGGCAGCTGCACGCGCGGTGCCATCGGCGTCATGGTCTGGCGCACGCGTGCCATCAGGTCGGCGCGCCGGCGCAGGTACCGATCGAAGATGTCGTCGAAGGTCGCCCACTCGATCTGGAACGGCGAGACGGCCGGGCCGCCGCCGATCTGCACCAGTGCGTTGAAGTCGCTCTCCAGGCTGCCGGTCAGCACCAGCAGGCGCCGGGCGCGTTCGTCGCGCATCCGCATGGCGCGGAGCGTGGGCTCGACGATGTGGGTGCTGAACTCCTCGGCCGTGACCGTCATTTGCGGTCTCCCGGCAGCCGCGCCAGGCGGGCCATGACGGCGGTGCAGAGTTTAGGCGCGATGGCGATGATCTCCTTCGCGGAGATGGCCGCGACGCCGGAAAGGGCATGGGTCAGCATGTCGGGCGCACCGAAATGCGTGGCCGCGAAGCCGGTCAGGATGGCGACGGCGCATCCGACGATGGTCGACAGGACCCACCGCTTGATGCTGAACGGCGCGCCGTGGTGCAGGACTTCGTTCAGGTAGCGGGCGGTGGCGCCGATCGCGCCCGCCGAGCACAGCGCCAGCCACCATCCGATATCGAAGAACGCCAGAACCTTCACCGCGACCCTCCGGGACTGAGCGGGCTTGATCGCGGGCATGCTGCGGAGACGGACCGGGCAAGCCAAGGCGGGCGCGGTTGCGAGGCCGCGCTCGCAACCCTTGGCACGCTGTGAAGGCGCGGCGCGCTCGGCACTCTGCCGCCATGACCGAGGCCGACACCCCATCCAGCAGGATCGAAGCGCGCGAGGAGGCCCGCCGGCTGTTCGAGGCCGGATGGAGCGTCCCGGAGATCGCTCGCAAATCCGGCCTGAAGGCCCCGACCCTCTATCGCTGGCGCCGGGCCGACGGGTGGCAGAAGCGCACCCGCCTGGACGAGGCCTATGACACCGCCCAGGACCGCCTGCTGGCGCTGATCGTCAAGGACGAGAAGACCGACGCCGATTACCGCGAGCTCGAGGAGCTGTCGAAGCTCACCGACAAGCTCCTCAAACAGAAGCGGTTCGCCCAGGGCGGTAAAGAGGCCCTGGTCAACGACCGGATCGCCGATCGCGACGCCAAGCGCGACCGCGGCCGGGCCCGCAAGAAGGAAGAGAAGAACCGGCTGACCGAGGAGCAGGTGCAGACACTGGTCGCCGCGTTCCTCGACCTGCTGTTCGACTATCAGAAGCTATGGCACCGCGCCCGGGACAGCGCGCGGATCCGCAACGTCGTCAAGTCCCGCCAGATCGGCGCGACGCTCTACTTCGCCCTCGAGGCGCTGATCGACGCCATCACCACCGGCGACAACCAGATCTTCCTGTCGGCGAGCCGGGCCCAGGCGAACGTGTTCCGTGAGTACATGATCACCTTCGTGCGCGAGCATACCGGCGTGGACCTGGTCGGCTCCCCAATCGTGCTCTGGAACGGCGCCACCCTCTACTTCCTCGGCACCAATTCCAAGACGGCGCAGAGCTACCACGGCCACGTCTATATCGACGAATACGCCTGGATCGGCCGGTTCCTCGAGTTCCGCAAGGTCGCCTCCGCCATGGCGACCCACAAGAAATGGCGCCAAACCTACTTCTCGACGCCGTCGGTGATCACCCACGAAAGCCACGCGTTCTGGACGGGTGAGCACTTCAACAAGGGCCGCCCCAAGGCCCAGCGGATCGAGATCGACGTCAGCCACGAGGCGCTGAAGGGCGGGCGGGTGTGCGAGGACGGGCAGTGGCGCCACCTGATCACGATCGAGGACGCGATCACTCAGGGCGCCGACAAGCTGTTCGACTATGACCAGCTCCGCCTCGAGTACAACGACCATGACTTCGCCAACCTGTTCGGCGGCGAGTGGGTGGACGACAGCGCCGCCTACTTCGCCTTTGAAGAGCTCCGGCGCTGCATGGTCGACAGCTGGGATGCCTGGGCGGAGGACTTCCGGCCGCACGATCCGCGGCCCTATGCCGGTCCGGTCTGGATCGGCTATGACCCCTCGCTCGGTGGCGACAACGCGTCGATCGCCGTGCTGGCGCCGCCGCTGGTCGAGGGAGGCCGGTTCCGCCTGCTGGAAACCGAAAGCCACGCCGATGCCGACTTCCATGACCAGGCGGCCGCGATCCGCCGCCTGACGGAGAAGTACAACACCGCCTATATCGGCATCGACACGACGCAGATCGGCGAGGGCGTGTACGAGCTCGTGCGCAAGTTCTTCCCGGCGGCCGTCAAGATCAAATACAGCGTCGAGGTGAAGGCGCGGATGGTGCACAAGGCGAAGCACCTGATCCGCCGCCGCCTGTTCGAGTTCGACGCCGGCCGGCTCGATGTCTGCACCGCCTTCATGGCGATCCGCAAGACGATGACCGGGAGCGGCCGGCACTCGACGTTCCAGGCGCAGCGCGGGCGCGACCACGGCCATGCCGACGTCGCCTGGGCGATCATGCACGCCTTCGATCGCCTGCACTTCACCGATTTCGAGGACGAGGACACCACCGGCGCCAAGGCCGGCGGCGGGCGCAACATCGTGGAGATCATGGGATGACCGAGACAGCCAACGACACGCGGAGCGGGGAGTCGGCGCCGGCGCCGGCGAACGGATCGGCCCGGGTGGAGGTGTTCACCTTCGGCGAGCCGGTGCCCATGCTCGACCAGCGCGACATCATCAGCTACTTCCACTCCTCGTGGAACGGCCGGTACCACGAACCGCCGATATCGCTCGACGGCCTGGCGCGCCTGCTGCCGACCAACACGCATCATCAGAGCGCCATCTCGATGAAGCGAAACATCTTGAAGTCCTGCTACATGCCGGGCTCGGGCAGTGTGCTGACCCGCAAGGAGTTCGAGCGCGCGGCCCTGGACTATCTGGTGTTCGGCAACGCCTACCTCGTCCTGCAGCGCAGCCGGCTCCGGACGCCGCTGACCCTGCGGTCGGTGCGTGCGCGCTGGACCCGCAAGATCGATGACGAGCGGTTCCTGATCCTGCGCGAGGGGAGGGAGGAGCCGATCGAGGGCGAGGTGCTGCACATGACCGCGGCCGACGTGAATCAGGACATCTACGGCGTCCCCGATTACACCGCCGCCATCCAATCCGCCCTGCTGAACGAGGCGGCGACGCTGTTCCGCCGCAAATACTACCTGAACGGCAGCCACGCGGGCTTCATCCTCTACATGACCGACGCGGCCTATGATCAGGCCGATGTCGACAGCCTGCGCGAGGCGATGCGGGAAGCGAAGGGCCCGGGCAACTTCAAGAACCTGTTCATGTACGCGCCCAACGGCAAGGCCGACGGGCTGAAGGTGATCCCGATCGCCGAGGTCACGGCAAAGGACGAGTTCTTCAACCTGAAGACCGTCAGCCGGGACGACGTGCTGGCCGCCCACCGGGTGCCGCCGCAGCTCCTCGGCGTGGTGCCGTCGAACACCGGCGGGTTCGGCGATGTCGACAAGGCCGCCCGGGTGTTCGCCACCAACGAGCTCGAGCCGCTGATGGAGACCTTCCGGGACGAGATCAACGGCTTCACCGGCGCGAACACCGTGGACTTCAAGCCCTACGCCGTCGCCGAGCCGGCCGCCGGATGACGGCCATACCCGCCCAGGGTCGACTTCCACGGGCTGGGTGACAGGTACAACCGGAGTTTGTAGCCTCCCCGTGGCAGGTAGGGGGCGGCAATGGACGCTTCGGTTCTCGAAACCATGGGAAAGATCGCCGGAATCGGCGGGTTGGCGCTCGGCGTGTTCCTCCACCTTTGTCGAGACATCATCCGAAGGAACATCTTTCCGAGACTCACCAGGGACCAGGCCTACAGGCTGCTGCGCCAGATGATTGGCTCGGCGACCGTCGTCGCGGTGCTGGGGATCGTGGCCTGGGGTCTCGGTGCGAGCGGCACATCCCTTCATCTCGGCGACCGGATCACCGCCGAGTGCGGCGCGGTCAATAACGGCGTGGTCTCTGGATCTGCTATCTCGGTCGACTGCGGGGAGGCTTCGGATGCGCGCTAGAACGCTGGTCTTCCTGGCCTCGCTTCTATGGTCCGGCGTCGCGTCGGCGCTGACCGTCGGCGACCAGATCAAGGCGGAGTGCTCCTTCGTCAACACCGGGTCGATCGCTGCCGGCGCACAGATCACGGTTCAGTGCGCCAAGGCCCTGGAGCAACTGGCGCCTCTTCTCCGGGACCTGAGAAGGGCCAACGCGGAAGTGACCCGACTGAGCGCGGAGCTCGGAGCCACGGACGGCATGATGCGCGGCGCGTTGGCCACCCTGGGGGAAAGAGACGTCCCGCCGGACGAGCGCGCCATCCGGATAATCGAGATCATTCACGAGCAGCGGCAGACGATCGAGGCGCTGCGGAGTGCGCCGCCGTCCGACGATCCACGGATGGATCGGCTGCGCGCGGACGCGGTTGCCGCGCTCGAGAATGGCGACAGGGGCGAGGCCGACCGGTTGCTCGAGCAGTTGCAGAACCTCGAGGATGCCCAGGGCTATGAGGAGAAGCTCATCGCTGCGGCGGGTACCCGGGCGCAGCGCGGTTCTGTCGCGCTCTCCGACCTCCGCTATCGGGACGCCGCGCGATTCTTCCGGGAGGCGGCGGAAACCCTGCCGCGCTCGGAACAGGATCGGCACCTCGACTACCTCCGGCGTGCAGCACATGCTCTGTACCGTCAGGGTCATGAGTTTGGCGATAATCCGGTGTTGGTCGACGCGATAGCGATGTATACGAGCCTGACGTCGGAGCACTCTCGCGACCGCGCGCCGCGGGACTGGGCGACCGCTCAGAACAATCTCGGCAACGCGCTCTGGGCCCTTGGCCAACGTGAAAGCGGGACCGCGCGGCTGGAAGAGGCCGTCGCCGCCTATCGCGCCGCCCTGGAGGA
>JGI12316J15310_10000099_pt172 | contig 16520 bp, 16 predicted proteins | sample MarCyaLeptolynsp_FD_15310 | JGI IMG/M metagenome (IMG submission 15310)
AGCCATTGCCGGCGCAGCTATCTTGGCGCTGACGCCCGCTGCCGCATCCGATGAGGGCGATGCTTCGCCGCGGGCGACTTTGGAGCGGGCTATAACAGCGCACGGCGGCGATGTTTGGTTGCGGCCAGGCACATTGCGGCTGTCAGGCACCGCCGTGTTCTTCGACGGTCGCACCGGGTCTGTTAGGAGCAAGTCAGACAACTATCGCATGTGGCGCGAAATGGACCCGGATCGCGTGACCGCGCATGGCGCATCGGGCAAGGTCCGGATCATCGCCAAGGACGGCGAGCGGCTGATCTTCGAGGTCGGCTATGATGGCGAGACAACTTGGACCGAGCGCGGGATCATGCCCAAGGCGCAAGCAGATGCCTATTGGGCGAGCAATTTCGGCTTCGGAATTGTCCGTCGCGCGCTCAGCGAGGGCTTCACTCTAAGCTCTGCCCCTTCTCGCGATATTCGCGGTCGCGCCACTGCATTGGTGCGCATCACCGATCCGCAGGGGGCCGAGACACTTTTCGGGTTTGACACAGAGAGCGGATTTATCAGCTATCTCGCGTTCGATACGCCACGCGGCTTTCATGAGCGGCTGTACAGAGATTTTGTGAAGCTTGATAACGGTTGGGTCCAGGCGCGCTCGGTGACCCTCCTGTATGATGGCGTGATGAGTAACACCGTCTTCTGGCAGGATGTGGTTGTTGGCGAGGCGCTTGAACCGGACATCTTCGAGGCGCCGCAAACTGTCGAGTGATTTCGCTGACACAAGGACATTGTTCACGACCGTGAAAACGCGCGCCTATACTGTGTGGGAGTCAGTCGGACTTTGCGTTTGAAGTGCTGGCGCAATCCATGTGCGCTTCCAAATCCGACGGCCGCTGCGATGTCTTCCATGGGTCGGTCGGAGGCGCTGAGAAGATCCTTCGCTGCTTCAACGCGCTCGCCAATGAGCCACTCGCCTGGTCCCGTCCCAGTTGCCTCTACGAATCTGCGTTCGAATGTACGGCGGCTCATGTTTGCAGCCATAGCCATGGAGCCGACGCTCCAATCTTGCTCCAGACTCGAACGCACCCGTTCAACAATAGGGGCAACCGAACTCGACTGGCGAACTGGAACCGCGCGGGCGAGAAACTGTGCCTGTCCGCCTGAGCGGTGAGCGGGCATCACAATTCTGCGAGCAACGGAATTGGCCGCTTCTGGTCCAAAGTCGGAGCGTACCAATTCGATCATCAGGTCGATCCCTGCGGCGCTGCCGGCCGAGGTGTAAATGTTCTCGTGTTGGGTGAACAGCGATGCCTCGTCGACGGTCAAAGCGGGATATTGCTCTCTAAGATTCTGCGCGTAGCGCCAATGGGTGGTGATTCTTGCTCCATCGAGCAATCCGGTTGCAGCAAGGACGAAGGCGCCAGAACAGATGGAAGCAAGAGTGGCTCCGCGAGCATGGGCGGCGCGCAATCGTGCGCAGAGCGGCTCAGGGACTGGAACGTCAGCGCCTTTCCATCCTGGGATAATCACGATGTCGGCTTGATCGATTAGCTCGCTGCCGCGATGCGGTTGAATGTCAAACCCGCCCTGCGATCGCAAGGCTCCCCGATCGATCGCAGCGCTTTCAAACCGATACCAGTTGTTCCCCATTTCAGGACGTTCCAGCCCGAAGATCTCGTGAGCGATTCCGAACTCAAAAATGCAAAGCCCGTCATAAACCAGGGCAACCACAAGTGGGGAACGGGCTTTTGGCACAATCGATACGAATATTGCCATTCACGCCAATTGCAAGTCTTCAAACGGTAGCCAAAAACAGCACGCAAAGGGAGGATTGTCATGCCAAGCCTTGTTACTGCCACCAGCCCGGCGCCGAGTGCCCGAGCCGAAGCCTATTTCGCGGCACAGTTCGAATTTGAGACTGATTGCTGGGATGTCCACGCTGCGATATCGGGCGCGTCTGACTTCGTTCTGCTCGACGTTCGGAGCCCAGACCTGTTCGCAAAAGGACATGTTCCGGGGGCGATCAATCTTCCTCATGGTAAGATCATTGAATCCAAGGTTAAGCGATGGAGCGATGACACGATCTTCGTGACTTATTGCGCAGGTCCTCATTGCAACGGCGCCGCGCGCGGGGCGCTAAAACTCGCGCAATTGGGGCGCCCAGTGAAGGTCATGGCTGGCGGCGTCACCGGTTGGCTTGATGAGGGATTTGCTCTCGCTACTGGAGCTTAATCCGGGCTTGTTGGGCGTGGGCGCAAAACCCTCTGCCTCACGGAAAAGTCTGGCGCGGTCGAAAGGGACCTTAGCGTCAAATAAGCAATTGAAACGTTTAATTTTTGTGGCGCTCGCTAAGTGTGATCCACCTTTTCATCCACCCCCAAAAAGGACCAAACTCCGCGCTTGATCTAATGTGCCGAGGCCGCGCCACAATCAACGTTCAGACAGGTGATCAATGATCCGATTCTGCGTGCTCTTCTCTGCACCTAGAAATCCGTGGCCCATTCGTGGAACAATCAAGATTTGAGCGTGGTCAGTTATGTTCTGGGGCGCGCTTTCAAGCGATGCCTTTGTGTCCATTTCGCCAAAGATGAAGAGATCGTCTTCAGATGCGTCATACGATGATGCGGCTAGGCGAAGCCATTCGGCAAACTCATTGCGGCGCTCGCGGCTCCCAAAAACCCCGATCTCAAATTGCAGTTGAGTTCCCGCCTCGGATTGAATCAAAGGTCCACTTGACATCTCCATGATCTCAGGCGGCGGAAGATCCAGAGGGGGAGCAACAAACACGGAGCGGGCAATCAGGCCGCGGTTGTGTTCGCGGAAAATCATGGCCGGCGCAGTCCCAAAGCTGCTCGCATAGATCGAGACAGACTGATACGCGTTTGCCTCAATCCAGGAGCTGATCGCAGCAGCATCGCTTCCAAAACCGAAGTGCGGCTTGCCTGCAAGTGCTCTGCTAAGTTGCAAGCCAGCACCCACGCCGCCAGCATACTCGACCGCTAAAACATCGAATCCGCTGCCGCGTAGCCGCTGAAGGGGTGCCGGAAGAGAGCGGTTATAGAGCGAACTGATTGGGCCGCCTTGGAAATAGACAATAAGTTTGTCTCCCGGATCCTTATGCGCCGCGTAAAATACACCGGTTGTGTCTGCGCCTGCTTGCAGTTCGATACCAAACACAGGTTGTGGCCCAGGCGGTTCGGCCCCAAGCGGCTCCTCTGGGATGGTGGCACCCATAGCTTTGAACGTCGCCTTCATATTCGCTATCTTGTCACAGACCCCGATTTGCGAGATTCTGCTCGGGTTGCTGATGTCAAAAACCAATAGCCGCATCTCTCGATCATTCTCGGCCAGCACAGCCACCTCGTCTCCCGCCGCGGCGGCGTGGCTAATCAAGAGGCTTTCGCGACCCAGAAGCTTGGACAGTGCATTGCCGAGGTCCAAACCCGTCCATCCTGTCGGAGTGTATCGCCCGATCGCGACACCATTGGCTTGATCGATCAGCGGGCGAGCGAAGCGGTTCTTAGCACTGGACTCGTCTGATGGAAAAACCCGTCCCAGGTAGTCATGCTCGATCTCTCCGGCTTTTACGAAGAGATTGAAGTGATTGAAGAAGCTCGAGGGCCCCAATGATCGCATTGAGTGGTAGGTTTGACCCAGTTTCAACTGGTGATGATGTGCCAAGTCTAATGCCGAGAATTTTGCGCCATTGGCATGGAGATACACGGTTCTCCGCCTGAGGTTGTCGTTTTGCAAGAGATGGTGAGCGGTCTGCTTAAAGGACTCACTATACAGCGCAGTAACATCAACTTGCCCAACCGATCTAAGCGCAAACCGACGCCATTCCTTTGCAAGGACTTGCTCATCGATTTCCCATTGCTTAGTTGCTGGCTCGATCTTTCCACGAGCGAGTATTCCAGGTCCAACTCGGAAGAGGAGTGTCTCGCCGTCCCAGCCTATGGGAATGAGTCGGAGAGGGTTCACTTTGCGAGTATTCGAGAAAACAAAAGGCCTGATGGACCGGTGCTTCACTTCTGCCTCTAAGTCGCCCTCGATGGAATAGACGACGAAACCATCGGGCGTGGTGAAATCTCTGACCTCACCGAATGTCGGTTCGAGCCTCGACAGAACCACCCATTCACCATTTGGTGAGATGTGAATGGTGTTCAGATCGCATGCGCCCAGGATCGGCGGCTGTGAGACTGCAACCTCAGTCGCAGAAGTGCCAGCATTCGCTGCGCTTGAAACTGCGATGGCCCCAATAGCTATTGCAAGGGCCAAGCGATTGGCGGCTGTTTGGACAGAGAACTTTGGCATGTGTTCAATCGCGAGACCCCTACAAGCGATGTTGGGGAAGATCCGTGTTCTTCCCCAACACGTTACCTAGGATCCGTGAATAGGATCTAAGGCGCTGCTCGGAGGACCCCATGGCTCTGTGCCGGGATAGTATTGCCTCATTCCTTGGCCGTCCCCGTTATCGAACCAGATCTTGTTGCCGGCATCCCGTTCTACGATCAGATCAACTCCACCATTGCCGTCGCGGTCAAAATATTGTTTTCCGCCAACATAGTACCCCTTCATGGTGTATCCTGATTTTGTGAAAGTGTATTGAATCGGTACCGCCGTCTCGTACTCATTGTAGAACTTGTCTTTGATCCTCTCTTCAGCTTCAGCGTCTTCTACCGATTTGCCCGGATCGAAAGATGGTTTTCCGTCTGGACCAGGCACCACTCCTGGAGGTGCCAAATGAATTGGAGGCTCCCCAAACCCTCCTGCGACCGTTTCAATTTCATGCTCCGACAGCTCTCGAAAACCACTCGGCTTCAATCTCTTTCTATGTAACATTTGCGACCTCACACTTTGTTGTTTCCGCACCTTAGAGACTGTCTAACCAAGGCGGTGCGGAATGGCCTTGGCTATCGGGATTATGCGTCAGGCTCGGGTGGCTCCTTGCTGGCTCGCTTCGGTTCCACAGCGCCCCTCTTTTGATCGAGAGGACCCGGCCCGGGTGCGTTTGCAGATTGGGAGGTTTCATCGCAGAGGGCTCTTGCGATGAATAAACTCTGAAATGGTCTCAGCGAGTTGCGGTGCAACGCTATTGCTGCGCTCATTCTCAGCCGTGAAATAGTGATCGACGCCGTCAATGATGAGAAGCTCACTATTCGGTGTGGATGCATGCAATTTGCGGGCGTTTTCTGGCGGTGTCTGCCTATCTCGTTCTCCCGTGACAACCAGGACTGGCAGATCAAGTTCTCTAACTGCATCCAACATATCAAAGCTCATCGCTTCAGCTATGTGCTGAATTCTGCCCTCATGGAACAAGAGGTCAGCCGGAGGTTTGATCGCGCTCAGACTGTTAGGATCCTTGCTTTCAACTTTCTGGAAAAGGGCCTCGAACTCCGACGCATACGGGGTCAGCATGGGGTCCTCGCGCATTTGCCTCAAGATGTTGTCCGCATAGGGTTCCGCAAGCGCACCCAGCAAGATGACTCCGCATACCGTCAAATTGTCCCTAGCCACCTGAGTTGCAACAAATGCTCCGAAGCTGTGTCCGGCTAACCAAACGCATTTCACGTCTTGCGAAGCTATCGTTCTGTCCAAAGTCAATTGGAGGTCATGGATTCGCGCACTCAACGGTAGTGTGCAACCGAACTCGGGCGAAGCAACGCCGATAACATGTTCGCAAAAATCAGAATTAAGGCGCGAATACCTCACGACCGTAACGCCATTCGCAGCCATCGACTGAGCAAGCTGGCGGTCAAAGGCTTGTTTGGAATACGGTAGCGCATTGCCGTCGATGTCGCGATGAACTTCCCCTTGGACAAATATCGCTACCGGGGCGTCCGGGCCATCGACCGACTGATCGGCAATCGTCAAGAACTCATCCTCGGCGTTATGGGCTTCGCTGTGAGCTTGCGATCCGGCCACTTTGCTATCAGTTGATGGCGTCGCCAGCGCAAGTGACAGTGAGCCGACGAAAACCCCCGAGAACCGGCTTGGCATGACCAGAAGACATCTCATCTTTTTGACTTCTTGAGGCGCCAGCGAGCTATTGCGATCGCACCGAAAATGATGCCGAAATTGGCCACCAAGTCGAGCGGTGAGATGGTTTCTGAGAATGCAAGTTTGATCAATACGGTTAGGATTAGCGCAGGCACTGACCAGGCAAGTGAGTATATGATTGGGTTCATGGTTGTCTCAATGTGCCATTTTGGACGGTCCCGAACTTTGCGTCCGGGACCTTACTTCATGTTGTCGCTCGTCTCATGGCCAAGGCAGTCTTGGACCGGGGTTATTTCCCTGATTCTCAAGCGGGCTGGTCTCTGGAGAGTTCGTCACGTCACGCGCAGCATCGAAGAAGAAGTCCATCATCTCCTCCTTTGTCATCTGATTGAGGGCCTCCATTGAAATGAAGGGAATTGCGGCGGCAACACCAACGTGGATACCAATTTTTTCGGCAAGAAACGCGTTAAGGCCTAACCCTGCACCTACCGTAGTGGCAGATAACTTCAGGTATAATTGAGTCCAATAGGTCGCTTCTGCTGCGAAATCTGACCAGCGATCAACATCTTCTTTGTTGTAAGTGAGAACAATTTCATCGAACTCACCATCGCCATTGTCATCGACGAATTCAACTTGGTCCTGAGAAGGGGTCCAAACGAATTCCTCCTCGCTTTCATCATTGCCATCGGAATTCTCCTCTAGGTACTTGGTGAGCGCTTCCAATTGTTCAGCTGTTAGCGGGATGATCTGACCCGCCGAAACAAATGGATTGCCTCCGCCGATGCCACCTGCGCCGTCGCCGTGGGCTTGAAGGAACGCATTGATATCACCGAGCCTTTGCTGATCGACGAAAAACCAACTCTGGTATCCTCCGCTAACCTGTTCGATTTCGCCCAGGGAGAGCAAGCGGAAACCACTCGGTTTCAGCTTCTTTGAATGTAACATTTGCGACCTCACACTTTGTTGTTTCCGCACCTTAGAGACTGTCTAACCAAGGCGGTGCGGAAGGGCCTCGGCTATTGGGTTCATTCGTCAGGCTCGGGTGGCTCCTTGCTGGCTCGCTTCGGTTCCACAGCGCCTGCCTTGACCGCTTCGAGCTGTGCCATCATCCGTGCTTGGGCTTTCGGATCGGTGAGAGTGCCTTTCGCAATCGACAGCACTCGCTCCGCCGCTTCGAGCGTCGCCGGGCGGTGTGCGACCGCGATCCGAGTGATCTCTAGGGCCTTGAGGGTTTCAAGGATTTTCGTTTCGTTTTCGGCATCGAGGTTGGCGGTGCCCTCATCGAGGATCAGCACTTTGGGATCGGGATAGAGCGCCCGCGCCAGCAAGACACGCTGCAGCTGCCCACCGGAAAGCACAGAGCCCATATCGCCGACCAGAGTTTCGTAACCCATCGGCATCGCCTCAATTTCATCATGGATTTGGGCCATGCGAGAAACCTCGCGGACCCTACCCATATCGATCTCTGGGTCGAAAAAAGCGATGTTTTCAGCGAGCGATCCGGCATAGAGCGCATCGCCTTGGGCGACCGATCCGATGCAACGGCGATATTTGATCTTCTTGTAAGAGGAGATCGGGCGATCACCCAATCGCACCGCACCTTGTGTGGGCTCAAACAAGCCCATCAGGATCTTCATCAGCGTGGTTTTGCCGCCGCCGGATGGACCAGTAATCGCAATGAACTCGCCTGGCGTGATGGCGAGGCTGACGTTCTGCAACACCATCGGCTCGTTAACACCGTAGCGATAGAACACCCGATCAAGCACCAACGGCTTGCTAAAGTCGGGTTCCTCGTTGCTCTTCTCCTGCTCACCTTCTTCAAGGGGAGACAGAGCGATGTCAGCGATCCGCGTAAGATGAACCTTGACGATCTGGTAGTTGATCAGCTGCTCGGTCAGCCGCATTCCCGCGTCGAGAAATTGCTGCTTGTAGGCTTGGAATGCAAAGATCATCCCCACCGTAAGAACAGAGTCGAACGCGAGCCCGATCGCGATGTATACGAACACAACGCGTTCAGCCCCGATCACGAACTGACCCAGCGCATCGAACGCGGATTGCAACCGGCCGAGCTTGACCTGAGCATTGACCGCGTCGGCCTTGCTCTTTTGCCACAGCCGTTGGCGATTGCCTTCTTGCCCGAACGCCTTGATCGCTGAGATGCCGCGCACACTCTCGATAAAGTTCGAGTTTTCCTTCGCCATCGTCGTGATGACGTCGAGATTGCGCAGTTTGATCGATTGGAGGAAGGCGAGGCGCAGGCCGACATAGAGCGCTAAGGCAGCGCAAGCGACCCCGCCCAGAATGGGCGAATAGACGAACATCAGAGCGAGCGTGAGGATCGCCATCAATCCGTCGATAAAAGCGGCGATCATGCCCTGGCTGATCAATTGGCTGATCGGCTGCGTTGATCCAAAACGCGAGATCACATCGCCGACATGCCGCTTCTCGAAATAGTCGAGCGGGAGCCGCACAAGGTGCCGGAAGAGGTTGACGATCACTTGATAGGAAAGCGCGTTGGTCAGCGTGACCAGCACCAGCGAGCGCAGCCAACTCGCCATCAGATTGATCACGGTGAGCCCACCAAATCCAAGCGCGAGCATGAAAAGCAGGTCTTTGTCGAAGGCAGGAAAGACCGTGTCGATCGAGATTTGCAGAAAGAATGGTGTCGCCAGCACCACCAATTGCATCACCAGCGACAACAGTACGACGCTGCGGATCGTCCCCCAGAAGCCGACCATTTTGGACCACAGCTGAGTGATGTTGAGTTGTTTCTTCTCAATCTTTGGCTTGAAGCTTTCAGCGGGCAATAAATCGAGCGCCACCCCGGTCCATTGCCGAGACACGTCATCCCTGCTCAGCACCAATGCACCGCGCGCCGGATCATTCACATGGAAGCGCTGCCCTCGCATTCCGCCGCTCACCGCCGTAAGCACCACAAAGTGGTTGAGGTTCCAGTGGAGGATGGCCGGAGTGGCAATGTGGACGAGATCATCAAGTTCGCCCCGCAAGGGGCGCGCGCTAAAGTCGATATCTTCAGCCACTTGCATAACCTGCTTCAGGTTTGCGCCTTTCAATGACATTCCGAAGCGTTGTCGCAACGCGATCAGATCGGTCTTGTAGCCATGAAAACCTGCAACCATCGCAAGGCAAGCCAGAGCGCACTCGCTGGCTTCACCCTGCGGGATATAAGGCGTTTTTCGGCGACCGCTGAATTCAACAAGATCGAGCGGGCTGTTCATGAGCTGCGATTGAGCACTGCGTTCAGAGGTTGCAGAAGCCAGGCTAGAAAGCTCTGGCGCTCCAGAACGATGTTGGCTTGCAAGGTCATCCCGGCTTGCAGCGGCACATCCTCGCCAAAAGCCTCAACGGATTGCTGCTCCAGCGCGACCTTCACGCGATAAACGGGTTCCTCAAATGGAAATGGAATATCGGTTTCGCGCGGGTCAACCGCGACCCTTGACACTGAAGCAACTCTTCCTGTGAAACTCCCAAAGCGTTGGTAAGGAAACGCGTCATAGAGCAGGCGGGTTTCCTTACCCGGTTCGACAAAGCCAATCGCGCGGGTTGGTGCGTAGAGGTCGGCAGTCAGCGCGGCATCGTCAGGCACAATCGTGAGCATGGGCCGGTTGAGATGCACCGAACGCCCAGCCCCGGTCGCGAGCGCGGTAACGCGTCCCGCAATAGGGGCTTTGATGACATAGCTGCGTTCGCCTTGGAGGCGCGCTTCTTCGCCAGCAAGGGCCTGTATTGTGCTGCGCAATTGCGAGATGCTCTGTGCCGCGTCGATTGTGTTTCGGTCGAGCTGACTTCGTGCTTGAGCGGCATCTTCGATGCTTGTCGCAAGTCGCTCTTCGAGGATGGTGAGGCTTTGTTGAGCAGAAAGGAGAGTTTGTCGGCGCCTCTCGAACTCAATTTTGCTTACGAAGCCGCGTTCTACCACCTCGGACAAACGGTCGAATATTTCTCGGTTCGACCGGACCACTTGCTGCTGGATCTCGATCTGCTTACGCAGACTGACTGCGCTCTGCTCAGCTGATTGCATTACCGACAACAAACGCGCGCGGTCGGTTCGCGCTTTGTCGCTTACAAGTTTTACCTGGTCATGGGCTAACCCGATGCGCTGAGAAATCACTCGCAAATTGCGTTCAGCGACATCACCCCCATCGCTGGCTTCTCGGTCAGAGTCGATCACCAGAAGGGGCGTATGCCGATCTACAAATTGCCCTTCGGTTACGAGCAGGTCCGAGACAATGCCTGATTGCGGCGCCATGACCTTTGCTGTCGGGGTGTCGGTAATGAGCCGACCCGGGACCATCTCGATCCGCGCATAGGTGCCGAATGTGACCCAAATGCCCGCGATCGCGAGGATCGCGAAGAAGGCGCCGGCCAAGAGCTTGGTAGACAACGGCTGGGTGAAGACGACCTCGCCATGAAGCCGGTCCTCCGAACTTTGCAGAACTTCTTTCCTGAACAGGGGCAATCTGGAACTTCTCCGTTGCCCTCGTGGAGAATCATCTATTTTCTTTAAGAAATTTAGTTACTTAAGATTCTCTGTGGGTCAAGATAATTGACTGTATTCTGCGGACATTTGATGAATCGGCATCCAGTGCAGGGGCATGGAGGCCCCGACCCTCGATCCCAATTCAGCTACCTCATGCTCGGCATTCGCGCCGCGACTCCGTAGTTTCAACAAGTTGTGATGCTTGGCCTTGCAACTAGTCTAGCCCTCGCCCCGGAGGCTTTGTGCCAGCCTTCGACCATCGCGATGCTCTTCAATTGGGAGAGATCGTGATCAGGATTTTGTCCCAGCGTCAGGTTAAGGAGCCAGTACTGAATTCGCCTCAGCACATCGCACGGCCGTTAGGTTCTGCAAACGCAGTGCCCGCGCGGCCGTGCCCACTTCCATCTCTAGCGCTTGGTAGAAAGCCGGAACCTCAGAATGTGGCACGGCGGGACTTGCTCGACTTTATGTATTTGCTTTCCCAACAGCGCCCGGGTTTTCATTGACGACGAGGCAGAGCATCCATCGTCCATCGGTATTGTCCCGTTTGATCAATCACAGGCCTAGACCATCAGCGTGTTTTCCGCGGCCAAGGTTCTTTGCCTTGATTTGAGTGAGCGCATTGAACTTCACCAACCACATTTCGGACCACCTCGAAGAGTGCGCGGCGATGAAGTCCTGTTTCTCTCAACCACCGCTACAATTGGTGCAAACCCCTATGCATCCGGGGCTTTTGCGCCATAAGTGGCAAAGCAGAGGCAGGTATGAGAAGGGGAAATTGGTGCGGTCGAGAAGACTCGAACTTCCACGGGCGTTAGCCCACAACGACCTCAACGTTGCGCGTCTACCAGTTCCGCCACGACCGCACTCTAGTCCACGAACATCGCCCAAAACTGGCGCTGCTCGGCTAACCGGTGCGGCCCCCTAGCAAGGGGTTGAGTCGTTCGCAAGGGGTTTGCGAGTCAGCGCGGCGCAAAGATCGAACGCGATCACGATTTAGGGATTGCGGACCATTTGTCTCGCATCGGGACCGCCTTACCAACTCGCTTGCGAGTTTGGTTAAAGCATCGTCAACCATTGGCCATGATTTTCGCCATTGGCCTCGCCTTGATCGCCCAATCTGCCGCACCCGCGATTGCGGAAGCGTCGCCTGGTCGCAACAGCATTGCGGTTTCGGTTACTGCAACCGTACGGGTGCTCAAGCCGGCCATTGTTCGGGCAGATGGGACCCTCGGCTCCGAGACGGACGCGACCTCGGTTGCACCCCAGCGTGATCGAGATTCATCAGGGACCTATTGGATCGAGTTTAGCTGAGGCTGCTAAATCCGCAGTTGTTAACTCGGAGACCATCCTATCTCTGCGAAGCGAGCCGAGCGGGGTACATCCGTTTTCGCTTCGCTTATCGTAACGCTCTCTCCGGGTGCGAGCTCGCTGACAGGCGGTGCTATCTGCCAGTCGTACACGATGCGATCACGCTCATCCCGCAACACAATGAGGATGGGAGGGACGGAGACTGTTTCAGTGCCAATATTTGTCACTGTACCATTGGCTTCGAAATACTCGGTTCCCGATGGTAGTGTCCTGCGCTCTTGATCGCCGGGTGGAAATTTGAGCTGCAAGTTCGACTGGTTTAGGCCAAATGTAGGCTGACTGAAGGGGGCCCAGCTTGGCACACCGTAAAAGTTGACTACGCCTATGATAGCTACCGCGACAAGCGCGAACGCAACAGCAGCAGCAGTCCACAATTTGAGGGGATTCCGCCTCGCCGTAAATGGTGGACGGTATTCGAATTGAGACACTTCTTGCGAGGAATAATCGTCTGACATGTCGGACGATTCTGTCTCGGGCGAAGGCGCTGCAAAGTCGTCCTCACCCGATAGGGCCGATGGCAAGGGCGGATCGGAATAAGCTGGTTCAGCGTATTGTGCCTCGGCGTCTTCGCTTTTCGGCTGGATTTGGTCGTCACTCGAAGAGGAATAGTCCTCGGTGCGCCAGTGGCTAACTGACGGCCCGGTGTCGCTCGATTGCGCCGAAGGCTCGGCATCAGCCTGCGCAGCCGATCGCTCGGTGAGGGGTTCAGACGCGGGCGTTTGCGCTGGGGTTGGTCCACTTGAAGTCGGCTCAGCCGGGGTGGTGGCCGCGATTGCATCCTTTTGTTCGGGCTCACTTGGAAGATTGGGCTCTTGAAACCAGCTGTGCTTGCACTTTGCGCACCGCACAGTTCTCCCAGAGCCGCCGATTGCGGAATCGGGCACCACATAGCGTGTGCCGCAGGCAGGGCAGGAGATGATCATTCCGTCTCTCGCATTACGCTCCCACGATTCCGGCACAAGTCTGTCTGCCGCTTGGCGGGGTGAATGACAGCTTTTTTCCACATTGCAGGGCAATTATATACAAGCTTGCCATGTTTGGCTTCCCCCTCTGAATAGCTTGGGATAGGGCCGCGCGATGAACCAACGTCAGGTTGATATCGTCAATTTCGACAATGTCGGGCTTCGCTACGGCACCGATCCCGAGGTGCTGAGTGACCTTACCTTCACGCTTTTTCCCGGAAGTTTCTATTTTTTGACCGGCGCCAGCGGTGCAGGGAAAACGAGCTTGCTCAAGCTACTTTATCTCGCCCAGCGTCCTTCCAGAGGAGCGATCCGGATGTTTGGGAGCGACATGATCACACTCAGGCGCGACCGTCTGCCGAGCTACCGCCGCCGGATCGGCGTCGTGTTTCAGGATTTCAGGCTTGTTTCACACCTATCGGTGTTCGACAATGTCGCGCTTCCACTGCGTCTGGCAGGTGTCCAGGAGGACGATTTGGCAAAGCCCGTGGCAGATATGCTTGAGTGGGTTGGCCTTGATCATCGCGCTCACGCTATTCCTGAGACGCTGTCAGGCGGGGAACAGCAAAGAGTGGCCATCGCACGCGCCGTCATCGGCCGCCCTGATATGCTGATTGCGGATGAGCCGACCGGAAATGTCGATCCGGAGATGGCTCTCAAGCTGCTCCGGCTTTTTGAGGCGCTTAACCGATTGGGAACCACCGTGATTGTGGCGACGCACGATCTTCACTTGCTAAAGAAGGTGCCGGATTCGCTGATTATGCGATTGAGCAAAGGGCGCTTGCAAGACCCAACAGGTGCACTTCGTTTTCCACCGCGCCCTGCGCCTTCCTCACCCGAAGGGCAGGTGGGACCGGCATGACGCGCCCTCCAATTGACGATCAGCCATATGTCAGCGGCGGCCGAGATGGCGCGCCGTCACTGCGTGGCCTGGATGCTTCTCGGCTGGTTCCTCAGTCACGACTAAGTGGCCCGATACCGTGGGTCATTGCGATTATGGTCGCTCTAGTGGTTGTAGCGACCGCGGGCGGACTTGCCCTTCGCAACCTGGCTGACAATGCGCGAGGCGATTTGTCTGGAGCCCTGACTGTTCAAATCGTCGTAGCGAATGACCAGGCCAGAGCAGACAGCACCGAAAGGGCTGCGAGCCTTCTCCGCGATCTCCCATACGTGGAAGCGGTTCGGATTGTTCCTGAACAGGAGCTCGATGCTTTGCTGGAGCCATGGCTCGGAGCAGGCGCAAGCGATGATGATATCCCGATACCTGCATTGATTGATGTACAGATGATCCGCAGTGCCAATAGCGCAGAGATTGCAGAGGTTCAGACTATGCTGGATCAAACCGTCCCCGGCGCACGCGTTGACGCGCAATCGGACTGGTTGAGGCCCGTCTACTCTGCGCTGGCAGCGCTGCAATATCTCGTTGTGGCTCTGATCGCGCTGCTGTCGCTGGCGTGCGCGGCGGCGGTTTGGCTCGCTTCGCGCAGTTCACTTGCCAACCACAGGGATACAGTAGAAATCCTCCATCTCCTTGGCGGGACTGATCGGCAGCTGACACAAGTGTTTCAGCGTTCGGTCACCCGTGATGCCATCCTTGGGAGCACAATCGGCTTGATCTTGGGGATAGCCGCTGTTTGGCTTTTGGGCCGTCAATTTGCGGCATTGGATAGTGGAATGGTCGAAGGTGGCGGCTTGGGTATTCTGGATTGGTTGCTCATTGCTTCCATTCCCGTCGCGGGTGTCGCGCTCGCTGTCGTCACGGGCCGAATAACAATCCTTTCCGCCATAAGGAAAATGCTGTGATCCGCCGCTTGATCTCCGTTGTATTCTTGGCGTGGGCGCTCGGGTTTCTATGGTTTACAGTCGCTTTGCCTGAACCTGCCGACAATGTTGAGACCGACGCAGTTATTGTTCCAACGGGCGGGGCAGGGCGCATTGCGCAAGGCTTGGCGGTGCTCGATGCAGGACTTGCCGAGAAGATGCTTGTCACTGGAGTTGACAGAGAGGTGACTGCTGCGGAATTCGCTTTGGAGTTCGAGGTCGATCAAGAGCGGTTGGAGTGCTGTGTTACGCTTGGATTTGCGGCGGTGGATACGCGCAGCAATGCTGCGGAGACAGCGCAATGGGTCGAGGATGAAGGCGTGACTTCGCTGCGCCTTGTGACCACCGACTGGCATATGAAGCGCGCCGCGGGTGAGTTGGCGCGAAAGCTTCCTAGCGATGTTCGTGTGATCCGCGACGCCGTCCCCTCCGAGCCAAATCTTGGCAGCCTGTTTTTGGAATATCACAAGCTGCTGGTGAGCTGGGCAGCCGGTCTGTTCGATTGGTGATCGGCATGTCGGTGTTGCGTAGCCTTCTGTATTATCCCGTATTCTATGGCTTCAGCGCTGTGCTTGTGGTGGTGTCCGTGTTCGCGGCGGCGCTTGGCCGTACCCGGCTTCAGCGGGTTGTTGCATTGTGGGGCAGATGGCACCTGTGGTGCGTTTGCAACCTGCTCGGCATTAATGTTGTTGTGGAAGGCGAACTGCCGCTGGGTAACGTCCTAGTTGCGGTCAAGCACGAGAGCTTCTTTGAAGCTATAGATATGCCTCGTCTGCTTGAGTTCCCGGCTGTGTTCGCCAAGCGTGAGCTGTTCAAGATTCCTGGCTGGGGCCATTCGGCCACGATTTATGGCCTGATACCTGTGGCCCGAGAAGATGGCGCCCGTGCGCTCAGACAAATGCTCAAAACCGCGCGAGAGCGCGTCAAGGAAGGACGCCCATTGGTGATCTTTCCCGAAGGATCCCGGATTGCACACGGTGCGAAGCCGCCACTCCAATCTGGCTTCGCGGGGATTTACAAATTGCTTGGCCTCGAGGTCGTGCCCGTCGCGGTCGACAGTGGACCGCTTTACCACCGACTATGGAAGCGGGCGGGCACAATAACTTATAGAATTGGCGAACCAATACCCGCGGGTCTGCCGCGCGCTGAGGTGGAGTTGCGCGTTCACGAAGCGATCAACGCATTGAATCCGTAAGAATCGCTCTCTCCAAAGAGAACCAGACCCAGATCCTAGTGGTCCTTGCGACCAAAGTCAGGTCGCTCATCATCCTGGCCTTGCTCGATAATCGAACGGCGGATCGCCCTCGTGCGACTAAATAGATCGTGCAGAGTTTCGCCATCGCCCGATCGGATGGCCCGCTGAAGCGCTGTTAGGTCCTCACTGAACCGGCCCAGCATTTCCAGCACGGCAGACTTGTTGTTCAAGAACACATCGCGCCACATCACCGGATCAGACGCTGCAATTCTGGTGAAGTCGCGAAAACCACCGGCTGAATATTTGATCACTTCGCTGCGCGTCACATCCTCAAGATCGCTCGCGGTGCCAACGATCGTGAACGCAATCAGGTGCGGGATATGGCTGGGGACCGCGGGCACCAGATCATGGTGCTGCGGGTCCATCAATTCGACCTTCGCGCCGAGCTTAGTCCAGAACTCAGCCACTGCCGTGATTGCGCTTTCACTCGCTTCAGGCGGTGGCGTCAGGATACACCAACGATTGTTGAAGAGCTCGGCGAAGCCCGCCTTGGGGCCGCTTTGCTCGGTGCCAGCAACGGGGTGAGCGGGAATGATTGTCGTGCCGGGCAGAGCTTCGGCCAGCGCCTCGGCGACGCTCTGTTTGGAGGAGCCAACATCGCTGACAATCGCATTCTGAGGCAGCGATTTTG
>JGI12316J15310_10001452_pt1 | contig 16492 bp, 17 predicted proteins | sample MarCyaLeptolynsp_FD_15310 | JGI IMG/M metagenome (IMG submission 15310)
CCTCCAACGGGTAAGCCTGTAAATATGGAGATCATTGGAGAAGATCTTCCTACGCTGATTAACCTTGGAGAAGATATCAAGCAGAAAATCGCTGAATCGGGTATTCAGGGTATCGAAAAGCTAAAGAGTTCTTTGGAACTTGGTAAACCTGAGTTGGTAATCGATATAGATCGTGATAATGCCAGACGATTTGGGTTGTCAACTTTCTCAATTGCCAACGAAATTAGAACTGCGCTTTTCGGAAAGGAAGTTTCTAAGTACAAGGAAGGTGAGGATGACTATGAGATCAACGTTCGTTTAGACGAAGACTATAGATATGATGTAGATGCCTTGATGAATAAGAACATCACTTTCAGAGACCAAAGCTCAGGTAAGCTGGTTCAGGTTCCTATTTCTTCCGTTGCAGATGTAAGATATAGCTCTACCTATGGATCGATCAAGAGAAAGGACCTGGATAGAGTTGTGACATTAAGTTCAAACGTGTTGGCAGGAGCTAATGCGACAGTAATAAATGATCAACTTAAAGAATTGATGGCTGATTATGATATGCCTGCTGGATATAGCTATGCTTTTACTGGTGAGGCAGAGGAACAGGCCGAAAATATGGCCTTCCTAGCGAAGGCGCTATTGATTGCGGTTTTTTCAATCTTCTTGATCATCGTTTCGCAGTTCAATAAAATCACAGCGCCTTTCATTATTATGGTATCAGTACTCTTGAGTACCATTGGTGTATTCTTAGGTCTAGTAATCTTCAATATGGATTTTGTGGTCATTATGACAATGGTGGGTATCATTGCCCTGGCGGGTATTGTGGTAAACAACGCCATTGTACTGATCGACTTTATAGAATTGACGAGAAAGAGACGTAGGCAAGAGCTAGGCATGGGCGATGATGAGACATTGCCAATGGAGGAAGTTGTTGAATCGATAATCTCAGCTGGTAGAACCAGGCTGAGGCCAGTGCTTTTAACAGCGATTACTACCATATTAGGTTTGGTGCCTTTGGCAGTGGGCTTGAATATAGACTTTATTGGAACTTTCATTAGTTATAATGCTGATTTCTATGTTGGTGGAGATAATGTGATTTTCTGGGGACCAATGTCTTGGACAATCATATTTGGATTGACCTTCGCGACTTTCTTCACACTGATTATGGTACCTACCATGTATCTATTAGCTGATAAGCTGTTGTACAGAATCGCTAAATGGAGAGGGAAAGTGAATGTAATTGATATGTCAGAATCTTCAGGTGGGCCTAGAAAGGTTTTGGCCTGATGTTTGATAATAGTATTAACGTGGTGATTATGATCCTCTTCAGCGAGGGTCATTCATAGTTAAGGTTGATTTGGTGGCTCCCGAGGTGGTACTCGGGAGTCTTTTTTTTGAACCCATTGAACAGGTATCCGGTTAGAATAATTAGATGAGCATTTCACCTCTATTGTTTATAGTGATCATGGCCTTTCTTGGCTGGCTCGACTACTATGCTTATCAAGCAACAAAGACACTCTTAATTGGAAAAAGCAATACGGCCAGAAGTACCGTGAGATACGCTTATCTGGTTCAGGCCATAGTCATGCTCTCCCTGGCGGTTTATTTAAGGTACGTTCAATCAGGGACAGTACCATTTTCCTTCTTAATGTCCATCGTTTTCATGTCATACACCGCTAAGTTGGTTGCGGTCGTATTCGTGTTCTTTGACGATATCAGAAGAGTATTGAGTTTGTTCTTTGCAGGTAGAAGAAGGAGGTATGAAAGAAGAGTAGCTGCAGGTCAGAAGATGCCACGTTCCAAGTTCTTAGCACGAAGCGCAGTGGTTATGGCCACGCTGCCTATCGTCACTATGAGTTTTGGAATTGTGAGGGGTGCTTATGACTATAGGATCAGAAGACGAAGGGTCTATTTACCCAATCTGCCCAAGCAATTTGAAGGAATCAAGGTGGCGCAGTTGTCAGATATCCATAGTGGAAGCTTTTATGATAAAGTGGCTGTAAAAGGTGGAATAGAAATGTTGATGGCTGAAAAGCCGGATATGATCTTTTTTACCGGAGACCTGGTCAACAATCAGACTAAAGAAGTCTCTGATTACTTCGATCTTTTCTCCAAGGTAAAGGCGGATTTGGGTGTTTATTCTACCCTTGGCAATCATGACTATGGTGATTATATGGCATGGTCCTCGGTGACTGCTAAAAACAACAATCTGAAAGATATGATCAAGGTCCATGAACGCATGGGCTGGGACCTCCTAATGAATGAGAATAGATCTGTTCGAATTGGTAGTGATCAGATATCTGTTTTAGGTGTAGAGAATTGGGGAGCAGGGCGCTTTGCCAAGTATGGTCGTCTCGACCAGACTGCCTTGAATGCCGAAGGAGATGTGAAGCTGCTACTTTCGCATGACCCGAGTCATTGGGATGCACAAGTAAGAGAGCAACAGCCTGATATCGATATTACCTTTTCTGGACATACACACGGCATGCAACTAGGGGTCGAAATTGGTGACTTTCGTTGGAGCCCCTCCAAGTATATCTATAAGCAATGGGCTGACTTGTATCAGGAAAACAATCAATACCTCTATGTCAATCGAGGCTTCGGTTTTCTCGGTTTTCCCGGTCGTATTGGGATCCTCCCGGAAATCACGATTATGGAGTTAACAGCAAGTCCATTGAGCTAATTGAACCTAAGAAATTTGCTGTTCCCAACAGGAGCTTTGTTACTTCTGTTCTTCACCTTCTTACTCCCAACTTCTTTTCCTAAATTCAGGGCCAAATCAATCAAATCATGAAAAAACTGGTCATTACTCTGTTGTGCCTTATCGGTGCAAATCTAAAAGCTCAAACAACACCAAACTGGATTCGATATCAAAGTATCTCTCCTGATGGTCAAAACATCGTTTTCACCTATAAAGGCGATCTGTATCGAGTTGCCGCTTCAGGTGGAGACGCAACTCAACTCACTTTTCATCAGGCGCATGATTACATGCCGGTTTGGAGTAAGGACGGTAAGCATATTGCCTTCGCCTCAGACCGCTATGGTAATTTTGATGTCTATGTTATGGATGCCATGGGCGGACAGGCAACTCGTCTTACTTTCCATTCGAATGACGAGAACCCATATAGCTTTACTCACGACAATAAACATGTGGTTTTTGGTGCCTTAAGGCAGGATCGAGCAGAGCATCGTCAATATCCACATGGTTCTCAGTCAGAGCTTTATAAAGTGCCAACGAGTGGAGGTCGTGTAGACCAAATCTTAACCATTCCAGCCGAGTATGTTCAAGTGAGCAAAGACGGCCGCTATATGGTCTATCATGACAAGAAAGGTGGGGAAAATGAATTTAGAAAGCATCACAAATCATCTATTACCAGAGATATCTGGATATATGATGTAAGAAGAGACGAGCATAAAATGCTAACCAATAGAGAAGTCGAAGATCGACAGCCTGTTTTCAGTGCTGATGAGAAGAGTCTATACTATTTGAATGAATCGAGTGGCACCTTTAACATACATAAAATGTCCATTGAGGACCCAAGTCAGAGCCAGCAACTCACAAATTTCAATTTGCATCCTGTACGCTTTTTAAGCTTCGCTAATGGTACACTCTGTTTCGGTTATGACGGAGAGCTATATACCATGCGGGAAGGGGGGCAACCTCAAAAAGTTACTGTCAATATCCGAACACAAGATAAGGTGAATACTGACAGGTTTATCTCAATAAATGGAGGTGTTCGTGAAATGGCAATTGCTCCTAATGGAAAGGAAATAGCCTTTATCGCCAGAGGAGAGGTGTTTGTAACTTCTGTAGACGGATCGCTTACCAAAAGAATTACCAACACTCCGGAACAAGAACGCTTTGTTACCTGGGGCCCTGAAGGTAAATCAGTTGTTTACGCCAGTGAGCGCGGAGGAAAATGGAATATCTATAAGTCCAGCAGGGAGAGAGCTTCAGAAGAACCGTTCTTTTTTGCCGCTACGCTATTGAAAGAAGAAACTGTATTGAGCAATGATGAGGACAACTATATGCCTCAGTACTCTCCCAATGGTAAGAAGATGGCTTTTATCGCTGGCCGAAGAACTTTAAGAGTTATGGATCTGACCTCAGGTAATACCACAGACTTGCTCACACCTAACGATCTTTTCCATATGCGTGATGGGGATAAGTACTTTACCTGGAGTCCAGATAGCAAATGGCTCCTGGTAGACTGGAGCATGAGTTTAAATAATAGTGAAGTGCTTTTGATGGCTGCTGATGGAAGCAATCGAGTCAACCTGACCGAAAGTGGCTATTATGACTCAAGACCGAAATGGGTTAATGGTGGAAAGCAAATGATCTGGTTCAGCAACAGAAACGGATTAAAGAGTTACGCAACAAGTGGTAGGTCACAAAGCGATGTCTATTCGATGTTCTTTACGCAGGATGGCTGGGACAAGTATCAGCTGAATAAAGAGGAGTACGCTTTGATGAAGGAAATAGAGAAAGAAAAGAAAAAGGGAGAAAAGAAAGAAGATAGCAAGGACAAGAAGGAAGGTGAAAAGAAAGAAGAAGTCAAGAAGGATCTTACTTTCGACTTTGAAGACATGAGAGATCGTAAGGCCAGGTTCACTATTCACTCTTCAAGCCTTGGTGATGCTACACTTTCGAAAGACGGAGAGAAGCTTTATTACCTCGCGAGTTTTGAAGGCGGACAAAACCTTTGGGTAACGAACCTTAGAACACGAGACACCAAAATGGCAATTAGGCTCAATGGTGGTTTTGGGTCTTTTCAATGGGACAAAGACATGAAGAATCTTTATCTACTAAGTGGAGGAAGAATCTCTAAGGTCAATCCTGATGCTGGTAAGCGCGAGTCGATTAGTATAAGAGGAGAAATGGAATATGATGCAGTGGCCGAGCGAAACTATATGTTTGATCATGTATGGATCCGCACAAAAAATATATTCTATGAGCCAACTTTCCATGGAGTAGATTGGGATTTAATGCGAACCGAGTATGCTAAGTATTTACCGTCTATTGGCAATAGCTATGAGTTCTCGGAAATGCTTTCAGAAATGTTGGGAGAGCTAAATGTTTCGCATGCAGGGGCGCGTTATGGCACCAGTATTCCCAATGCAGATGCGACCGCGTCTCTGGGAATCTTCATGGACTATGATCACAAGGGAGATGGCATAAGAATAGTGGAAGTATTGAAAGGCGGTCCGTTGGACAAAGCAAAATTCAATATTGAGCCAGGAATGATCATCGAAAAAATTGATGGTGAACTGGTTACTCCAGAGCGTGATGTCGCTACTTACCTGAATCGAAAATCTGGTAAGTTCACGTTGTTGAAAATCACAGGCCCTAAAAAATCGGATAGACAACAAATCACTGTAAAGCCGATCACTTTGCGTGCCGAACGTGGCTTGCTCTATAATAGGTTTGTGAAAATCAATGAGAAAGAAGTAGAAGAAAAGTCAGGCGGTAAATTAGGTTATGTACACATCCCTGGTATGAGCGATGGGCCTTATAGAAGCATCTATGAAGACATCATGGGTAAGTACTTTAATCGCAAAGGAATTATTGTCGACACCCGTTTCAATGGGGGTGGAGACCTTGTGGCTGATTTGGCCATGTTCTTTACTGGAGAACCATTCATTACTTACGCTACCGCTGCCAAAGATGTAGGGGGCGAGCCTACTTCCAGATGGACGAAGCCGACATTAGCGCTGTTCAACGAAAGCATGTATTCGGACGGGCATTGTTTTGCACAAGGTTATACGGACCTTAAAATTGGAAAGACCATTGGTATGCCTGTACCAGGTACCTGTAGCTTTGCGGGCTGGGAGGGACTTCCTGATGGTGGCCGTTGGGGTGTTGTACCGGTAAGTGCCAAAGATAAAAGCGGTCGTTGGATGGAAAACCTACAAACCGAACCTACTATAAGGCTGAAAAATATGCCTGGAGTGATTGATAAAAATAGAGATCAACAGTTAGAGAGGGCCATTCAGGAAATGTTAAGCGATGTTGGCAATTAAGCCTAAAACAACTCTTTCCAAGGAATAATAAAAGGTAGTACTACTACCCAAATCACAAAGAATGAAGCCATACCACTAGGGTATGGCTTTTCTTGTATCATGGCGGGGAGTGCTACTACTAAAAGCCATGAGCCTTTATAAATTAATTGTACAAGCAAAATTGGAGCAAACGTAACAGGTTTGAATAGTCCAAGAACTGAGATCACAGCAATGCTGAGCCAGAGGCAACCAACTAACCTGATATGTTCAGAGCTTGGGTAGGCGTTTTGGAAAATGCTCGTGACGGCAGTTTTAGGATAGAAGATGCTTGTAATGCTGATCCATCCGGCAACGAGAATATTAGCGATATAAATGATTTTGAGAGCCATGGTATTGGCCTAACTAGTTGATCTTGGCTAATGTTTAATCAGGCGCTTGTTCCTGATCAATACCAATACAGAAACAAGAATCAGAGCAATTGAGAGGTAAAGGAAGCCTCCTTTGATGGAAGTATAGTTTACTAATGGCTGAAAAAACAGAGGTGAAGCAAACTGCCCAAGAAAAATAAAAGTGGTCAACAATCCCAGTACCTTTCCTCGGTTCTCCGGAGATGCCATGGTCACCAAGCAAAGGTTCGAATTGGGCATTAAAAGACCAGCTCCCAAGCCAGAAAAGATCAGGCCTGGAAAGGTCATGAGATAGCTATCTGCCGCTGAAATTAATAGGTAACCAATACCCATAAAGAGAAACGTTATTCCATAGATCTGATAGTGAGTAAGCCTCTTTTTAAGTTTTGGATACTGAAAAGACATAATGCCTCCAACAAGCATCACACTTGAAATAGCCAAGGCTGTCTCTGTATTGCCCACCTCTGAAATCTCCTGCATCAAAAATGGTATTTGAACCGGCATGAGGTAGAAGGTGACCATACCCAGAAAGGACACTACGAAAATAGTCCATGCTAGCTTTGGTATGGCGCTGTTAGATTGGGCCGTTTGCTCAGGTGTTGCTCTTTGTGGCTCCTTTAAAAAGATCAAGACTAATGGAAAAGCTACTAATGCGAGCAAATAAATAGCAAATGGGTATCTCCAACTTATATCAGCCAAAACCCCTCCGAAAGTGATAAACACTGTTCCAGATAGTGCCATAATTCCAGCCTGAGTACCTAGGAATTGTTGTCGCTCATCTCCTTCAAAATAATCGCCAATTAAGGCTACAGCAGTGGTCATAATACCTCCTACGGCAATACCTAAAAATGCCCTACTTATGATAATTTCAAATAAGGTATCAAGATATAATCCGGCACTGCCTGCTGCCGCATATAACAAAAGCATAAACGCCAGCAGTTTAATTCTACCGAACTTATCAATAATCCAACCCGAAATAGGGGAGGTAACTGCGATTAGTAGGCCCGGTATTGTTAGGACGAGTTTTACAAGTGTTTCTGCAGAAGGGTTATTTGGGAACGCCTTTGTCATTTCAGGCAATGAAGGTGCTATTGTAGCCCCTGCCATTACTGTCATCATACTGCAGAACAGAATGGTGGCCTTAACAATTGGTTTATTTTTCAATGGTTTGGCCTAAGCCCTGAGTTTATTGAGTATTTGATTTAATGCTCTAAGTTCTTTTGTATTAAGATTATCCGTGATTTCATCAATAACCGACATCTCATTGTCAAGTTTCTGAAGCAACGCTAAACCATTATCCCCAATGAATACCTGAATCTTTCTTCCATCATGAGGACATGGCCTTTTCCATATAAGACCTTTGGCACAAAGCTTATCTACCAAACGAGAGGCATCGGCATTACCGATGATCATCTTTTCCTTGATTTCCAAGGTGCTAATAGGTTCAGATTTTTGACCCCTAAGTATTCTCAAAACATTTAATTGTTGTAGTGAGATATCATAGGGTTTCAGTTGGTCTGTCATCCGCTGACTGAGCCAATAACCTGTATACAGGATATTCACACGAGTCTGATGATGATCGTTCTGAAATTTTCCTTCTACTAATTGTTCGTCTAGCGTCATTTTGACTTAAATCTATAATCTAATACAATGTTGTAACACGAAATCAGTATTACAAGTTTCACAATAAAAAAAGGCCAGTCCGACTAGTCGAACTGGCACTTTAACTCAACACTCAAATCAACTAACTCAATCTTTTACTATGATCTGGTAATGTGGTGTAGGATTCAATGGACAGAAGTAGTTATACGTACCTGCCTTTAATTCTACCACTTTAGAAGATGCTTTCTCACCATCTTTGATGGCTTTTGGTAAGTAACCAGCCTTGATGTGGTCGCCTTCTTTACCATTGACAACGGGCGCGATAACAAAGCCAACCTCGTGATCAACGCCTGCATTGGTTACTTCGAAAATGTACTTTCCTGGCTTAAGCGTAAGTGACTCTTTAGTGAACTTACCTGGTGTCTGGTCCAGTTTGATAACTTTTGCTTCTTCCTGAGCAAATCCAGTTGCTACAAATCCGATAAGCAACGCTACAATCATTAATGATCTTTTCATTTTTCTATGTATTTAAATAGTGTTTGTTCTTAGTGATTAAGCCAACTCTGCTTCAAGTTCTACAGGTTGTGCTGCTGGAAAGTCAACTGCCACCTGAGTCAGGTTATGCACATAATTGGCTAAAGTTTTATCTGATACTAGTGCGATCAAGTCGATCAAAGCAGCATTGTCAAAACCTTGAGCAAAGAATGCCTCAACATTTGCCTCTGAAGCTCTACCTCTATTTTCTGTGATGTCTTGAGCAAGCTTTACGATGGCATTTAACCTGGCATCTGCACTACGTCCTTGTCTTAATTCAATTGTTTCTTCTTCAGTGAAACCGTTCATTTTTCCTAATGCTGTGTGAGCTGCCTGGCAATAAGCACAACCATTTACTTGTGAAACGGCCAAATAAACTGCCTCTCTTTCTTTAGCGTTGAATGTTCCCTTAGCTTGTGCTCCTTGAAAGGCTAAGAATGAACTCAATGCGTTAGCTGAATAGCCGATTGTTGCATACAGGTTAGGCACCATGCCTACTTGTTGCTTTAGGTTGTCAAAAATACCTTGAGCCTCTGGGCTCACTTCTTCTCTTGTAGGTACTTCAAATGTTCTCATGATTATTGATGTTTTATGTTTTTCTGTATCTGATTTCAAAATTCAAATACTAAACCAGTGTTATAACATCAAAGTTCAAACATTGAAATAAAAATTTTCAGAAATCTTCTGAAAAAGGTATAAATGATTGTTAATCAATGTAATAGGTTCGAAAAGATTTTTTCAAAAGTTTTTAGGAGTGATCGAAATTGTTTTCGCTTAATGGATTAAGTGAAAATCCAGGCCCAATAAATCAGCCAAAACTGGACGGGGAGTCTAAGCCAAAGCAGTACTTTGTACCAAATTCGTTTTCCCTTATACTGAACGACCATATCGATGTTGGCTGGGAATACGCCAATCAAAACAGCAATAATACCCCAGGCACCCAGACTTTGCGTCTCTGGAAAAAGCAACAATACTCCAAATAGAATTTCAAGTGCTCCACTGAGGTAAACCAATTCAAGATGATAGGGTAGGTATCTGGGCATAATTTTGATATATGCCTTTGGTTTCCAAAAATGGGGAATACCGGCTGCTATATACATAGCAGCCATAAAGTATAAGGATGGATTTTCCACAAGCTTATATTTCTTGCAGATCGAATGGCAAAGACCTTATCCTCTTGCCCGTCAAATCGAAAACTGCATTTGCCAGGGCTGGTGCGATCGGGGGAAGCCCGGGTTCGCCAACACCACCTGGTGCCTCGTCATTTTCCATTAAATGTACCTGAATATCTCTGGGTGCCTCATTGATGCGAAGCATTCTATAGGTGTCAAAGTTTGCCTGTTGTGCTACTCCATCCTTAAATGTGATCGGGTCTTTTAGGGCAGCAGTTAAGCCATAAATGATGTTCCCTTCTGTTTGCGCGATCACCTGATCAGGGTTCACATATATACCGCAGTCTACCACTGATACCACTTTTGGGATTGATACTTTGCCATTTTCTTTTCTCAAAAACACAGCATGAGCGACAATGGAACCAAAACTTTCAACAATGGCCAGGCCTTTACCTTCATTTGCTCCCAGTTTTTCGTTCCAACCCGATACTTCCTCTAATTTCTCCAGTACCTTGACAAACCTCGGTTCAGACTTAAGTTTTGCCTTTCTGAATTGTAAAGGGTCGCTTTTTAATTCAATGGCGATTTCGTCTATGAAGCTTTCATGAGGAAAGGCATTGGTAGAACCAAAGACAGAGCGCCACCAGTGTATAGGTATCTGATTCTTATATTCACTGTACCTTACAGAGATATCGTCAAAATCATAATGCGTGTTAATGGCTTCCATTACTTCAAAAGGCACACGTCCGTTAGAGCCTCTTCCTTGGGTGGTAATAGCTGGACTCACCAGTTTATGCTGCATACCAATCCTGCCATCTGAGTTAGATGTCATGGTCATGAGGTGAAAGCTGGTTTGCCTAAATGGACCTTGCATGGTGTCATCCTCCCTGGACCAAATAAGTTTAACAGGCTTTCTGAGCACCTTAGATATTTGAAAGCACTCTTCGAGCGAATCGTTCATTGATCTGCGACCGAAACCGCCACCAAGAAAGGGTAAGTGTACTTTGATTTTTTCTTCTGCTTCATTATCAGGAATACCGAGTTGTCTGGCGAATAGCCTTTGAACCTGAGGGCTTTGACTTGGGGCCCATACCTCAACGGTATTGTCTTCTCGAACGTGTACAGTGGCATTCATTGGTTCCATGCACGAATGTGCGACATGAGGTAGCCTGTAATGCGCTGTTCGGACCTTAATGTCTTCACTGGCACCTCTTGCACCCTTGCTTGCTTCAAAGTCTCCTTTTTCGAAGTGTTCAAGCCCTTTTTCCTGAGCAAGTTGGGCCATATCAGTGTTGATACTTTCAGTAGAGATTTGTGCAAACTCAGTATTGTCCCATTGTACATTGAGCTTTTTTCTACCTTCGGTAGCTGCAAAATAGGTTTCTGCCACTACAGCGATACCGGTATTCTTTTTCCCGTAGACGGTGCGCGTGACCTCCATTACTTCAACCACTCCGTTCACAGCTTTTGCAGCATCAGTATCGAAGCTGATGACCTTACCTTGTAGGGTAGGGCACCTTTCTATTGTGGCATAAAGTAAGCCTTCCGTATGGGCATCAATGCCATAGTCTGCTGTGCCATTGACCTTTCCAACAAGATCAGGGCGATGAGTAGCCTTGCCGATGATGTTGAAGTCGGCTTTTTTCTTTAGCGTTGGTTTTTTTGGCAGCTCAAGTTTAGAGGCACTGGCCACAAGATCTCCATAGCTTAGCGAATCTTTGGATCCCTTTTTATAAACAATCCCTTCTTTGACTTCACAGGCAGAGGCATTAATTCCCCATTGTTTGGCAGCAGCTTGTACCAAAACCTCCCGTGTTGCAGCCCCGAGTTGCCTCATAGGCATAAACATGCTTCTGACACTTCTGCTACCACCGATAGACTGCCGTCCATACCTTCTGGACGCACTGGCTTTAACAATGGTCACCTGATTCATAGTGACATCAAGTTCCTCAGCAATTATGGCTGGAATGCCCTGAAAAATCCCTTGACCTAACTCTGGAACATGGGCCATGATAGTAATTTCACCACTCTCACTAATGGTCACATATGGATTGATTTGCACACCATTAATTAAATCTTCAGGCATGATCATCTTGAGTGTGCTCTCGTTAGAACCAAGAGCTAGGGTATCGAAACCAACGGCAAGCATTGCACCTGCCATACTTGATACCTTCAAGAATTTTCTTCGATTGAGTTTATTTGCTTCCATTGCTGATTTCTTTTGAGGCCAGGTGAATTGCTTTTCTGATTCTGTGATAAGTACCGCATCGGCAAATATTACCGGACATGGCTTGGTCGATATCCTCATCACTAGGTGAAGGGTTCTTTTCCAAGAGGGCAGAGGCCGACATAATTTGTCCGGACTGACAGTAACCACATTGCGGAGCCTGTACTTCTAACCATGCTTTTTGCACAGGGTGTGAACTATCTTCGGAGAGTCCTTCTATGGTTGTCACCTCCTGTCCGACAATTGCACTTACCGGAAGAGAGCAGGACCTCACGGGGTTGCCATTGAGATGCACGGTGCAAGCCCCACACTGGGCGATCCCACACCCATACTTTGTTCCTGTTAAACCGACTTCGTCTCTAATCGCCCAGAGTAGGGGAGTTTGAGGTTCGGCTTCAATAGTGTATTCTTTACTATTGATATTGAGTTTATAAGAAGCCATATGTAGAGAATTTGATACTTACAAGTTACACGATATGTGTTCTTTTCCATCAATAAAGGGGTAGAAGAAATTTTTTATATAGTTAGGGAACCAAACTACATAGATTCTTGGTTTGATAATTAGTAAGTAATCCTAACTAAAAATAAAAATGAAAAATCAAACCTTAATTGCATTCTTGACTGCAATTTTTTGTCCGCAATTAATTTGGGGACAAACTCAACTACAACATCAGGAAAACTTTAAAACAACCCCAGATTTCAAGATTAAAGCGGTAAAAGCAGCGTATAATCCTGAAATCGCAAGCCTTGTTCTAGAGATACAAGTAAATGGTAAGGCAGGCAAGACAGTGCCTCAAGTACACGGAAGTTTGGATGGTGCTCCGGTTTTGGGATATGTTTTTCCTACAACCTTGAATGCCAAGGATGTTGGCTTTAATGAGACACCCGGTATTGTCGCGCTAGCATTAACTTCGCACCCAGATTTTGACGATACTCCATTGTGGGATGAGAACGCTGATGCCGTCTTTGACAATGATGGGATTATCTGGCATCCACATTGGGTGATCCTTACAGAAGACAAACGTGTAGCAGGAGGCCTGGCTGTAAAGCAATTTGACGCCAATGACAAATCTGTGAAACTACCTCCAACTAATCCTGGAATGCCGATGTACATGGATTCTCCAGGTTACCCGGTTATTACTACGGGGAATACCATAAGAGTAGTAGTACCGCTGTATAGGGTCAACAACAGGACAGATTTTAAGTTTGACGGAGTGACTGCCTACATGCAGGTGAACACGTCAGACCCACAGAGACCAATGCTTGGCGTTTACGATGTGTACTCGGTGGCTTCTGGCAATCTCAGTTTGCCTTATAGTGTCTCAAAATAGAATGAGGTGAAAAGAAAATCACTTTTATTCATGTACGTACTGGTGACCTTGTTTTTTCAGGGTTGCCAGTCTTCAGGAGATGCTCCGAAAATTAAGGTAATTGCTCAGGAACGCTCAGCGGTTTCCAACGGAAAGTTGGAATTATTAAACCCATTGGATTCAATAAACCTTGAGGAATTACACCTGAATTTCCACGTCTCAAATTTTGAGTTGGGAGGTAAAACGTCTTCTAAACGTTCGGAGTTGTTGACGAATTCAGATGCCGGTCAGCACATCCATGTTTTGTTAGATGATGACCCTTATATGGCCAAGTATGAAAGTGGATTTGAACTACAGTTGTCCAAAGGAAGGCATACCTTATTAGCTTTTTTGTCAAGGTCATACCATGAAAGCGTAAAGACTAATGACTCATACGTGATCAGGGAATTGGTAGTTGGTGCTGAAGCACAAAATTCTGTGTCTATGGACACCAAAGGTGTTTACTATAGTCGTCCGAAAGGAACGTACTATTTAGAGAATGACCAAAGCCCAATACTTCTTGATTTTTTCTTAGCAGAAACTCCGTTAGAAGGTGGAACTAAGATTAGAGCTCTAATTGATGAGAAAGAATTCATCTTAGAGAAATGGGCACCATATTTTATATATGGCATGACAGAGGGAGCCCATTCAATCTCACTTGAGTTGGTTGATGAATATGGACAACGGGTAATGGGAAAGAAGAATTACTCCGGTGTAAGAAGCTTTAACGTAAAATTTAATTGAAATGAAAGCAGCAGTTTTTGATACATACGTAACCAGGAAAAATGGTAGTGTCATGCATTTTGATATAATAACCCAAGAGGGTGAGTCTATCGAACACGTAATCCAGTATGGCAAAGAATACTTGGAAACGAAAAATGAAGGGGATCAAGTTCTAAGCCCAAAGGAGTGTCGTTTTTGTCACATTGAAATGGCCACAAATGAAATGGAAATATCTATCTTAAGTAAGGGATATTTTATCTTAGAAATGGAAGGTTGCGGAGATGCATAGAGCAGAAATTATAGAGAGCAGTGTGGATAAACTCAACTTGATAAATGAGTTAATAGATCAAAGGAGGTATATAAAAGTTCAGTTTTTCAATGAGCTTCATGAGTTTCATACTGTGTCTAGCTTGATTAAAACTCTCCATGGCAGAACGATAGAATTAGTGAGTGGTCAATTCGTCAATTTAGATTTAATTGTGAGTCTCAATGACCATGTAATGTCTGATTATAGTCATATAGTTGATTTTACTTGCGATTGTTAGAGACAATTTAATCTGAACGAGGCTTAGGTTGATTAAACTTTTCTGATCTTAGTCAATCAACTTTGGAAAGGAGATTAACTGATAAGGTTGAAACAAGTTTAAGGAATGGATATAGATAATATTGACGGCAGTAAAGCTTCAAAACCTCAAACAGAGTTCAAGATTAGTCTGGTTTTATCTAAACTATCAGATTTCTATCGTCAATCACTCTGGTCCCAAGCTCAGCCTCACGGTATAAGCCCAATACAGGTTCAGTTAATCCTCTTTGTGAGAAACCATTCTTCTGCCTTGAATAAGGTGAGCCATTTGGCAAAGGAGTTTCAAATGACAAAAGCCACAATAAGTGATTCAGTTAGAGTTCTAGTGGATAAAAAACTATTAAGAAAGGTTTCGGAAGTTAATGACAAGAGAAGTTTTTCATTACAACTGACAACTAGGGGAGAAGAACTGGCAAATGCCATTGAGAGTCATCAAGATGATTTTCTTAAAGTATTGTCAAAACTAGAAAGTGGAAAAAAAGTAGGTCTTTTCAAGGGGCTTTTTGAACTACTAAATAAGCTGAACGAAGAAGGCCTTATCCCTATTCAACGAATGTGTTTTAACTGTGGGTTTTATGATGGTGATAAGCAAAGTAGCCATAGGTGCTCTTTTTTGCAAAAGACTCTTGAGACCGCTGATATTAGAATAGATTGCGATGACTTTGAATCAAAATAAAAAAGCCCCGACATGTCGGGGCTTTTTTTGTTAGCATCTTACAAACATCAGCGCTTCTTCTCAATAGCAGTGGCTTCCCACTTATTGTTGTCTTTGTTCACGTCAGCCATTCTGCCTGATGGGTCAATCACAACTGAAGCAATTTCTGAGATGGGCCTATCAACCGTTAAATCATAGGTCGGGTGCGTCCATGGCCAATCTTCGTGAACAACTCTTTTGTCGGCTGTTTCAGCTGGTTTTTCGCCTCGCATCATTCTAAGGGCCATATAGTGCACCTCTTTGGTGCCGTCAGTATAGGTAACTACTACATCCACAGGCATCGGCATTTTACTTACTCTTTCCAGGCTGACCTTGGTCTTTTGTCCTTCGCCAACAACGCCTTTGATGCCATAATCAATTTGCTTAGTAGTGTAAACAAAGTACTCATTGTACCAATCCAGCTCAAGGCCTGAAACATCTTCCATGACCCTGAGGACATCATTAGGATTTGGATGCTTGAACTTCCATCGGTCAAAATACTCTAAAAGACCACGGTCTCTGGCTTCTTCACCAATTACATAGCCCATTTGGCTCATCCATACTGCTCCTTTGCCATAGGCCTGAGCACCATAGATGCCGTTCAAATCATAATGATCAGAATGTGTGCTCATAGCTTCTTCTCTACCACTTTTAGCCGCTCTTAAGTAGCCACCTTGCCCTGATCTTGATCCAATATTCTCTATGGTAGTGGCCGGTGCAGACTCACCTTTCATGGTACGAGAGATGTGTTGAGAAATACGTGAAGAGGCGTATGAGGTAAAGCCTTCATCCATCCAAGGGTGAAGTGCTTCATTACTACCGAGTACACCGTGATACCAATCATGCATAGATTCGTGAATGGTTACCCCTAGAAGACTTCCTCTGTTGCCTGTAATTAGAGTAGACATTGGGTATTCCATACCACCGTCACCTCCCTGGATCACAGAAAACTGCTTATAAGGATATTGGCCAAAGTATTTGTTGGCATACTCAAATGACATTTCTGTCAAGGGTCTTAGCTTCTCCCAGTTCGCTGAATTCTGACCTTTCTGATGTAGGAAATGAAGAACAGTTCCATTTTTCATCGTCAGTTTATTATGCAAATAATCTGGGTCTGCAGCCCACATGAAATCATGTACATCTGGGGCTATAAAGTGCCACTCCAACTTACCGTCAACCACTTTTTGGTTTACAACATCTCCTGGGTTTTCATAGCCGTGACCAATTTCAAGAGGATTTTGAAGGTAACCAGTGCCACCAACTACATAATCTT